>ERZ773197.912-NODE-912-length-21819-cov-7.212829_pt1 | contig 21819 bp, 21 predicted proteins | sample MGYA00580999_ERZ773197 | MGnify/ENA primary metagenome ERZ773197 (study PRJEB29015, sample SAMEA2738166) | human oral metagenome | biome: human oral; feature: human-associated habitat; material: saliva | place: China | collected 2185 ...
TTATTAAATAATATTATTCTAATACTTTTAAAATGGCCTATTTTATGATATTATATTTTGGAATGTTTATAATGTTAATTTTAAACATAAAAAAATATGGGAGGTAGTAAATTGTCAAAAGAACTTTTGAACTATATGGGATTCGACTTAGATAATATTCCACCAGAATTAGTAGCGGAAAAGCCAAAATTGACAATTTCAGATGCTAAAGACGAGACTGATATTTATAGAATTTATAAATATGTGTCTGTTAAAGATATTGATATTTTTATTAGTGATAGTGATAGAATTACTTCAATGTCTGAAAGATATAAAAAGGCTTTAGCATTTGATGATTATGTGAAACAAAATCCTGAAGATTTCAATGATGTTATGGATAAAGCATCATTATTAGATATATTAAATTTTGATAAAATGCAGAAAAAGTTGAATACTAAGATTCCTTTTTTTATTAAATATGATGATAATTATTTGTGGCAGATTTTTTATTCTACTGAGGATAAAAAATATTATATGCTTTTTCCGGCTAAAGAGGGAAGGACTTCTGTACTATTTTATTTGATAAAGAAAAAATTGACAGATCCTGAGTTTAAAGTTTTTATTCCTATTTGTAAAGCTAGTTATAGTGAAAATTTGCTTACTAGAAAAGAGATTAATGAACTTGAAAATTATCTATGGTCTTTTACTAAAGATTGGTGTAGTGTTTTTGAAGTATATTATGATTTAAAAGATGATAAAGCATATAGAAATTATATTGTTGGAGAAACTACATTATTTACAGGATTTAAAACTAAATATAGAGTTAAGATTGATAGTAGAAGTGATGCTTTGAATTTTTATACACTTGTTAAGGCATTATTTATTTTGTCTACTGAAACTCATAATGCTTTTTATATTGAAACTGCTATTGATAAAAAAGGTGAATTAATTTTTAAGTATGATTCTAAAGTTATTACTATACAAAATATTTCTAAGTTTATTTCAAAACAATATAAAGAAAAGCAAGTTAGTAGAGTTTCGATAAATTCTGAAATTGAATCTTTGAAGCTTGAGATATCTAAGTTAAAAGAGCAAATTAAGAAGGAAAATGTTAATTATATTTATTATGAAAAGCAAATTGTAATGTTTTTGGAATGTAAGCAAAGTTTTTTTAAAAAAGTTAGATATTTTTTTAAGAAGAGTAATAATATTTTAACTACAGATATTTCTCAAGAAGTTGTTGATAATCATATAGATAATTTTATAGAGAAAAGTGATAATAATAGAGCAAAAGGTATTAAGGATGATAAAGAGAGACTTAAAATCTTAGATCGGAATTTCTTCTGATAGAGCTAAATCTAATAAAGATGTTTATACTTTATCTGATTTAGTTGGTATTTGTAATGATTTGCGTGAATATGAGCAGATTATGGATAATTTAAAAGCAGATTATAAAGCTTTATTACTTAGAAAAACTAATTTAGATAATAAAATTGAAAATGCGAAGAATTATATTGATGAAATTGAAAAGCATAAAAAGAGTATTTTTGAGTTTTGGAAGTTTACGAATAAAGATAAAGTAGAAGAATTACAGGATGGAATTCCTGTTTCTGGAAATGGTGATTCTAATTTAAAAAAGATTGATTCTGGTTTTAATTTTGAAGATGATTTATTTGAGTTGGCTGAAAAAGTTGATGAGCTTCAGAGAAGGAAGCTTTCTATTAGTGAATGTGATGCTCTTTATGCGACACAATATATTTTGACTTCTATTAATGCTATAATTGAGGAAAATGAAAAGACGAAAAATGGAGAGCTTAAGAAGACTAAAGTTGCAGGTAGAAAAAATAAGTCAGAAAAGGCTGTTGAAAAACAGTTGGATGATTTGAAAAATGATTATGATGAAAATATGAAAGCGGAAATTTTTGGAAATTTAATGGAAGATAATACAAAAGTTCAAGTTTTAAATAATAAAGAATATAGGGAAAATGCTAGAAATATTTATTCTGTACTTGGAATTAATGATTCTACAGAATATGATGATTATAAGAGAATTTGTGAAGAAATGATTAATTATATAGAAGAAGCTTTTGTTAAAATTACTTCTGTTCAAAATGTTCCAGTTTATTATCCATATAGTAATGGTTATGTTATTGGAAATTTAAATCCTCGAGAAATATTGAAAGATAAGGAAGTTTTTAAAATTTATAGGACTATTACTAATAGTGATATGCATATGTTATATTTTAGTAATATTGTTTATTTTTATAATAATAATAAAACTTTACCATTAGGAATGGATGTTTCTACTAAAATTTTAATGAAGCCTGTTGAATTTGTTGAAGAAAAAATAACAGAATTTAATATTATATTAGAGGAACGGTCCTTTTGATGTTGAAGTTAGAGAAATTGAATTGATAGAGGATGCTAATGTTTAGGAGGAAGGAATGTTAAATTATATAGATTTATTAAATAAATATGATCAACAACATTTATTTAAATATATTGAGATGGCTCCAACTGAGGAGAAAAAAGAAAAATTTATTAGTGAAATTGAAAAAGTGGATTTTGAAAAATTAAGAAATCTTTATAAATTGAGTCATCAAAATTTTGGAAATGCTATGAAAGCAGTTATTTTGGAACATATTAAAGTTTTTGATAAAAGTAGGTTTTCTGATGATGAGAGGAATGATATTTTAAGTATTGGAAAAAAGATTATTGAAAATAATGAATATGCTGTTGTTACAATGGCTGGTGGACAAGGAACAAGACTTGGTCATAAAGGTCCTAAAGGTTCATTTGTTTTAAATGTTAAGCCTGAGCCTAAGAGTTTATTTCAAATTATTGCTGAAAATTTAATTAGAGAAAATAATGAATATGGTGTTATTTTAAATTGGTATATTATGACTAGTACTGAAAATAATGATGAAACTGTTAAATTTTTTGCTGATAATAATTATTTTGGATATAATAAAGATTATATTAAATTTTTTAAACAAGGAAATTTACCTTTACTTTCTGAAGATGGAAAATTAGTTGTTAATCATGATTTTGATATTAAATATGCTGCATCTGGAAATGGTACTATTTATAAAGCTATGCTTAATGATGGTATTATTGATGATATGAAGAAAAATGGTATTAAATATATATTTATTGGTGCTGTTGATAATGCATTATTAAATATGGTTGATCCTATGTTAGTTGGTTTAAATAAAAAGAGGGGAACTGAAATTGCATCTAAGACTATTATTAAAAATAGTCCTAATGAAAAAGTTGGCGTTTTTTGTAAAAAAAATGGTAAACCTGGTGTTATTGAATATTCTGAAATGCCTGAGTCATTGATTGATGAAGTTGATGAAAATGGTGATTTACTTTATGGTGAATCACATATTATGTGTAATTTATATACAATAGATGCAATTGAAAAAATTGCTAATGTTGAATTACCATATCATAGTGCACATAAAAAAGTTGATTTTATGAAAGATGATGGTAGTATGTTTTATGCTACTGAACCTAATGGATATAAATATGAAGCTTTTATTTTTGATGGTTTTGGAATATTTGATGATATTACATTACTTAGAGGAAAAAGGGAAGAGGATTTTGCACCTGTTAAAAATAAAGAAGGTGTAGATAGTCCTGAGACTGCTACTAAATTATATAATGATTTTTGGTTTAAAGATTAATTTTAAGTAAATTGGTTTGGAGGACAATTATGGATGATATTAAAGATGTTATGATAGTTAATTTGTATTCACTTGATGAGACTATTGCAAAAGAGTTTCTTATTAAATATAAATATCCTTGGGAAGCTCTTTCAGATATAAAAGAATATGTAATAGAACTAGGAAATTCTTTAGATTTGAATGAATATGATAAAAAGGGTGATAATGTATGGATTCATAAAACAGCTAAAGTTTATGAATATTCTACTATTATAGGTCCTTGTATAATTGGAAAGGATACTGAAGTTAGACCTGGAGCATTTATTAGAGGAAGCGCAATTATTGGAGATAATTGTGTTGTTGGAAATTCTACAGAAATTAAGAATGTTATATTATTTAATAATGTTCAAGTTCCTCATTATAATTATGTTGGTGATTCTATCCTTGGATATAAGGCACATATGGGTGCAGGTGCTATTACTTCAAATGTTAAAGCAGATAAATTAAATGTTATTATAAAAGACAATGGAAATGAAATTATAACAAACCGTAAAAAAGTTGGAGCTTTTTTAGGTGATTTTGCTGAGATAGGTTGTAATAGTGTATTAAATCCAGGAACAGTTATTGGAAAAAATTCAAATGTTTATCCATTATCTTGTGTAAGAGGAGTTGTTCCTTCTGATTCAATTTTTAAAAATAGCAAAAATATTATAGATAAAATTAGGAGATAGAATGCTTAATTCAAAATTTGTACATTTACATTTACATACTGAATATAGTTTGCTTGATGGTGCTAATCGTATTAAAGATTTACCAATTAGAGCGAAAGAGCTTGGTATGGACGCAATGGCAATTACTGATCATGGCGTTATGTTTGGATGCATTGATTTTTATAAAGCTTGTAAAGCAAATGGTGTTAAACCTATTATTGGGTGTGAAGTTTATGTTGCACCTGGTAGTAGGTTTGATAAAACTTTTGACAAGAATATAAAGTATAATCATTTGATTTTACTTGCGAAAAATATGCAGGGCTATAGGAATTTGTGTAAGTTAGTTTCTATTGGTTTTATTGAAGGATATTATTATAAGCCTAGGATTGATCATGAACTTCTTGAAAAATATCATGATGGATTAGTTTGTTTGAGTGCATGTTTGGCTGGTGAAGTTGCTAATTATTATTTGAATGGACAAGATGAGCTTGCTAAAAAATCAGCTTTATGGTTTAAGAATTTATTTGGTGATGATTATTATTTGGAGATACAAGCTAATATCTTAAAAGAACAATATGTTGTTAATCAAAAGTTAATTAAGTTATCTAAGGAAATTGATGTTCCATTGGTTGCTACAAATGATTCTCACTATTTAAAAAAAGAAGATGCTTATAATCATGAAGTTTTGCTTTGTATTCAAACAGGTAAAAGAATGAGTGATACTGATAGAATGAGATTTAAAACTGATGATTTTTATGTGAAATCACCTGAAGAAATGATGAATTTTTTTAAGGATGTTCCAGAAGCTATTGAGAATACTGTGAACATTGCAGAAAAATGTAATGTTGAATTCGAATTTGGTCATACAATATTACCTAATTATGATGTACCTTTTGAATTTGAGACACATTATGATTATTTAAAGAAACTTTCTTATGATGGTCTTCATAAAAGATATGGTGATAATCTTTCAAAAGAGATTATTGATAGAGCTGAATATGAACTTGAAATTATTAATTCAATGGGGTTTGTTGATTATTTTTTAATTGTTTGGGATTATATTAATTTTGCGAAGACTCATGATATTCCTGTTGGGCCTGGAAGAGGTAGTGGTGCTGGTAGTGTTATTGCGTATGCTATTGAGATTACTGATATTGATCCTCTTAAATATGGGTTGATTTTTGAGAGATTTTTAAATCCTGAAAGAATTAGTATGCCTGATTTTGATGTTGATTTTGATTATGAAAAACGTCAAGATGTTATTGATTATGTTTCTAAAAAATATGGTCATGATAATGTTTCACAGATAATTACTTTTGGTACTATGTCAGCAAGGATGGTTATTAGAGATGTTGCAAGAGTATTAGATTTTTCTTATGCTGAAGCGGATAAACTTGCTAAAATGATTCCTAATGATTTACATATTACTATAAAAAAAGCGTTGGAAGTTAATAAAGAATTTTCTGATATTTATGAAAATGATGGAAGAGTTAAGGAATTATTAGATATAGCTATGGCTTTAGAGGGACTTCCTAGACAGGCTTCTACACATGCTTGTGGTATTATTATTGCTAAAGAGCCTGTTGTTAATTACGTTCCATTATATGCAAGAGATGATATTATTTCAACACAATATATTATGACTACACTTGAAGAACTTGGCCTTTTGAAAATGGACTTTTTAGGACTTAGAACTCTTACAGTTATTAGAGATTGTAAAGAATTGGTTAAAAAGAATCGTGGAATCGATGTTGAGTTTGATAAAGATATGAATGATCCAGCTGTTTTTAAAAAATGGCAGGATGGGGAATCAGTTGGAATTTTTCAATTTGAAAGTCAAGGAATGACTAATTTTATGAAAGAACTTAAACCTGATTGTTTGGAAGATATTATTGCTGGTGTTTCTCTTTATAGACCTGGTCCAATGGATCAAATTCCTAGATATATTGCTAATAAAAAAGATATGGAACATGCTGTTTATACACATGATAGTTTGAAGCCAATTTTGGCTGTTACATATGGTTGTATGGTTTATCAAGAACAAGTTATGAAAATTGTTACAGATCTTGCTGGATATTCACTTGGAAGATCTGATTTAGTTAGAAGAGCTATGGGCAAGAAAAAGCTTGATGTAATGGTTAAAGAGAGAGAGATTTTTGTTCATGGTAAAGTTGATGAAAATGGTAATGTTGAAATTCCAGGTTGTGTTAGAAATGGTATTGATGAAGTTTCTGCTAATAAGATTTTTGATGAAATGAGTGAATTTGCTAAATATGCTTTTAATAAATCACATGCTGCTTGTTATGCAGTTGTTGCATATCAAACTGCTTATTTAAAAACATATTATCCAGCAGAATTTATGGCTGCTATGCTTAATAGTTTTTTAGGTAATTTGGATAAGATACCTGTATATGTTGATGAATGTAGAAAAATTGGAGTGGAAATCTTAAAACCTGATATAAATAAGAGTTTTACTAAATTTACTGTTGAAGGGAATAAAATTAGATTTGGACTTGGTTCAATTAAAAATGTTGGTTTTGTAGCTGTTGATTCAATTGTTTCTGAAAGAGAGAAAAATGGAGAATTTTTAGATTTTGGTGATTTTGCTGAAAGGATTTATGGTGAATCTGTTAATAAAAAATGTATTGAGAGTTTAATTAAAGCTGGTGCTTTTGATATTTTTGGAAAGACAAGGCGTACTTTGATTGCTTCATTTGAAACTATTTTAGATACTGTAAGCTGTTCTAAAAGCAAAGGAAATGAAAATCAGGTTTCAATGTTTGATTTATATGGTGAAAATGATGTTTTAAAGAAAATGAAATTTGAATATATTGAATTGTCTGAATATGATAATAAAGAGTTTTTGTCTATTGAAAAAGAAATGCTTGGAATTTATATTTCTGGTCATCCTCTTGAAAAATATAAAAAAATAATTGAAAGCAAAACAAATTTTAATTCTTTGATTGTTCAAAAGTTTTATAATCAAGGGGAAGATAATAATGATGTTATTATTGAAGATAATAAGGTTGTTAAGATTGCTGGAATTATAACTTCTATAAAAAAGAAGTATACGAAAAATAATAAGATTATGGCTTTTATTACTATTGAAGATTTATATGGAATTCTTGAGATGGTTGTTTTTGATTCAGTTTATTTAAAATTTTCAAATTTATTTTTTGAAGATAATATCGTTTTTATAAATGCAAGAGTTTCAATTAGATCTGATCATGATTTGTCAATTATTGTTAGTAATGTTTCTGAAATTGATTCAGAAATATTTAATTTAATTGATATTGATATTTATAAACTTTCTGATGATGAAAAAGTTGAACTTAGGAAATGGATTATTGATAATAGAAAAAATGATTCTAATAGTGAAGTTTTTGCTATAAATAGTGAAGGTGAAAAACATTTGAGTTGTGGTAAAGTTGAAATAGATAAAGAAGCTTTTGATAAGTTTAAAGAAATTGTTGATGAAGATTGTTATAGAATTATTGTAAAAGATATTTAATTTATAAGTATAATGACATGCTAAAATAATATTATTGTACTTGTAAATATTGCATATAATTGGTATACTTATGATAGGTTATTTTAGGAGGTAAAAAAGATGGAAAAAAAGAAAGATGCTATAGAAGTTGAAAATGTAGAAAAAAAAGATAATGCTAGTGTAGATAAAAATGATACAATACAAATTTCTGATGATGTTGTTGCTGTTGTTGCAGGAATTGCTGTTTCAGAAGTTTCTGGTGTCGCTGAAATGGCTGGTGGATTTGCAGGGGGAATTTCAGAAGTATTTAGTGGTAAGAAAAATATGGCTAAAGGAATTAAAGTTGATATTAATGGAAAAAATGTTGTAATTGATGTTAATATTATTGTTGAATATGGTTCAAGAATTCCAGATGTTGCTTTTGAAATTCAAAAAAGAGTTAAAAAATCTGTTGAAAATATGACAGGATTGAATGTTGATCAAGTTAATGTTCATGTTCAAGGTGTTAGTACTAAGGTATTGAAAAATGATGATTCTGTTAAAGATGAAGTTGAAGTAGTTAATGAAAAAGAATAATATACTTAGGGGGATTTAATGAAGTTTATTGATAAATTAGGACTTAAGGTATTTTCTTTTATAATATTGATTCTTTCAATTGTATTATTTATGATATCAATTAATTTGTTACAAGAGTCGTTTTTTGGAATAATATTATCTAATTTAATTAGAAATATTTCTGGTGGGAGAATAACTTTATTAATTACATCATTAGTATTGCTTTTATTGTCTGTTAAATGTTTATTTTTTACATATTCTGTAGTTAAAGTTAATGATAATGATGATTCTAAATATGAAAATGATAAAATTGAAAGTGATATTGGTATTTTTTTAGAAAATGAAGATGGTAAAGTTTTAATTACAAGAAAAACTATAAGATCATTAATTAATGTTGTCATAGATAATATTGAAGAAATTGTTGATTCTAAAGTTTCAATTGATTTGAATGCTGAAAATGAAGTTAGTGTAAAAATAGCAATTGATGTTGTTAAAGGCGTTATAATTAAAGAAGTAACATTTAAACTTCAAAGTGAAGTTAAAAGAGTTGTAAAAGAAGCTACAGATATTTCTATAAAAACAGTTGATATTGATGTTAATGAATATGTTGAAGTTGTTTCAAATGATGTCAAATTTGATGAGATAGAAGAAGAATAGAAGATAAGAAACTAAAGTAAAAAAATCACATATAAGGAGATAAATAATAATGAATAATAATGATTCAAAAATGGATAATGATTTTTTGAGGTTTGTTTCAAAATATTGGGGAATTATAATTGGTGCAATTATTGGAATAATTATTGCTTTTACAGCATTATATAAATTTGTAATTTATGCAATTGTTATTGTGGCAAGTTCATGGTGTGGTTATTATATACAAAATCATAAATCAAAAATTAAGGAAGTATTAAGAAATCTTGTAGAAAGAATGTAGGTAATTAGAATATGAATAGGTCACAAAGTAGAGAAGAAGCTTTTAAATTATTATATAGTATTGTTTTTTTGAAGAGTGATTTTGATATTAAAGAACAGATAGATTTTTTTATTGAGAATGAAAAAATTATTGATAAAAATACTATTAGATATATTAAAAATGTTATAAATGGAATTTATTCAAATAATGAAGACATAGATCAATTAATTTTAAAAAATATAAAGAAAGAATGGACAATTGATAGAATTGCTAAAGTTGATTTAGCTTTATTAAAATTGTCAATTTATGAAATTAAGTATACAAAAGTTCCATTTAAAGTTGTAATAAATGAAGCTTTAGAAATTTCTAAAAAATATGGTGATGATAAATCAAAATCTTTTATAAATGGTGTTTTAGCTAGTATTGTTAAGGAAATGGCATAAAACGATATTATATAGCACATAATTCAATTATTATGTGTTTTTTTATCTTATTAAAGATTTGAAAAAATATGGATGAAAAATATGGATATAAAAGCAATTAGTGTAGAAGAATTAAATAAATATATTAAAAATAAATTGGATAATGATGAATATTTGAATAATGTTTTAGTTAAAGGTGAGATTTCAAATTTTAAATTGCATTATACAGGACATATGTATTTTACGTTAAAAGATGAAAAATCTTTGATTAAGTGTATTATGTTTAAAGGGTATACAGCACATCTTTCTTTTATACCTAAAGATGGTATGAAAATCCAATTATTTGGAAGTGTTCAAGTTTTTGAAAGAGATGGAGTTTATCAAATTTATGTAAAAGCTATGAAAGAAGATGGTATTGGTTCATTATATGAACAATATGAAAAATTAAAAAGTGAATTAGAAAAAGAGGGACTTTTTAGTGCTTCACATAAAAAAGCTATTCCAAAATTTCCTAAAATTATAGGTGTTTTGACATCTTCTACAGGTTCTGTAATTAAAGATATTATAAATGTTTCAACTAGAAGAAATCCTAATGTTTATATTAAATTATTGCCTGTTCCTGTTCAAGGAATTGGTGCAGGAAATAAGATTGCTGAAGCTATTAAATATATGAATGATATGAAGCTTGCAGATGTATTAATTATTGGAAGAGGTGGTGGATCTTTAGAAGATTTATGGCCATTTAATGAAGAGGTTGTTGCTAGAGCTATTTATGATTCTGAAATTCCAATAATATCAGCTGTTGGACATGAAACAGATTTTTCGATTTCTGACTTTGTTGCTGATTTAAGAGCTCCGACTCCATCTGCTGCAGCAGAGTTAGCAGTTCCTAATATAGTTGATATTAAATATATGATTGATCAATATCAAAATCAATATAAAGTTTTACTTAAGCGAAAAGTTCAATTAATGAGAGCTAGGTATGAAATGATAATGGAAAATAAAAGTTTTAAAAATCCATTGTTGAGATTAGAAAATAGTGTTATTGTTATTGATAAATTAGAAAAAGATGTTTATGATTTTTTTAGAAATTTTCTTAATAAAAATGAATCTAAGTTTAATAAAATTGTTTCTGGGCTTGATGCTTTAAGTCCAATGAAAACGTTACTTAGAGGTTACAGTATTATTGAAAAAGGTAATTATGTTGTTAAAAGTATTAATGATTTAAACATAGGCGATAATATTAAAATTATATTAAGTGATGGCGAAAAAAACGCTAATATTATTTAGATTGGAGAGAAGTTGATGTCTGAGAATAAAAGCTTTGAAGAAAAGATGATTAGTTTGGAAGAAATTAAAAAAGATTTAGAAAAAGATAATTTATCATTGGATGAGGCTGTAAAAAAGTTTGAAGAAGGAATGAAGATTTCTAAAGAGTGTAGAGAAATGCTTGATGAAGCTGAAAAGAAAATTACAATTTTGTTGGAAGGGGAAGAAAAGGATTTTATTCAACCTAATGAATAAAATAAAATGAGATGAGATAATGGTTAAATTTTATAATAATTATAAGTATATATTAGTGCCTTTTTTATTATGGCTGTTAATTCAAATTTCAAAGGTGGTTGTTGATTGTATTCAAAATAAGAGATTTAGTTTGTCTCGTTTATTAGGTTCTGGTGGAATGCCTAGTTCACATTCTGCAGTTATGGTTTCAATTACTGTTATGCTTGGAAAATATATTGGATTTCATTCACCAATTTTTGCACTTGCATGTTTTATGACTTTAGTTGTAATGCAGGATGCTATTGGAGTTAGAAGACAGGTCGGTGAACAAGCTAAATATTTAAATGAAATTTTAGTTGATGATAAAATTACGCCTGAACAAAAATTTCAAGAGATGGTTGGACATACACCTATTCAAGTTTTGTCAGGTTTGATAATTGGTATTATTGTTGGTATTGTTGCATAGTTTTTATAAGTGGGGGTAGTTGTAAATGGATGATATAAGTATTGCAAGAAATGCTGAAATAAAAAATATTTTAGATATTGCGAAAAAATTGCATATTGATGAAGATTTTATTGAACAATATGGAAGATATAAGGCTAAAATTAATTTTAAGTTTTGGGACAAGATAAAAGATAAAAAAGATGGAAAGTTAATTTTGGTTACTTCTATAAATCCAACACCTTTTGGAGAAGGAAAGACTACTGCTGCAATTGGTATTGCAGATGGACTTAATTTATTAAAAAAAGATGCTATTTTAGCTTTAAGAGAACCTTCTCTTGGTCCTGTTTTTGGTATTAAAGGTGGTGCCACAGGTGGTGGATATTCGCAAATTATGCCTATGGAAGATATTAATTTACATTTTACTGGTGATATTCATGCTATTACTACTGCTAATAATTTAATTAGTGCTATTATTGATAATCATATTTTTTCAGGTAATAAATTAAGATTTAAAGAAGTTGTTTGGAAAAGAGTTGTTGATTTAAATGATAGAGAACTTAGGACAGTAAGAGTTGGATTATCTGGTGAAAAGAACATGGTTTCGCGTGATGATCATTTTGACATTACTGTTGCTTCTGAAATTATGGCTATTTTTTGTTTAGCAAAAGATTTAGATGATTTAAGAAATAGACTTTCTAAAATTATAGTTGGTTATAATATTGATGATGATCCTATTTATATTAAAGATTTAAATATCGTAGGAAGTTTACTTGTTTTACTTAAAGATGCGATTAATCCTAATTTGGTTCAGACTCTTGAAAATAATCCTTGTATTGTTCATGGAGGTCCTTTTGCTAATATTGCACATGGATGTAATAGTGTTATTGCAACTAAAATGGCTTTAAAAATGGGTAATTATGTTATTACAGAAGCTGGATTTGGTGCTGATTTAGGTGCTGAAAAGTTTATTGATATTAAAGCAAGAGAAAATAATTTGCCAATTGATGCAGTTGTTATTATAGTTACTCTTAAAGCTCTTAAATATCATGGTGGAGCAAGTGCTAAAGAATGTAAAGAATTTAATATGGATGCTTTAAAAAAGGGAATGAATAATTTAATAAGACATATTAATAATATTAAAAGTTTTGGACTTAATCCAATTGTTGGAATTAATAGATTTGTTTGTGATGATAAAAATGAAATTGAATTTTTAAAAAATGAAATTTCTAAAATTGTTGAAATTGAATTATTGGATAATTGGGAAAAAGGTTCTCTTGGGGCTGTTAATTTTTGTAATACTTTAATTAATATTGTTGAAAATAATGAAAAAAAGAATGATATATCATTTGCATATGATGTAAATGATGATTTAAAGTCTAAGATATTTAATGTTGCAAGAAAAATTTATGGTGCTAATAATGTTAAATATGATGATCTAGCTTTAAAGAAACTCGAAAAAATCAATAAAATTACAAATAAAACAAAGGGGTTTGAAGTTTGCATTGCTAAAACTCAATATTCATTTTCTGATGATAAAGATAATTTGTTATGTGAAAATAATTTTGATATTACAGTTACTGATTTAGAACTTAAAAATGGTGCTGGATTTGTTGTAGTTAAGGCAGGAAATATTATGACTATGCCTGGTCTTCCAAAAGTTCCAGCAGCTGAAAATATTGATATTGATACAAATGGTAGAATTGTTGGAATTTTTTAGAAGGGGGACTTTATGTTAAAGCCTGATGCTGAGTTTAATAGTATTATTGATGTTAAAGTTGATTTTTTAAAAAAAAATAATATAAAAGGTTTGATTTTGGATGTTGATAATACTTTGATTGATTTAAGTAGAAATAAGATTTGTGGTATTGATGATTGGCTTAATGAAGTTATTAATTCAGATATTAAAATTGCTATTGTTTCAAATGGTAAAAGAAAAGATCAGATTGATTTATTAGCTAAAAAGTATGGAATTTTTTATATTTGTTTTGCTTGTAAACCATTAAAAAGTGGAGTAAAGAAGGCTAAAGAAAAATTAGGATTTTCATATAATGAGATTGCTGAAATTGGTGATCAGTTGTTTACTGATGTTTTTGTTTCAAATAGATTAAAAATGTTTTCGATTTTAACTAAACCTGTTGAATATGAAAAATCACTTTTTCAAAAGTTAAAGCGAAAAATTGAAGATAATTATAAATCTAGGAAATGGGGAAAAAGATAATGTATATAAATAATGTTTATATTTGGTGTTACTTTTTTTTAGGGTTGATTGGAATGGCTATTGGTCAGTTTATGAATTGGGGTAATATTAGATTAGCACATCATAAGAAAGTTTTTTGTGGTGAGTTTTTTAGACAATATGTTCCTAATCAAAAATTAAATTTGTTTTTAATTTTTTCTACAATGGCTTTATATGTTTTAACACTTTATTTGTTTGGATTAAAAATTGTTACAATTAAGTATTTATTATTAATTCCTTTGTTAATATCAGTTTTTACAATTGATTTTAAAGAACATATTATACCTGATAGATTAATATTAACATTGTTTGAACTTGGAATGATTTTTTCTGTTATGGAAGGATTTGATAGTTTAAATGTTTTTACTGATAGATTAATAGGTATGGCTATTGGATTTAGTATATTTGCAATTATTATCTTTTTGGGGAATTTAATTACTAAGAAAGAATCTATGGGGTATGGTGATATTAAATTAATGGCTGCACTTGGATTATTATTTGGTAGAATTGAGATTTTGATGATAGTTATAATTTCTTTTTTGATTGCAGCAATAGTTTCAATTGTGTTATTATTAATAAGGAAAAAGAAAATTAGTGGTTATATAGCTTTTGGTCCGTATATTTCAATTGCGTCATTTGTGGTTATGTTTGTTCCAACAACTAAATTGATGTTTATATTATTGAAAATGTTTACGTTTGGCTCATATTCTATTTAATTAATGATAATAGGAGGTTTTTATGAATCAGAGGATTGAAAATATTAGGAGAAAAATGCAGAAAGCTGATTTGCAAGGTATGATTATTACTAATTCATCCAATTTGAGATATGTTCTTGGATTTGATGTTGAAGGAATGATTTTTATTACTGATAAAGAAAATTTGTTTATTACAGATGGAAGATATATTGAATATGCGAATTCTAAACTTACAATTGATGATGATATTGCAGTTGTTAATATTGCTGATTTGTCTACTGATGATAATTTAGCTTTTTTTGCTGATTGTGATAGAGTTGGTTTTGAAGAATATGATTTAACATATTATGATTATACTAATATGGTTCAAAAATATAGAATTTCAGAGATGGTTGAAACTAATGGAATTGTTGAAAAATTGAGAATTATAAAAGATGATGATGAGATTAGATCTTTAGAAAAAGCTTGTTTAATCACTGATAAATGTTTTGAACATTTAAAAACATTTATTAAAATTGGTATGACTGAGAAAGATATTGCTTTTGAAATTTATAAATATTTTATTGAACATGGTGCAGATGGATTAGCTTTTGATTCAATTGTTGCTAGTGGTGTAAATTCATCTAAACCTCATGCAATTCCTACTGATAAAAAAATTGAATATGGCGATGTTATTGTTATGGATTTTGGTGCGAAATATAATGGATATTGTGCTGATATGACAAGAACGATTTTTGTTGGTGATGTTGATAAAAATTTTGAAAGATTATATAATTTTATATTGAATGTTCAAATGAATGTTATTAAGATGTATGTTAATGGTGGTGATTCTAAAATTATTGCTAATAGTGTTGAAGATGAATTTAATGAAGATAATTATACTTTGATACATGCTCTTGGACATGGGGTTGGAATAGATATTCATGAAAAGCCAGTTATTTCAGGAAGATTCTCAACAATTTTAAAAAATAATATGGTTGTTACTAATGAGCCTGGGATTTATATTCCAGAAAAAATTGGTATTAGAATAGAAGATACAATTGTTATAAATAATAATATTCCTATAATATTAACGAAATCTAGTAAGAAACTTACAGTTATTAATGGATAATTGTGTTATCTATGTGAAAAATATTATAAAGTGTTGAAAAAAAATATATATATTGTTAAAATGTTTATGATATATGATAATATCATAAACATTTTTTAATTGAGGAATAGAAATGATTGAATTTAGAAATGTATCAAAAAAATATGGTACAGGAACGGTAGCAGTTGAAAATGCTAATTTTAAAATTGATAAAGGTGAGTTTGCTTTTTTAATAGGTGATTCAGGATCTGGTAAATCAACTATGATTAAGATGATGTTGAAAGAAGAAGATCCTACATCTGGGAATATTATTATTAATGGTAGAGATATAACTAATTTGAAGGCTAATAAAGTGCCTTATTTACGTAGAAGTATGGGAATTGTATTTCAAGATTTTAGGCTTTTACCTGATAAGACTGTTTATGATAATGTTGCATTTGCTATGTATGTTGTAAAAGCAAGTCAAAAACATATTAAGAGACAAGTTCCAATGGTGCTTTCATTAGTAGGATTAAGTCAAAAGGCTAAGATGTATCCTAATGAGCTTTCTGGTGGTGAACAGCAAAGAGTTGCATTAGCTCGTGCTATTGTTAATAATCCATCAATGCTTATTGCTGATGAGCCTACAGGTAATTTGGATCCAAATACAGCATGGGATATTATGGGACTTTTAAATGATATTAATATGAGAGGCACAACTGTTGTTGTTGCAACACATGCTAAAGATATTGTTGATAGAATGAATAGAAGAGTTATTCGTATTGATCATGGTAATATAGTTCGTGATGAAAAAGGTGGGTATGACGGTGAGATATAATACATTTAATTATTTGATTTCAGAAGGTTTTAAGAGTTTTGGAAAACAAAAGAAAATGACAAGTGCGTCTATTATAATTATGGTTGCTACAATGGTTATGTTTGGCTTATTTTTTGTAATAAGTCAGAATGTTAATTTTATTGCAAAACAATTGGAAGATCAACAAGCTATTAAAGTAAATATTAAAGATGGATTGACAGATGCTGATATAGATACTCTAAAACAACAGATTATGAAAGTTTCTGGTGTAAGTAGTGTTGAATATATTTCAAAAGCTGATGCTTTAGTTAGTGTAAGAAATCAGCTTGGAAATAAACAGGATTTATTAGTTGGATGGGATGGTGCAAATAATCCATTTCCAGCATCTTTTTTAGTAAAACTTAGTAATTTAAAGATGAATAAAGCTGTACAAGATGCTGTTTTAGGAATTGATGGAGTTACTGAAATTAATAGTAATAATGATTTATTAGCAAATCTAGATAGACTAGCAAATGCTTTAAAAGTTGTAACAGGTGTTTTAATGGGTATGTTAGTATTGATTTCAATATTTATTATTGCATATACAATTAAATTAACTGTACATGCTCGTAGGAGAGAGATATCAATTATGAAGTATGTTGGTGCAACAAATGGATTTATTAGAGGTCCGTTTATTATAGAAGGTATAATGATTGGAATCATTTCTGCTATTATTACATTATTAATAATGGGTGGAATATATAATGCAATGATTGATAAAGTTTTGAATTCTTCTATTTTAAGAAGTTCTCAGGTTACTTTGTATACATATTCTAAAATTTTTGTTAAATTGTTAATGGCTTATTTAGCACTTGGTATGGGAATTGGTGTAGTTGGTAGTGCGATTTCAATGAAAAAATATTTGGATGTTTAGTTTAGATATTTATATTTAACTTGTAAAAGTTAAGGAGGAAAAATGAAAAAAAGACTTTTTGTGGCATTATTATTAGTGTTTGTTTTAATTGGACAATCTGTGGTAAGCCTAGGAGTTACACAAGCTGATGTTGATGCTGAAAAAAAGAAGGCTAATCAACTTAAAGAAGAACAGGAACAAAAGAAAAAAGAACTTGCTGGTGTAAAGTCTGATAAAGCTGTTGCAACAAATGATTTGGAATCTATTAATAATCAGATTAATACTTTAGAATCTGAAATTGATACTTTAAAAGAACAATTAGATCAGCTTAATAATGAAATTAAAACTAAAGAAAGTGAAATTACACAAAAGGAAAAAGAATATAAAGAAAAAGAAGATATTTTAAAAAAGAGATTAGTTGCTCTTTATAAAAATGGAAATACTTCTTATCTTGAAGTTTTATTAAGTTCATCTAATTATATTGATATGCTTTCATCTTATGATGTAGTTGAAAAGATTGCAGAGTCTGATAATAAATTGATGAATGAAATTAAAGAAACAAAAGATTCTTTGGAATCTGATAAAAAGGATTTAGAAAGTAAAAGAGCAAGTGTTGAAGCTACTAAAAAATCTAAAGATGAAAAAAACTCTCAATTGGCTTTAGTAAAGAAGCAAAAGCAAGAACAAGTTAATAAATTGTCTGATAAAGAAAAAGAAACACAAAATGAAATTGATAAGAATCAAAAGGCTATTCAAGATGCTGAACAATCAATGGCTAATGTGTTTAAAAAGTTACAAGCTCAATTAGAAGCTCAAAAGAAAGCAGAAGAAGAGGCGGCAAAAAAGAGGTCTTCTTCAAAAGGTGGATCATCATCAAGTAGTAGTGGTGGTTCTTCATCAAGTTCTGGAACTGGTGTTGCTGGAGCTAATTTCGATGGTACATTTCAGTGGCCATCAACAAGTAGAGTTGTTACATCTAGATTAAAATATAGATGGGGTAGATGGCATAAAGGTATTGATATTGGTGTATCTTTTCAACCAATATATGCAGCAGCGGCAGGTGTTGCATATAATGCATATAATCCAGGTGGATATGGAACATATGTAATGTTATTTCATGGTAATGGATATGTTACATTATATGGACATTTGAGTTCATCTAAAGTAGCTGATGGTCAATATGTTTCTAAAGGTCAAGTTATTGCTACTTCTGGTAATTCTGGAGGTAGTACAGGTCCACATTTACATTTTGAAATAAGAAGAGCATATAGTGCTTCTGATTTCTTTAGTAAACAACCATTAGATCCACTTCAATATTTACCTGGTGGATATACAATAAATGAGTAATATAAAATTAAAAAGCATAGGAGGCATAATAATGAAAAATATGATAAAGCGTGTTTTTGTTAGTTTATTATGTTTCGTTATGCTTTTTAATTTTTTATTTGATAGTTATTGTGCTGAGAATAATGTTAATAATAGTGTAAATAATACTAATAGTGGAAATACGATAAAGCCATTAACACTTCAAGAACAAAAAAATGTTGTTGTTGATAATTTAACAAAGGCAAATGAGCAGTTGTCATATGTTCAAAATGAATTATCACAGGCTGTTGTAAAAATACAAGATTTACAGGATAAGATTAATGGATATGAATCAACATTAGCTCAAATTAATGTTCAATATGATGATTTACAAAAAAAAGTTGATGAGACTGAAGTTGCTTTAGCACAGCAACAAGCTTTGTTTGAAAATCAAGAAGAATTGTTGAAGAAAAGATTAGTTGCTGTTTATAATAGGGGTAATGTTTCTTATTTGGATGTTTTATTAGGTGCAGATAATATTATTGATTTTTTGTCAATTTATTTTGTTACTGAACAAATTGCAAAATATGATTCAATTCAATTGGATAATATGAAAGCTCAGAAAGATGAGATTCAAAATAAAAATAATGAACTTATTGCTCAAAAAGAGCAAATGAGAGTTTCTAAAGCTAATGCATTAAAACAGGAGACTTTACTTACTAATACTAAAATTATGATGGAAAGTTATAAGCAGAGTTTAAGTGAAAGTGATAAGCAAATTAATGCACAGATTACATCTTATAAAGCACAACAACAGGAAATTGAAAGTATGATTTCTCAGTCAATTGTTCAATCTAATTATGAACTTTCATATTCTGGTGGTGTTATGATTTGGCCTACTCTTTCTTCTGGATATATTACATCACCATTTGGAACTAGAGTTCATCCAATTCAGGGAATTGTTAAAGCACATCATGGTATTGATATTAGTGGTTCAATAGGAACTCCTGGTTATGCAGCAGCTGATGGTGTTGTTATATATGCTTCATGGATGAGTGGTTATGGAAATACAATTATGATTAATCATGGTACTGATGCAAATGGGAATAAATTAGTTACATTATATGGACATAGCAGTAAATTACTTAAAAAAGTTGGTGATGTTGTTAAACAAGGGGATCAGATTCTTGAAATTGGTTCTACAGGAAATTCTACAGGTCCTCATTTACATTTTGAAATAAGAGAAAATGGAATTCCGACAGATCCTAAAAAGTATTTATCTAATGAAGTTCAAAGATAGTTAATTTATTAATAGTCTAGAAGATAGTTTTTTAAGTTTTAGAAGGGAAAAAGTTATGAATAATAGTAAGAGAAATTTTTTTAAGATATTGTCTACTATAATAATTACAGCATTAGCTACTGTAATTATTGTTTTATTAGTTATTTTTGGTACTAGTGCTGGTGATGTTCTTGGTGAGAGAATTAATACTAATAAGAATAATGCTCAATTGCTTTATAAATTAAAAATGGTTAAGTCTAAGATTGATGAACAATATTTAAAAAAGTATAGTGACTCTAGGATGAATGATTGGGCAGTTAAAGGTTATGTCGCTGGATTAAATGATAAATATAGTCAGTATTATACAGCTGAAGAAATGAAAGAGATGCTTGATGAAACAACAGGTCAATTTGTTGGAGTAGGTATTTATATTACTAAAGATTTAAAAAATAATGAAATTGTCATTTATGATACTATTAAAGACTCTCCTGCTCAAAGAGCTGGTATAAAAAGTGGAGATGTTTTGATTGGTGTTGATGATATTAATTGTAATGCTGATGATTTTGATAATATTACTAAAAAGATAAAAGGTACAGCAGGTACTGAAGTAACATTGAAAATTAAGAGAGATAATAAAGAAGAACTTACTTTTAAAATTAAGAGAAATAAGGTTATTGTTGATAATGTTGAGTATCAAATGATTAATATTGATGTTGGATATATTTATATTAAATCTTTTGAAGGTGATGCTACATATAATCAGTTTAAAGATGCATATAATGATTTAATTTCAAAAGGAATGAAATCACTTATTGTTGATGTAAGAAATAATGGTGGTGGAATTATGGAGCAAGCTCTTTATATTGGTGAGATGTTTTGCACTCAAGGTCAAAAGCTTATTATTGAAAGGAATAAAGAAGGATTGGAAAAGTCAACTATTTCTAAAAATGATAAAGTTGTTAATGTAAAAACTGTGTTATTAATTAATCAATATTCTGCTAGTGCTTCTGAAATATTAGCTGGTATTTTAAAGGAAGATGCTTTAAATGTTACTTTAGTTGGAACTAAAACTTATGGTAAAGGTGTTGTGCAAGGTTTGTTTACATTACCTGATCAAAGTGGATTAAAGCTTACTATAGAGGAATATTTTACACCAAATCATAATGAAATTAATGGTATTGGTATTAAACCTGATATTGTTGTTGATGATTATCAATTTACTGGTATATTGGAAAAAGATAAAGACACACAGTTTATTAAAGCTTTGGATGTTTTGAAAAAATAAATTTATATAATTTTAAAAAAAATAATAAAAAGTGTTGACACCTTAAGATTTTTTTATTATAATAAGAATGTCTTAAGGATAGACGGTCGCTTAGCTCAGTTGGTAGAGCATCTGCCTTACAAGCAGGAGGTCATAGGTTCGAGCCCTATAGCGACCACCATTATGGCCTGGTAGTTCAGTTGGTTAGAACGCCGCCCTGTCACGGCGGAGGTCGACGGTTCGAGTCCGTTCCAGGTCGCCATTTTTATTTAAATTAAGACTTAAAATGATGATGTGAAATTTTAAGTTTCACATTTTATTTTTTTATAAGCCTCGATAGCTCAGTTGGTAGAGCAAAGGACTGAAAATCCTTGTGTCACTGGTTCGATTCCAGTTCGAGGCACCATAATTGAAATCTCAAAACTCTTTAAAATAAGTGGTTTTGGGATTTATTTTTTTTATAGTACCATAATAGTACCATAATAACCGAACATTTATTTAAAAAAACATTATTTATTTTATTCACTTTAAAAATATTATTTATAAGGTAATGGAAAAAATTCAAATTTTATAAGAT
>ERZ773197.917-NODE-917-length-21780-cov-16.197837_pt1 | contig 21780 bp, 14 predicted proteins | sample MGYA00580999_ERZ773197 | MGnify/ENA primary metagenome ERZ773197 (study PRJEB29015, sample SAMEA2738166) | human oral metagenome | biome: human oral; feature: human-associated habitat; material: saliva | place: China | collected 2185 ...
CCGCCTGCGCGCTGCTGGGAGACTGGGCGCCGCCGTGCGAGCGACCGCCACGCTTACCACGACGCTTACGGCCAGACGAACCGCCCTTCCCGCCGCCCGCAGGCGTGTCCAACACGCCATCAACAGCAGGAGACGAATACGGGCCGCCGACAGCGGCGCGCACCTCCTCAAAACGCGCCCTATTAGCCTCCAACGCCCGATCAGCGTCCGCCGTATTGTACGCGTCAGCCAACACCTGATCGGGTGGGATAAGGCGCACCTTACGCACCCACACGCCGCCAGTAGAACCAGCCTCACGCCTGCGCCTGCGACGCTCCCGCCAGCTAGCGCCCTCCGGAGCGCCACCCTTCACTAAATACACGGCCTCACTCCTAAACCCATTCTCCGGCTTCGGAGACACCAGGCGCGTAAACAATTCAGGAGGAGTAAACCAGTCCTCCGCCGCGTCCTCCGTCACATTCTGATTCTTCCGGTTCAGGAAGTTCAGCGAGAACATGTGCGTCTGGTTATCGTTTGACCGCCTCCACGCCGCCCGCTTACCCTTACCGGCAATACCAGCCACACGCTCCGCACTATCGCCGCCAGCGCCAGAACACACCAGGAACGACCCAATCGTGTCACACACCGTCGTCAAATACGCCTCACCGTTACCGGGAGCAGCCGTCACAATATGCGAAAACGACTGAGCGGCCAACGTGGTGCGCAAACCCGCGCTACGCCCCTTCTCCAACAGCGGCGTCACGAACGTAATCGGAATCTCCTGGAACTCGTCACAATACAAGCTCAACGGCGATTTCTCGCCATGACGCTGCCTGTGGTCCATCACGCGCGCCATATCACTGAAAAACAGTGCGCCCAGCGTGCGCGCCGTCTCCTTATCCGCGCCAGACGGCACCGTAAACAAGATCACGCACGGCGGCGCATCGTCAGCAGTATCACGCGCAATATCAATCATGTGATAGTCGTACGGGTTAGCGCTCAAATGCGGACCAAACGCGCTCATCGACAAGGCGCGCATCTTACCGGCAACAGCGCTCGCCTGAGCCGCCAAATCAGCGCCCCTCGACAGCTTCCGGTACACGCTCACGCCCGCCTCATACGCGTCCGTGCCCTTCGCCGCGTCCACAAGCTGACGGAACGCGTCAATACTGCACGCGTCCTCCACCGCCTGAACCATGCCGCGATCCCACCGCACGAGCGGCACATTCTTCGGGTCCACCACATCAAACAACGTGAACAGGGCGTTCAAAAACTCCTGCATGTCGCTACGATACTTGTCGGACTCCTCAGTCCACACGCGCAGATTCAACACGGTGCCCGCGCGCTGCACGCCGCCGGTCGCCAACGGGTCGTACGAGCACATGCCATCCGACAGTGGGATGTCATACTCGTTCAACCGGCCCTGGCTCACATGATAGAACCGGTAGCCGTTATCGTGGCACATGCGCGCAATGTCAGCGGCCAGCGCCTTATCGCCCTTCAAGTCCACGTACGCGATATGCTTCACACTGCCCGTTGACACTTCCGCGTGCACCATGCTTTTCAGCACAGTGGTCTTTCCCGCGCCGGTGCCGCCAGTCATCACCATACCCAGGTTCGCCTCAGTGGGCGTACGAGACACAACCGCGTCAATACTTGACAGCGGATTATCACTCAGCGGCTCCTCGACACCCAACGGGACGCTACCGTTCTCGGCGGCCTCCCCGGCTTTCAGCGCTTTCACGCGGGCGCGCAGGTTCATCGCTTCCCACGGGGCGCGCCTATACGAAAAACGGCTCCTCCAATCCACCGCGCCGCCCTTCAACTCGCGGATATGCGGACTCACCCACAACTGGTAATGCAACATCGGATAAGGGACCATGCCAGCCCACACGCCCACCAGGCCGCCAGCCAGCACATACACCCACAGCAGCCCCCACCAGAAGGAGCCACTATCGTACGCGAACCCCGCGCCCTGCAACCCGTCAACGACGCCACGCAACCCAAACAAGAAACCAACAGACAAGAGCACGGCGACCATGACGGCGACCGTCCACTTCTGACGCAGCCACCGCATCACAACGAAATGAAAACAAACCGCCGCAATCGTCGCGGGAAAAAACAGCAGGCACGCGACCGCAATCTGGCCTGCGCGCGACAAGAACGCGCGCTCAACCGCCTCATTCTCGTTCTCTACGCCATCATGCGCGCGAACCTCATCCTCACTATCGCTCACGTTACAACCTCACCATCGCCCCGCACGCGCGCGGGAAACACAACAAGACAACCACAACACAAAATAGCCACGCCAAAAACGCGCAAACAAGCGACCCAAACGTTCACGCTCGTGCGCCAGCCGACGCGTCCAACAGCCGGAAATACTCACGCAACGCCACCACGCTCACCCGCGCATAATCAGCGTCCGTCAACTCGCCCACGCCAGGAGCCGGAAACTCACACAACCCCAACACGACACCCATCACGCCCGCGCACTCCCCGAAATCATCCAACAAGACACGCTCGCGCCCCCACAGCGCGCGAAAACCGCCAAGCAATCGCACAAACGGGGCGGGCGTAGACGACTCGCCAGCAAGGCGACGCAACAACTCCACGCGCTCACCCACAAGCGCCACGGTGGCCGCGTCCCCTTCCTCACCGTAATCAGCCCTGGACGGCGGAGCATAAAACAAGCCAGCGAACGCCTGGACAAGCAACTGCACGCCCACGCTCACGCCATGCCAATGCCGCAGCCACTCACAATCCGCGCCCACACCGTCATCAATCCGGGCGCTCGCGCGCGGCACCGGCGTACTATCAACAACAGACCCCCCAACAAGACCGTCAACCAGCGACGCCTTCTCGCACGCAAGCTCACGCATCGACTCCTCGCTCACCTCAACGAGAGACGCCACGTCGGCGGCGAGCACGTCACGCGCAACCCCGGGGCACTGCGCCAACACGGACGCGGCAACGCGAGCCGCCCGCATACGCTGCCCCGCGTCCGACAAGTCAAACCCCTTGATCTTCTCGGACGCAACAAACACCGCCAACGGCACACTCTTGCCCACGTCAAACAGGCTACGCACGCCGTCCACGCCGCCACTGGCGAGCACGTCACACGGGTCCACCCCGTCAGGGCACACGATCACGCGGCCATCGCCGCGCACCTGCTCCACGCGCTCAAACGCCTTCACAGCCGCGCTACGGCCCGCGTCGTCCCCATCAAACACGAACACCGTCTGGCACGCGTCACCGGCCGCCCGCCGCACAAGCATCGCATGGTCGCCCGTAAACGCCGTCCCAAGCGACGCGACAACATTGGTGACGCCAGCCTCCACGGCCGCCGACACGTCAAACTGGCCCTCGCACACGAACACGTGACCCGCCTTCGACGCTTCACGCAGGCCGCGCGCCGACCAATACAGCTCATGGCGCTTAGAAAACAGCCTCGTCTCACGCGTGTTCACATACTTGCCCATCTTGTCCGAATCGGACAACTTACGGGCGCTAAAAGCCAACGGATGACCATGAACGTCAGTAATAGTGAACACGAGCCGGTCGCGGAACATATCAAAATGCGCGTCCCTATCCCCGGGGTCCGCGCCCTTACGGCACGACACCACGCCAGCGTCACGCAACTCAGCCAGCGTGAACTCGGGAGCATCCTTCCACGGGCGCGCCTTCAACAGGTACGACATGAGACGATTACCGCCCGGCGCATACCCGTACACAACACCGTCAGCGGACGACGAGAAATCAGGATACCAAGAGCCGCCCTCACGGGTTTCGCCCGGGCACGCGTCCGACAGGCCGCGCCCGGTAACGGCCAGGCGCGCCGGGTGATCTTCCGGCAGCTCATGGTATCGCTGCGCGTAAAAGCTGGCGGCGACGCGCATCAGAGCACGCAGGCGAGCGTCAGGGGAATCATCGTGGCCGCCCGACAGCTCGACACCGGCTTCACGGGCGAGGTCACGCAGCGCCTCAGAAAAGTCCACGTCGCGCTGGACCTGCACGAGCGTGAGGAGGTCACCGGAAAACCCGCACGACCAGCAATGGAACCTGTTCTCTAGCTCGGACACGTCCATCGACGGATTACGGTCGTCGTGCGCGGGATTCTGACAGTTAATGCGCAGGCCGCGACTAGTCTCCTCAATGCGCGTTCCCGGCTTCAAATCAGCCGCGTGCGCGCGCACATAGTCCACCAGCGGCAACGCCAGCTTGATCCTCTGAGCAGTATTATGTTCCACGCTTTAGCCTCTCCGCCTTCTCCTGCCCCCACCCTGTTCGCAGCGCGGACGGGTGAGTCTTTCCTAGCTTCTCAGATGATAGTAAGGCGGCGCTCGCCGGGTGTCAAAACCTCAGCGAACGCCGCCTTCTGACTGTGCCCCGCTTTTGTTGCGGGGTGGCGCGTGTTTACTTGTTGTTGTCGAGTGCGGCCGCCGCCGCGCGCTTGATTCGGTCGGGGCGGAAGCCAGACCAGTGCTCCACAATATTATCGCCCCTCCCGTCCTCGCCGGTGTCGGCGTGGCGGTCGCGGACAACGACGACTGGAACCTGCTGGTAGCCCATGCTCTTCACGAAACTATGGGCGACATCATCCTCGGTCACGTCCGCCTTCGCGTACGGTGCGCTCATCTTGTTCAGGAGGCGCTTGGTCGCGTCGCACTGCGGGCACCTCGGCTTCGAGTAGACGGTGATCTCGTACCTGCTCGTAGCGTTTTCTTCCAACTTCTCTTCCTCTTCGTCTCTCGCGGGGCGGGCACTGGGCCGCCCCGCCACATTATTGTTAAAATGTTAAGCTAAATATCGTTGCCACACGCCACGCAACACAAGCGCACCGGTCGGCGCTGCGGGGGCGCGAGGCGCACGACAGGCAATCATAGCACGTCACCGGCGGTGACGCTTCTTCCACAAATACACCGGCACCGACATGGCCGGGTGCCCCGCCCCGCGCGCCGTCAACCGACCCTCACCCAACGACCGCGAATACAACCCAACACCGTCAGCGCGGCCCACGCCGCCGCCGCGCAGCTCCGGGCCGTCCACAAGAACAAGCACATCCTCATCCACCGGGATGGCCTTACCCGACCCGGTAGACCCGGCAATCAAACACATCGGCGCAGCGTTCGCCGCATACTCGCTGATCTGCACGCCCTGCGCCATCTTCTCTTTCGCGCCCGAATCATGCCACGAATACCCGATCACATGCTCCTCCTCGCCCGTCTGAGGGTTATGAGTCGTCACACCGCCCTCCACGCCCAACCCCAGCGGGATGAACGTCCACGGAATATCGTCGCCCAAAATATGGTCCACACGCAACGGTGCCATCATCGGAAGCGGCGGCAGGCTCGTAATCGTCACCGTCCCCTCATCAGGATTCCACCCCAACGGCCGCTTCGTGTCATCGTCCAAACCAGGCTTCTCCACCCACGCCAGTTCGCGCCCGAAAGCCCCATTGAACGTGCGCAGAAAATCCTCCTCCGCATACAGGTCGAACGAGTACGCGGGCGGCAACTGAATCTTAATCTCTTTCGGCCTTAGCGGGTCACGCCACGCCAACACCTCAATACACTCGCCGTAATTCTTAAAGCCGCCGCTCTTCAACCCGAGGCGAGTGGATGACACCTCGAACATGCGCACCAGCAGCCGCTCGCGACCATCCACAATAGCCTTCACGCTCGACACCATCAAACGATGCAACAGCGGCCCGCCAACGAGCGTGAGCGCAGCAACAGGCAGCCACATGTACAGTGCGCCAAAAACCGCGCCCAACACGGCGAAACCAGCCTGAACGAGCGGCCACAAACGCCTATACTCAACATCCAACGTTACCGGGTCTCGCGCCTCACGGCCCCTCTTCTCATCCGCCGCCCGCGCCTTCCGCACAACAACCTGACGCGTATCCTCGCGCCGCGCAAACCGAATGTACGGCTTCCACACATCACTCTTTTTCGGCGGCGGCACCTCACCCTTCGTTGGCTTGGTTTTTTCGATCTTACGCTTCACAAACAGCCGATAATGAGCAGCAGACCACAAGGTGGGCACCCACACCACAGCCACGCCACACGCGAGCGCACATAGTACGCTCACAATAATCCTTGTCACCACAAGTAAAACCCCTTCAACACATGCCCCGCAAGAAAAAGTGTGGCTACTACTGCCACGATAACCCGGACAACACCGACTCCACAGCCCGCTCGTCCGCTCCGGACACGGCAACCATCATCCCATCAGACAATAGTCCCACACCCACATGCAACACGCCACCATCATCGGCGCCGCCAGGAACATCCAGCAAGAACACGTCCAACACGCGAGCGTCAGCAAACGAAGACGAAACGACGCCCACACGCGTGTTCTGGGCGGCAACAAACAAGTCACCCTCCAAACCGCCGCGCACAACGCTCACCGTCACAGAGCCATCAGCGCTCACAGCCACGGGACACAGAGTGCTCGCCCCGTCAGCCAGCGCGCACTCCTGCACGCTACGCCAACCAGACCCCGGCAACACAAGCCAACGCGGCCACCCATCCACGCCCACGCGCACGCCGTCACCGTCCAGCCACGCGCGCACACTGCGCCCATCCATGCGCGTGTCGCGCTCCCACATGCCTTGACTCTCATGGTCCACGCCATTGTCCCCGGACGGCGTGTCGCCCGGCTGCGGATGCCGGTCACGCACCAGCCCATAAAACCCCAACAAGCCGCCATCATTTGCCGCCACCCGATTACCGCCACTGGCGGCAATCGACTGCCCCGACTGCGCCTCCTGCACGCTAGGACGCCCACCCCACAAGACGAACGCGAACACCAACACGACAGCAACCACCGCCACCGGGGCGGCGAGAAACAGCCACGCCGGAACCCCGCGACCACCACCGCGCTCACGCTCAGAACCGCCTGCGGGCGTACGCGAAACACTCCCACTCTCAGACTTGTCGCCGCGAACAGGCTTCCACTTCACTCGATTAGACACAATGAAACCCTCTCTACAAGCTCTATCATCGGGGCTGCGGCCATGACAACGGGACAGTTACGCCGTCGGGGACAGCGGGCGCGGACGGCTCCACGCCCACATCCGCGCTCAACTCCGCAGGCTTCGCTATCTCACGTTCACACTGCGCCCTCGTCTTCACCACGCGCGCGGGCGACGGGGACGGGGAAGGAGCGGGACGAGCAGAACCAGACGGTGACGGGGAAGGAGACGCGGACGGAGAAGGAGACGCGGACGGAGCGCTGCCAGCCGCGCACGCAGACACGGCGGCCTCCCACCTCGCTGACGCCGCCTCACGCGCAGCCACCCTGTCACGCCACGCATCATGCGCCGACACGTACGACACCCACACAGGATAAAACGCGGCGCGCCCATCAGCGAGCGCACGCCTGGCCGCATCCACCTCGCTAACACGCTTATTGTACTCGCCCGCGCCAGCCACAGCCTGAGCGGACGACACCATACGCCAACGTGCGGCACTACGATCACGATACAAAGCAGACGCGGCCACGTCAGCCTCGCCCTGAGCAGAAGACACAAGACGGGAGCGCTCACCCGCCAACGCGTCAGCATCCACGTCGGGCGCGGCCTGACCAAACCACCGCCACCCACACCCCGGGCCGTCCTCGTCCGGCACCCGGTAAGACACCGTGCGCCACGCCGACGAGAAATCAACCAGGCCAGCCTCATCAGACACCACTACTTGCGGGCGCTGCGGAAGCTGCGGGAACCCAGCAGGAAGCGGCCCCTCCGGTTCACCAACAGACGCAGACGCGAGCGCGGGCACAGTCAGCCGCACGCTACTAGAACCAGGGTCCACGATAGATGGGGCAACGCTCTGGGACTCTATAAGCCCCGTGAACCCATCCTTATCGTAATACGGCGAGCGCGCCGCGTCAGAAGCCGACTCCGACAAAGACACGCAACCGCCAGCCACAAGCGCAGACTCCGCCCGGGCGCGCACGCTACGCCAATCCGTAGCGCCAGAGGCGCCCACAACCACGCTACCAGACTGGAACAGGGCGTACTGGCCACCAGACCATACGCTCGACGCGCCCGCGCCAGACTCGCCCCCGCCCAGGCACGAAGAAACAGCGTCGGAAAGCGCGTCGAAAGCAGACGCGGCGTAGCCGGGAGGAAAAACGAACGCACTCACATACGCTGAGCCGCTACGCGAGGACGCGTACAACATGGGACGCACACCAAGCTTACCCACGGTCGGGGCGCACGACACACCATCCAACACGGGTGGGTAGCCGCCCGCGTCACCGACTTGCCAGCCATCAGCACCGTCAGGGGACGCGGCAAAACCTGTCAGCCAATCGCTCGCAGCAGAGCTTCCTTGCACGCTCTCGTACGGGGATTCGGACTGCGCTTCCCCTCCCGACGCATCCTCACCGAAATGACTCAGCGTGCGAACGCTCGCCGAGGTTTGCCACGCGAGCAGCGAGGCCATGAGCAGCCCCAACATGGCGGCCGCCGTTTTCGCCGCGCGAGACCCGCCCGCATGTTCTCCGCTTACAGGCACAATAAAGCTCCCTCGTCCACTGTCTCTCGTAACCGCTCGCGAGCCAGTAGCGCGGCGCTCGTCAGCCCCTCAACAGTTGTTCGCCGAGTGGCGCGTCCGCGCGCCCTAGCGTCGGGCGGTTTCCGTCTAGTAGGCAGGATACGACGCGCCCGCCGCGCTTGTCCAATCGCCGCCAGAGAGGAGTGTAGGCGACCACGCGCGGCGGGCGCTAACGGATGGATAGGCGAGAAATGGGTGCCGCCCATTTACGCGGCGGCACGCACCGCCTTATCCCAGAAGCGCGCGCCGCGCTCCACCAGGTAGTATGTGTACCCATGCGTGCTATGGACGGCAATGAAAACAGCGGACACGGTGTCGGCGACGCTGTACTCGCGCTCGTACTTGGGGCTAAGGAGTGCGCGAACCGTGTCCCGAGCGTCCACAAGCGAATAGACCGGGAGAGCGGCGTCCAGGGTGCGTCCGAGAGCCGCTTCCGCCTCGGCCTCCGTGTTAAAGATTCGCATGATCGTTTTCCTTCCTGGCATTGGGTGGGGCGCCCCGTTGGTGACCGTCGCGTCCACCCGCTTTATCATCGTTGACGAGAACTAGTATAACACGCCTGCAAGCGGACACGCAACAGCATACAAGCTGAACACTGGAAACCGTTTTAACAGCCCCAAACACTCCCGTACGAGTCAACACCCACGCCGGGACGCAAAACCCCCGCGTGGGCCTCTGTATGGGCCCACGCGGGGGTGTTTTGCTCGCGCGGCAGGCAGGCGCATGTTAGGCGGGCGCGCCGCCGCCCCCGGCGGCCAACACGCACCACGACAACACTAAATCGTCGCTCACCGCACAGCCACCAATGCGCTCAGCCACCGGAACATACGCGCCCACAAGAAGCTCACACGCCCCCAAAAAATCGCCCGCATTGAAGCGCTCCTCCAACAAGCCAACATCCAACGGCTCGCCGCGCACCTCCACCGGCAACAACAAGGGCGACGGCAACAGTGTACCCCCTCTCGCCGCGCGCCTGCGGTTCTCCTCCCACAACCTGCGACGCAACCCCACCGCCGGAGCGAGCCTACGCGCGAAATCGACCACAAACCAGTCAGCAAACGATACGGGGGGAACATCACCCCACTCCACAGACTCACTCACCGCTTACCCTCACTCTCCGACTCATCTCGATTGTCGCCGTCACCTTCCGGGGACTCATCCCCGCCAGTGTCTTCCGTGTCGCCGTCACTCTCACCCTTCTCCTTCCGCGTTTTCTCCCGATGTTTATTCGACCGCGCGAAATCACTCAAACCATGATCCCTGCTGCGCGCCAACGCGGCATCCTCCAACAACATCTCACTACTCGACGAGCCAGTCACAGGCAAACCCGCCCGGTAGTCGCGGCCAGTACGCGCCGAATAATAAGCGATAACAGCGTCAGCGACAAGCTCACGCGCAGCCTCATACTCGCCCTGAGAAGCCAACACGTCCAACGCCGCCCGATCCGCGTAAGCCTCAACCTCCGGAGGAAGCCGGAAGGTGCCAGCCCGCTTAAAGTCGCCGCCCCAATGCACCGCGCGCTCCATGTGAGCGCGCTCCTCGCACTCAAACGCTGTCATCAACAACGACAATGCGCTGCGCATGTCCGCGTCCGACATCGCCGCCCGGTGATCCCCCACAGCCTCAACCTGGCGGATAACCTCCGCAACACCATCAGAATCCATCACAGACGAGCCGTCCCCCATGAGGCGCTTATCCTCCTCATACACGAGGTTCTGTACTTCATCACGGCGCGCCTGCTCATACTTCTCATCCGCCGCCTGGTTAAACCGGATCGTCACCGCCATCGCCGGGTCGGACTCGTCAAACAAGCTACTCTCATAACACGTGCGGCAAATGTACGCGCCGGACGCGAGACGGCCCCCCGTAAACACGCCCACACCATCCTCAGCCTCACTGTCCACCAGCGGCCCGCCGCACGACGCGCACGAACGCCCAGCGAACTTCGCCAACCCGTCACGCCTGGCAGCCCTGTCCTCATACACGCCCACAGCGGTCTCCAAACCGGGACGCGTGTACACGAACAGCTTCCCCTGCTCGCGCACACCATCCCAAAAACCACTCTTCGCGCTCCGCCCGTGCGAGCGGGCCGTCACAGCCCCAGCAGCCCCAGCAGCCACCACGTTACCCGCGCTACGGCCCACACCCAACGCGCTACCGCCAACGCGGCGCATACTACCCGCCAGACCAGACAATACGGCGCTCTCAGACGCTCCACCCCACGACAAGGCAGACAACAGCACGTTATACAAGCGGCGGCGGCCAAGCCACACAGCCAACCCCACAACGACGAGGAACACCATCGTCGTCCACCAGCCCAACTCGCCCAACATGTTCAACAACGAGCCGGTAAACAGCAGGTCCACAATCAGAAGCAGGCCAGCGCCCAGCTTGAACGCGAACACCTTCACCAGGAGACGCCACCACTGACCCAAAGCGCGCCACCCGGGTCCGCTCCACAACCCAAACAGCAGGAACAAAGGCAACAAGCACATGACCATGACGAGACCAAGACCAAACACGACACTCGACAAGGCGAGGAGGAGAGGCGCACACAGGGCCACAGACGCGACCACCAGAGACGAAAACACCGTACCCAAACGCCCCAACATGTCGCGGCCAATCCACGCGCGCCAATACGGGGACGGCGCATTATCCTTCGGAGCAGTATACGTCACAGCGGCGCTCGCACCAGACGGCGTTTCGCTCCTCTGCTCCTCCTCATAATTCGACAACGCGTCCACCACGCGATACCAGTCCGTCTGCACCGCCAAACTCGGCAACGGATCCACCCCATCCTTACCGACAAGAGCGTGCGCCCGCGTCTGCGCGCTCACCTGGAACAACGCCCAATTGTGCGTGAACTCGCCGCCACCCAACGGCACGGGAGCATCCCCCACCATTGAATCATTCACGTTCCCCAACTCACCCACGCTCTTACCCTCAGCGTCCACAGCATTCTCGGGAGCGTACCCATTCGCCCACAGGTGGTTGTAGTCCACCCCGTACTGGGCGACACTCCACGGGCGCAAGAGAAGCTGCTCCCACAGTTGGCAGCCCACCGCGTTCGACGCGTCCACGCCCGCCCGTGTCAGCGCAGCCTCCACGCTCTCCCCATCGCTCACACCGCCGACGCTGGTTTTCGTAGCCCCGCACATCGTAGATTGAGACTCAAACCGCCCAGACACGCCAGACAACACGACGCCATGAACCAGGGACGCAACCCTCGACGGCGCAGACACCACCACGGCAGGAGCAGCCGACAGTGCGCCCGCAACAAACAAAATCACGAACGGGCGGACAGCCAGCCGCGCGGCGGCGCGCACGCTCCCCGACTTCACAAACACCCACAACGCCACCATGAGACTCAAAACAACAGCCAACACCGACAGCGGCGTAAACACGCCCTCCATGAGACGCGTAAACAAGCCGCCATCACCGTCAACCACACTCGACAAACCAAACGCAGACGCCGGGTCAGCGAACGACAAACCCACGAGAGCAATCGTCGCGCCCACGACGATCTTCGCCAACAAGAACACGAAATTAGCGGCCCCGTTAGCGAAACCAACGCCCCACTTGTACACGGTAGACGCGTCATACGCCTGAGAGCGCACATCCTTGGACGCAGACAACGCGCTATACGTTGTTTTCGGCTCCAAACGCCCAGGGTAGAACACGCTACCCTTCAAATCCTTCGGGTCCTCGCCCTTACACGCGTCAAACTCGTAGTACTTCCACTCCCCGTAGTAGGCGCTCAACTTCAACCCGGACACGCCGAAACGCTCATACGGCGTCACCCGCTCGCCGCCATTAAACGACAGAGCCTCCGCGTCCGCCGCCCTCGGGGACGCGGACACGTTGTAGCCGACGATGCGGCTGTTCACCTCAGCGAAATCGCGCCCAGAATAAGCGATCATACTGTTAATCCCAGCGTCCACGCGGTCCAGGGACGCGGCGGCGCTCTTCGACAACAGTTCGTACGGCACCACGTCCGTGCTGACCAGGTTATAGATAATGTTGCCGCCGGGGACCAAGTTACACATCGCCCAACCGACCACGCCCAAACTATCCTGCTTATCGTCGTCAGCCAACGCGCGCGGGGCCGCCCCCTGCCCGAACAACACCAAGCACGCCAACGCCACGGTCAACAACGCGCTCACGGCCGCGCCCACCATTACGCGCACGCGCGGGCGGCGCGCACACTGGGCGCGCGCGCCGCCAACACTAACAGTAGCCATCAGTCATCACCCTCATTATCGTCACCGTAATCGCCGTGCCGCCTGCCGCGCTCGTAATCGCCGTCGTCGCCGCGATGATGCTTACGGGCGCGCCAATCATCCAACTGGCTGCCAGCGTCGTCCGGGCGCAGGTCGCCGTCACGCCACTTCCCGTGCTGCCTGTGCCCCTTCGCTTCCCTCTCCTCGGCGCGAGCCTGACGCTGCGCGTCACGCTCCAACAAGCGGTCCTGCTCAGCATCCAGGCGCGCAATATCTGCGCGAGACTGCTCTAGAACCTCGCGGATGCGCGCCTTCGACAAGCGCCCACCTCCGTCCAGCGCCTCATTGTGGGCGCGCATAGCCGCAGCAGTGGACGCAACCGCGTCCACATCCACCAGGATCGTGTCGCGGTTCTTGTCCAGCTTCGAGCGCACCGCGTCCACACCCGCGTTCTGGGACTCCACGTAGCTGCGGCGGTCTTTCGCCGCCAACATCACCGTGCGGCGCACGCTCCGGTCGGCGAGCACATCCGAGCGCTTCGGCGGCTCCGGCCTGTAGCGGCGCTCCCCGTCAACCAGCTTGTACTGGCCGTCACCGTCAGCGAGCACGCGCCCCGACAGCTCATTCCACGCGTCCAGCAGTTGCTCATACTCCCGGTATTCGCGTGTTTTCCTGTACTGGTCGCCCACAATATGCTGCACATGCTTGTCCTGCATGGCGTCCTCACGGTACTTGGCGCCCACGCTCGATGAGACCTGCTCGGCGGTCTGCAAGGCCGCGAAGCCACGGCGGCGCTGACGGAAGAACAGTTGCTTACCTTCGCGGCTCATAGCGCTCCCGGCTTCGCGTAGCCCTTCACGCACGTCGCCGCGAGCGCTCACCGTGCCAGCAACGAAACCGCCCGCAGCGGACACTACGGCGACGCGCGCCTGCTGCGCCTTGTTGGCGATAAACCCGGTGCCCGTGGAGCGCACCTGGAACGGGTCGCGCACCAGCCCAGCTCCGACGCCGCCTACGCCGCCCAAACCGGCTGCCAGCTCACCCGTCACATTCAGGATAGTGCGTCGCTCCATCATGAACAGGACGCACACGATGAGCGCGAACAGCATGCTCGCTCCGCCGCCCACGCCACTGTTCCCGGCTGTCACGAGGATACGCAGCATCACCGCGAGCATCATGCCCAGGATGACGCGCTGAATCATCAGACCCGCGACGTTACCCGCGTACATAGTGAACTTACGCCACCCGACGGTGGGATGCAACGCAACCAGCAGCATGAACGGCAACAGCAGCAGCATGAGAGCAGCCGTAAACGTCACCGTGATCTTCGCGACACTATAAGCGACGACCGTCACGCTACCGGCGATAGCGACCACGGGAGCGAACACGCCGCTCCACGACAGTGAGCCGCCGCTCTTCCACGCCGCGAAATGACGCGAATCGTAGCCGGACCCCAGCAAGCCAGCCTGAGCGTCCACCACCCTGTACAGGTCCGGGTTCACGGCGCGGCCGCTAGTGGACGCGGCCTCGTGGGACGCGGTGCCAGACCCCATAGCGTCCACCTGGAACAACGCCCAGTTACGCTCGGTGACGCCGCCGCCCATGTTCACAGCCGCGTCCCCCACCAGGTCAGCGTTCGTGTTCGACAGGCTCTCTGCGCCGTCGGGCGCGTAACCGTACGCGTACAACTCATCGTAGGACGCGCCCCACTGGGCTTGCACGTACGGGCCGAAATAGAACGCCCGCCAATTCTCACACATGAGCGTGCGCACAGCCGTAGAAGCCTGCCAGTCCCCGCCCACACTGTTGACGCTGCTGTCGGCAGCGTGGGAGGCGTTACCGTTCGACGCGGTACACAAATTATTGTCCACGCTGTTGCCGGTAGACAGAATAACGCTCGTGATAGCGGCGTCCGCTTTCGCCGGATAATAGTCCACCACGCGCACCAGGGCGGCAGGAGCCACCAACAGGGTAGCACCGAACACGGCGGCAAGAAGCGTTGTGAGCGCCATTTTCACCACGCTGACAGCGCCCGTCACCAGGCCACGGAACAGGGCGTAGCACAAGGCCACGAGAGCAGACAGTACGATGAGCGGGAAATACAAGCCATCCCTAATGATCTCCACGGTTTTCACGATCACGCCGCTCACGTTCAACGAATCCAAAATAGGCGAGTAGGCGAGGCCAATAGCAGCGTTCGACACGCGCGTCACCAAACCGGACGCGGCCAGCCCCGTGTTAGCCATTGCGTTAGCTGCGGTCGGCAACCCAAACAGGACACCAACCACGTCGTCAGGCGACATGAGGCGCGAATCAGCCACCGGCTGAGCCTGGGACGGCAGGTATCCGTTACCGAACAAGCCGTTCTGGACGGGGGAGCGCACGCCGTGCCCACACTGCGGGTTCACCGTCCCGTCGCTCTTATACACGTTCACGGTGCGCCCGTCAGCATCCAACACGTCGCGCCCGTCAGCGTCCGTGCACACGAAACGATTCCACGGCGCATTATAGTTCGCGTCCGGGTTCTCGGCCGCCGCTTTCTTCACAGCCGAGGCGAGCAGGCCGCTCACGAACCTGTTATTGTTCTCGCCCTGCGCGCCAGCCAAGTACGTGGTGTTCGCCTGCTGCCACTTATCCGCCCACCCGGCCTGCATGTTCTTGATAGTGTCGGCGCGCTTGGATTCGTCAGCGTCGTACGGGATACTGATACCGTACTTTTCGGCCGTCTTGAATAGGCTACCGTTGCGTGCGCGCCAGTCGGCGAGGGTTTCCTTCTTCCCGTTGCCGTCCGCGCTCCACTTCGCTTTCTTGTTACGGTCAACGCTCTTCTGCTCGGCCTTACACGCCGCCTCCGTCGGGCCGGGAGCCACGTCAGAGTGCAGGCGCTCCTCCACGCTACCGTCAGTTTTCGTGACCATGCACAATGCGATATCGTCGGCGGGCATGGAAGGCAGGTCACGGATAGCCATGAGATCATCCGGCGTTTTCGCCGCGTCAGGGCGGCCACCATTGATAGCGTCGATCAGCATTTGCTGGCCGCGCGCCCCGATCTCCTCCGTCGTCAACTCACGCCCGCCGTACAAGGTAGCCCCGTAGCCGACGCGATACCACGCGTACAAGTCCAGCGTGTTCTGGTCACTCGCATCCAACAGCGTGTTCGCGCTCGCGCCAGCCCCACCAGAAAACAAGCCCGTGTAGAACGACGCGATACCGCCGATCAGGTCCCCCTTACTGAACGCTTTCGCCGCGTTACTGGTGGCCGTGGACACTGCGCCCGTCACGCCGTTAATGACGGCGGTCACACCCAGGTTGATCTTGTCCATCCACCCATAGTTACTGAGACTACGCGCCGCCGTCAGCACTTTAATGTGGTCCCACTCGCCCACGTAGCTCGTGTACCGTAGGTTGTAGCCGTACAATTCCAGGGCAGTGTACTTCGCTTGACGCTCACCGGGGTTGGCGGGAGCGCCGCCGCCCGGAAGGTCACTCGGCAACCCCAGGGACGGGAAACTCAGCGTATTCGACGCCGTTTCGCCGCCGATAATACCGGACGGCGCAAAAAACGAGAAAGCGTCCTGTAGCGCCTCGCCAGCAATATTGGGCACGTCGCAGTTATGGTAGGTGAGTGTCCCATTCCGCTTATCCTGCGCGTCACAGTTCGCGTCATGCGGGTTCTTCGCCGACAGCGGGGTCGCGTTCATGTAACGCGGCGATAGGAGCCTGGCCAGAGCGTAGCCGATACTGTTACTGTCCGTGTCGGCGCGCATCTTCTCCAGCGTCGCACGCTGATCCACCTCACCGCCGGACTGTACCGCGTAATCGTTCCACTGCTGTTGCAGTGCGCTGCGCTCCTCACTGCCCGACTGGGAGTCGTTGTCAGCCCACGCGGGAAGCGCCGCGCGCGGCAGGAGGAGCGGCACGGCGACGGCGAAGACGGCCACAAGGGACCACAATGCGGCGAACGCGCGACGAACCACGCGGCCACCACCAACACGAGAAACAACGAACACGCTCACACACTCCAACAAACCACTCGCCCCGCACGCCAAAACGCGCGCGAGACACAAAAGAGACACAACCCTTACTAGGTAATAGCCGCAGCAAAAACACGCCGCCACAAGCGCACAACACGCCCCCGAGAGGCGACCGCCACGCCCGAAAATATGGGCACGCTACCGCACGTAATACTCCTCACCATTCTCGCCCGGAGCAGACTCCCACTCGTCAATATTGACGCCCAAAGCCGCGAAATACTCGCCAACCGACATGCCCGCAGGCCGCTGCGGCCACCGCAAATGCGACGGACGCAACCCCTCCGCATACGCCAAATCACGCAGACGACCCAACGTGCGAGCCGTCACAGGCACATCCCACGACGCATCCCCCCACACGCGCGCGTTACGCAAACACTGCAACCCAGAATCAACCCGCAACCTATACGAATGAGACAACGCATACGAATCAGGAGGAAACACCTCATCAGGGTCCGCGCCCTCTGGCACCCTCGCCCCGTTGAAATACTTACGACCCTCCTGCTTGGTAGCAATAGGCGACGCAGATACGTTAAACATGCCACCAAACAAGCGTACGCGCCCATGATTCACCAAGTCCGCTCCGATCTCCTCACCATACAAGCGCACAACAGCGCGCACAATACTCTTATCAATACCGGAACGCTTTGTAATCGCAGCGATAATCTCTTCCTCGTTACGTGCAGGCTTACGCGCATACAACTCCGCGTCACTGCCGTTTTGCTGCGGCAACTCCACGTGCGCGGGAATACTCTCCCGCTTCACCCTCTTCGACGGCACAAAACCCCCAACACGCTCTCAACACACAAGCCGGCGCAACCCACATTTCACAGCCGCGCCAGCAACGTCACATGACGGACTCGTGAAACGACTTTACCTGATAAAACACGGCAGTAGCGCTCACCCGACGCACATAATCCAGCAACGCAGACGGGGCGTCACCCAAACGCACGCCCCTGCCCTCACGATCACCGCACAGCCCCCACCTATTAGCGCGACCGTGCATCACATGAATATTCCCCTGCTCGACGCTCAAATCCTCCCACCGGGACGGCAACCCGACAACCAGACTGCACGCGTCCTCGTCAGCGTCCGCGCCCGAATCCACCAGAACGCCAGCCCCACCATCATCCACGTTCACGAACACCTCACGCAGACGCGACCACACGATAGCATCATGATAACGCTCCACCAAAGCCACATCAGACGGCCGCAAAGCGCCCAGCTTCGCCTGAGCGTCCGCCAACCCAGCGCCGAAACCCTCACGCACAGCATCCGACACGCTCCCGCCCCACGGGACGCGCACCACCTGAGAAAACCTCTTACCAGCCACCCCTCAAACAGCTCCTCTCAAACAAGCACCGGCCAGAAACGACACCGAGAACGGGCATCCAAGCGCGCTCACCAGACGTTCGCCGCGCTCGCGGCCAGTGAACGCCGGTGAGCAACACAAGGCGACCCGCGCCACCCTCGCTCTCGCTTTTCTTACACTTAGCAGCAACTATAGCCTGCCAGCGCCGCCAGCGCCAAAACCTCACGCGCACCCGGAACCCGAGGGCAGGGGAGAAAAGAATATGGCGGGGCCGCCCACGCCGAACAGGGCACCCCACCACACTCAAGAGACGCAAGCAACCGCCTACGCGTCACTCACCCTCGTTGCCAGCCACACGATCACGCAGACTCTTACACGGCCTCGCCTTCACGCGCCGCCTCTCCCCCAACTCCTTCAACTCCCCACTAGGCAACCGCTGAACACGCGGAGGGAGCGTCACCGGCTCAAACTTCACAAACCCCAACGTCACATCCTCGCCACGCATCACAGCCTCACCAACAACCATGTCAATACCAGCCAACACAGCCCGCACATCACGAGGGGTCATCGTCACCTGAGCCGCAACAGCGTTCACCACATCCTGCTTACGCACAAAAACACTCCCAAAAGATCAACCAATACAACAGAAAACCTTGGAAAACAAACGGATACAAACCGCCATTAACCACAACAAAATAGCGCAAACAAGACAAAACAGACGCAAATAGCAGAAAACACACGGGCAGAGAAAAGAATAAAAGCGGACAGACAAAAATCAAAAGGGGCGCGGGCGAGAAACCGGGTAACGCGGCGCTCACACAACAGCGCAGCAAGAAATCACAAAAAGCGGGAGGGTGGCGCGCCCGCCCGGTAAACAACCGGGCACAAGCACGCCACCCCGCAGCAGACACGAAACGCCGTAGTTCACATCTCCACAATCGCGTCAGCGACATCCAGCACGACAGGGGAATGAGCGACCATTACGACCTGACCAGCCGACAGAGACTTCACGGCCTGCAACATCAACTCAGCACGAGCCGCATCCTGAGACACTAGCACCTCATCCAACACCATCATGCCGCCGCCGCCAGCAACCTCAGCCAACCCCATACGCAACGCCATGGCCGCAGCACTCAACTCGCCGCCCGACAACACGCCACACTCGCGCACCACGCCGTCAGCCGTCGTCACAGAAACGTTGTACTTCTCGTCCAACGACAAGCCAGTAAACGCCCCATCGGTGCACGCTGCAAGGAAACGAGACGCGGCCTCAGCCACCAGTGGAACGCCCGTGCGAATGCGCTCAGCACGGTACTCTTCCACCACGGCGAGCGCCCCCGACGCGACCTCGATAGCTTCCAACGCCTCACTGTAACGAGCCATGCGCGCCCGCACGCCAGCAAGCTCACTCTCACGCACACTCAGAGCGCCGGACGCGTTCGCCTCGTCCACACGCAACTGCGCCAGCAAACCCTCATACTCGCTCAATGTCGCCTGATGCGACAGCATGCGCTCGCGAGCGTTATCCACCGTCTCGCCGCTCACCATGCGCTCACCCTTCGGCAACGCCGACAGTTCAGCGTCAGCCTCACCAATGGAGGACAACAAAGCGCGAATCTCGCTAGACGCGCGGTCCAACTGTGCGCGCACGCCCTGGAACTCAACGGCGGACGACAACACCATGTCCGCAGCCTCCACGCTCACGCTCGCGGCGCGCACCGCGTCCGCAGCGTCGGCGAGGGCATTCTCGCGCTCCCCCAACAGGTCAGCCACGGGCGCACACTCGCCCACGGTCACCAGACGGGCGCGCGCAGCTTCAAGGCGCGTCTGGGTCTCGTTTAGAGCGTCACGCACACACGCGCCCTCGGCCTCTAGCTGTTCCGACTTCTCGTTCGCCTCCTGCGCCTGCAACGTCAGCGAGTCGGCGAGCGCTTTCGCGTCCTCCACATCCTGCTGGCACGTCGGACACACGTGCGCGTCCCCACTGTTTCCGCGCAGCATGTCCGCCGCACGCATCAGCCTGTCCCTGTCGGCGCGCGCGGCGACACACTGGTCGCGCAGAGCGTCAAACTCGCGCTGTAGCTTTTCCGCGTCCGCCGACAATGACGCTACGGTTTCCGCCAGCGCCGCCTCGGTTAGCGTCTCACCGTCGCTGCCGGTGAGCGCAGCCTGTAGACGCTTCGTCGCCGCCTTTGCTTCTTCCACGAGGGCGGACGCGGCGCGCTCACCCTCACGCGCGCCGTCCAAAGCATCGCGAGCGCAAGCAAGGCTGTTTTTCGCGTCCTCAACGCTCACGCCCCCTGTGTGCGCGCCGACGCGCCCCATCAGCTCACGCTTCTCCGCCTCCAACGCACCGATGCGAGATTTCGCGCCCTCGATACGCTCAGTGAGGGCGGCTTTGCGGGCGCGCCTCTCCTGCCCGGCAGTGTAGGCCGCGCTCTTCTCCTCAAACACTGTGCGCGCCTTCTCGTACTTGCAGCGCGCGTCACCGGTTTTCACCTCGCCCTTGGCGACGCGTGAGCGCAGCTTCTCCACATCCGCTTTCGCGACCGTGACGGCCTTTTCCGCGTCCTTCACGGCGCGCTTATCCACATGCAGGTCGCGGCTCGAACGCTTGAGCGCGTTCACTTCCTCACGCGCCTTATCGCGAGCCACCGTGAGCGCGGTGATACCCGTCTGCTGCTCGATGACCTCGCCGCGCTTACGGTCACGGATCAGGTCATCCACCTGCTTCTGCTGGACGTGGACGGCCGCGAAATACTGGCGGCTATCCATGCCGAGCGCGCGAACGATCACCGGGTTCGCGTGCGACACTGCGGGACCGGCCACATGCTCCCACCCGTCGTCGTCGGCGAGCAGAGCCTCGGCGCTCATGGCCGCCGCATCGGCGGCGGGGCGCTGCCACAAGTCCACCTCAGTCGCGCCCTTGGCGCTCGTGATGCGGCGGTTGATGCGCAGGAGACGACCGTCGCCCGCGATAATCACACACGTGACTTGCGTGCGGTCACCATCCTTATAGTTAGCCTTCTCGTTAATGAGCGCGTCCGCGCGCCGCGCGCCCTCCGGCTTCTCACCGTACAGGCACCACGAGATACCGGCAAGGATACTTGTCTTTCCAGTACCATTCTCGCCCACGATAGCGGTAATGCCGTCGATTGCTGGCGTGAACACCCTGTGCTTGATGCCACGGAAAAAACTCAGAGAAACAGTTAGCAACTTCATGCAGCTTACGATAGCAAACAGGAGCGCAACCGTCAAAGCGACGCGCCCAGATGTCGGCGCAGAAGATACAGAAACGCCGTTACAACCTAGTTTATTCTAGGTTGCATGGCCTCGTTACCAAGGCCAGCTCCAAGCCTCACGCCACCAGCAGGCGGCCGCTTGGTTCGCGCTTCACAGGGGTCAGCGTTCCCAACGGTATGTTGGTTTCGTCTTACGTCCTCTCCACGCGCGTTTAACGTCTCCGGGGCACTCCCGGCGACCCTAATATTGATGGATGCGTTTAGGTCACGGTCCATAGATGTGCCGCACGCGTCACAGTTAAACGTTCGCCCACTCAGGGACAGCTTGGCTTTCACTGTCCCACAATTCGAGCATGTTTTACTGGACGGAAACCAGCGGCCAACCACACGCAACACAGCACCCGAACGCGCAGTCTTATCTTATACTCCAACTGA
>ERZ773197.919-NODE-919-length-21775-cov-16.781262_pt1 | contig 21775 bp, 26 predicted proteins | sample MGYA00580999_ERZ773197 | MGnify/ENA primary metagenome ERZ773197 (study PRJEB29015, sample SAMEA2738166) | human oral metagenome | biome: human oral; feature: human-associated habitat; material: saliva | place: China | collected 2185 ...
TTTCTGAATTGGTTGTGGTGACTATATTTTAGGAAATAACCGCACTTCTTTTAAATGACTGAAATGCTCTCTTATACCACTTTTCGGGACACAACCCTTTTGTAGGGTTGTTTTTCTCGTGCAACCATAAAGCTCTGATAGCTCAGACTGTGCACCCCAGCTGGTGTTTCCCTTTAAGTAGAAGGTTTCAAGAACGTGCCTATCATCAATTGAAAGTGACTCCCACACAGGTTCAAACCACGCGAGATAGGTATAAGCTCCTTCAAGTTGCTCCTCGAGTATCCATTTGTCATCAACCACAGAGGTGATGCGTGTTTCCTGTGCATGGATATCAGGGGTAGCTTTGACGCGCGCATCCTCACCTGCCATGCCGAGTGTGAACATGCGCTCTTTAAGCTCAGCGTAGCGCTCCTCACCTCTCTTAACAATTCCTTGCATATAGGGGAGATCAATCAAAGCCGCGCGGGCTGCAGCTTTTGTGTCGAGGTATTTTGTGAGGTGGTAGGTATCAAGCATCGCTAGTCCTTTCTGGTAAGCTCTGCCTTGACCGCATCAAGAAGAGCATCTTGGGTTGTTTGCTTACTGGTCAGTGCGCTCATCACACGCTCTTCAATTGAATCCTTGACAACGAGGTGTTCAACGACGACAGGCTTTATCTGTCCCTGGCGATAGATGCGCGCGATGGTTTGCTGATAGAGCTCCAAGCTCCATGTGAGTGAAAACCACACCAGGTGCGAACCTCCTGTCTGGAGGTTAAGCCCGTGTCCGGCGCTTGCGGGATGAATCAGTGCCAGAGGTATCTCGCCTTAGTTCCAAGCTCGTATATCGGCTTCGCACTTAAGCGCTCGTGCTTCTGGGAAACGCGCACAAATGCGTGCGGTATCACTTTGAAACCAGGTCGCGACAAGAAGCGACTTTCCGTTGGCTGCCTCGATTATGTCCTCAAGGGCATCGAGCTTAGCGGTATGCAGCTCATGCGTGCTTCCGTCCTCAGCATAGACCGCGCCTGTTGCCATCTGCAGGAGCTTTCCTGAGAGAGCAGCTGCACTTGCGGCATCAATGGTCTCAGTGTCTACGGTGGCGACCATATCGCGCACCATTTGCTCATAGGTCTTGCGTGCTTTTGCGTTAAGCACCACCTCACGCACACAGCTGGTGATTGGTGGTAGCTTCAAGTAGTCAGCTGTCCTCATAGAAAGCGTCATATCGCCAATTTTTTGGTATATGGCATCTTCAGCACCTGCTCGTGGCTTATAGCTAAAAACCTGAGTGGCACTTCTCGCGTCAGGCACAAAGTAGCGCTCGCGATAGTGGGTTATGTAGCGTCCGAGTCGTTTTCCTTCATCGAGCAGCCTAAACTCAGCAAATAAGTCCATAAGGCCATTTGAAGCAGGAGTTCCGGTCAGTCCGACAATGCGCTTAACATAAGGGCGCACACTCATAAGTGCACGGAAGCGCTCTGCTTTGTGATTCTTAAAGCTCGAAAGCTCGTCAATCACAACCATATCGTAGGGCCAGCGCTTACCCCAGAACTTTACGAGCCAGGAAACCATCTCACGGTTGATACAGGTGATGTCAGCTCGGCTTAAAAGTGCCGCCTCCCTTATGGCAGGATTTCCTACCGCCACAGCACAGCTGAGATCAGAAAATGAGTCCCATTTTTGGAGCTCATCTGTCCAGGTCATCTTAGCTACGCGCAGAGGTGCGATAACAAGTGTCTTGGAAACCTCAAAGGCATCATGCATCAGGTATTTCACGGCAGCTAAGGTGATAGCGGTTTTACCCAGACCACATTCAAGAAATATGGCAGCCTCAGCGTGCTTACAGATGAAGTTGGTGGCAGCCTCTTGATAGCTATGAGGTTCGTAGTGCATACGCCACCGCCTCACGAAGCTCATCGTCATCTGATACGACAAAGCAGCGAAAGCCGAGGGCTTCAAGTCGCTCCATCTGCCGTATCTGCAAAGCACGCGGACGCTTGCCTTTGGCTTTACATTCGCAGAAAAAGGCGCGACCTTCTGGCATGAGGCATAAGCGATCAGGTACATCAGAGGCACCAGGTGAAGTGAATTTCAAGCAGAGACCTCCTGATGCACGAATGGCACGGGTCAGTTTTTGTTCGATATAGCACTCTTTCATGGGCTTTACTCCTTTATGAGTTGAGTTATAAGTAAGAAGGCTGGGATTTTGCATCAGACGATTTGCTGCGCAGATGGACTTGTACAAAATCCCAGTTAAATGGCTCTATGCAGGTCACGTAAGGTCGATTCTGTAACTTCCTATATAGTCTTTTTAAATTGCCCTATAGGGAACTTTCTATATAGACCTTCATAGACCTGCATAAAATAGAAAACTACAGTTCAAAGCCTGTTTTTGGTTTTAGCCCAAAAACCATAATGCCGGACATTGTTTTGTGTCTCTCAAAGCCTGCACGCTCAAGCGCGGTGTAGAAATCGGTCGTCGAGCGCACATATTCGCTTGAGGAGAGTGCCCAGCTACGATAGCTTTGATAAAGCTCACCAGAGCGGCATTTCTGCGATGGCTCAACCTCGCAGCACTCTTCCAAGAAGTGCTTAAACCAGTCCTGTTCTTCCTTGTAGGCGGCCAAGGCATCTGCTACCACACGTGGCTCTTTGAGCTGATAATCCTCTGCGTGGATGAGGCGCGCACCTTCCATAATCCAGCTAAGCACCGCACCTTTTGCCTTATCAAAAAGCACATCAGCGTAGTTCTTCTTATCTTGAGTGCCTTCAATCGTGGCTTCAAAAGGAATTACGATGAGGCGGCGCCAGATGCCTTTGTCCATCGCGCCCACCTTAGGCAGATGGTTTGTGTAGAGCACGAGCGTATGCGAGGGTTTAAAGAAGAAGGGGTCTTTGTACTTTTTGGCTGCTGCAATATCGTCAGTGGATGCGAGCTGCTTTACGGTCGAGGTGGAAAAGCGCACGCCTTCCTCAGACTCAGCAGAAATAAGGAGCCTCACACCTTTAGCCTCTGCAAGCTCGGGCTGGATATTTCTCTTCACACCTGTGGTCAGGGCATCTGCTGGCATATGCCCTGTATAAGAGCCAAGGACCCGCGCGATAGTATTCCAGAAGGTCGACTTTCCGTTTGAGCCATCCCCGTAGGCGATGATAATGGCCTCGGTCATAACCTTGCCAATAGCCACCAGCCCGCAGATACGCTGTACATAGGCAATAAGCTCAGTGTCGCCACAGAAAAAGGTGTTTAAGGCATCCTGCCAAAGCGCGGCACCTTCTGTTCCTACATCTGTGCTTGTGCATTTGCAGATGCGGTCAAGTGGGTAAGCAGCGCGCGCTGAGCTAAGCCCGAGTCTCAAGTCATAGGTGGCACTCGGTGTATTTAAGAGGTACGGGTGGGCATCGAGCTCTTGAGGGCGTACGAGAAGCATAGGCTGCGCGGTCTTCATCGTGGAGTTGATAGCTCTCCACTCACGACGTTTAAGCACATATTTCTTGTACGCATCAGCCAAGGTGTAGCGCTCATAAGCTTGGCGCTGCTGTTTGCTCATAAGGGAGAGTGCTTGGTTTTTGGTGCTCGTGGCCATAATCTGCCAGACTCCTGTATTGGTACATTCATCGTTTGCGCGGTCAAGCTCAAACTGAGCGTCTTTGAGCTGGCGATCGGTAAGCTCTTGTGCCACACCTTGTGCCGCGGTCTCAGATTCCTCCCAGTAGCTGCCGTTGAACACCATCCAGCCGGTGGCAGGTGAAAAGGCAAGCTTATTAGCATACTCAAGTGCCAAAACGGATGCCTGGTCAACATCGGTAAAGTGCTCAGGCTTGATGGACATGAGCGACTCATACTCTTCGGGCGTGATATATGCTGGGTCAGCTGCCACCTTGGCTGCAAACTTAGTGGCAGACCTCCAGATACTCTCGAGCTCTTTAGTGTCCAAAGGTGGCTCGCAGAGCTCTGCCTTGTTTTGAAAAAGGAGGCGCGCTTGATCGCTTACACCATGGCGGATAAGTACGCATGCCGCATAGCGTGAAAGCGTGGCATTGCGCGAGCCTTCCGCGATTGAGGCACCTTCCACCTCGAGGTTGCGATAGATTCTCTCAGCTACCCATTCATCGAGTGTGATCTCACCTTTATGGAAAAAGACCTGAGGTGTGCTCACGCCAAAGATAAAGCGCGCCGCATCAAGCGCATGTTCATCGAAGAAGTCAAAGTAAGAAGCGAGTGAGCGTTTAAGATTCACGTAGGCATCAATTGAGGCTTCAGGCGCAATGGGAAAATAGACATGGAAGCGTGGACGCGCTCTGAAGTCACCTTTTTGTGCCATGTTGGAGCGTGAGTTGACACACCAAAACTCGACGTCAGGCAAGAGTCTCACAAGGCCTTCTGGGTCAATCCAATCTTGCTCTTGCTCTGAGTGGTCGTTGTCTATATCCATAACCACGCAGTCCGACCAAGCAAAGCCAGCGTTGCTTCTGATGTTGCCTTCAAAGTGGGCTGCCACGTGGTCGCGGGCAGCGGCCTCAATCATGTCGGTCTCCGCGGTCACGATGACCTCGTGAGCGTAGGTGGTGTTGAACTTATCGCCGATAAGTCCTGAGTGCAGAAGCGAGAAGCTTCTGGGAGTGCTATTTGTTTGCATGGGTATCATCCTTAAAGGTCTTAACTGAGAAATAGCGGATAGGTTTCTTGATTTTGGTGGCGTACTCAATTTCTGCCTTCATGCCAGATGAGATGGTGCCTGTGAGCACCCAGAGCTCATCGACCACATCAATGAGCTGCTGGTTGAGCTGTTTAATGAGCACCCTGTCCCAGGAGTCATCTAAAAACCAAGGGAAGTAGAGGTGTGGCACCACAGGTGAGATGTCTTGTGAGGCTACCCAGCGAGCAAACTGCATAGCACGGATGAGATTGCGCAGACGCGTACCTGCATAAGGTGAGCAAATATAGACCGTGTTGATGTGCCACCACTTGTAAGGGCGTGTGTCAGCTTCTCTGGGAAGCTGTTCTGTGTAGGTGAGGCGTTTTAAATTAAGCATTCGCATCACGCTCACACACGGGAAGAACACCGTAGCGGTTCTTCAAGAGGTCGTAGATAAAAAGGCGTCCAGCTTGCGTCCACTTGGTTAAGAGGTGCGTGCCACCAAAGGCATCAGTGTATGTTTCAGACTGGGTATAGCCGTGCACAGCATATGTTTGCTTGAGCTGCCACTGGCCAGATTGCTTAAACTGCACGCCTGCAGCCTCAAGCAGCCTATTGAGTTTTTTGGCAGAAAGACCAAAGTCTTTAGCAATCTGTGTCACAGTCATAAGTGATTTGGACTTGAGCACGATATCGTAATAGGTGAGCTTAGGCTTAGCTTCTGCCAAAAGCTGGCGCGTGACACTCAGCTCTTTTTGCTGCTTCACGTAGTTTTGTACCAGCTCAAGAAAAGCCTCGGGGTCATTGAGCATCTCTGTCACCGTTTGAGGTGTGGCATACATGCCGGTCTTTCGAATTGAAGGCAACACTACCTCCGTAACCCACGCTTCAAACTCTTGAGCCGCTGGAAGCTTGGAGCTAAAGATTAAGCGGTACAGGTCTGACTCTGGGATGAAGCGCATCTCTTGTGTTCTGCCTGCAGTTTCAAGGGGGTAGCGTTTCACGACACCCTTGCAGTGGCGGGTCAGTGCATCACTGGGGTTGCTGTAACCAAGGGCTTCTGCGACGTCACGTCCACAGAAAAGAATTTCACCTCCCTCGCACTCATATGTGCGCACCTGGCCAAAGCTCGGGTGTTCGAAAAGCTTCAAAGATGTACTCATAACGCTGTCCCTTCTTACGAGGATGGATACTTGGCAGAGAGGACGCGTTATGAAAAAGTCCTCTCTACTTGGGACAGCCGATAGAGGCGCGAAAGTTAACCTCAAACAAGAAAAAATTTCTCAGGGCTGTCTATAAGCCCTGCCTTTTGAGGTGATGAGTACACTTGATTTTTGAGAAAATTTGGCATGTAAAACAAGTGCAGTAGATACCAAAACAAGCAGTTCAGAACACAAATGCATATTGATTGGAAAAATAAAGAAATTACCTATTGCTTTAGGTTTGGAACTGCATATAATGAGACGCAACCGAATAAGGGTATGAATGGCGTCTTACACCCTGCAATAACAGCCTGCAACCACCATGCAACTCTATTTGGAGTTTTGTGCCAGGCTAGAGCGAGGGGTGAGTAGTATGTCTTTGAAGGTTCCGGATGTAGAACAAATTGAGTTCGATGATATCGAAAGTTTCTCGAGTCACCTCCAAGTGGTGTTCCGGATGTAGAACAAATTGAGTTCGATGATATTGCGCAGTTACATCCAATTGCATTCAAGCTTCCATACATTAGATCAGAGAAGAACGGGTATTTTTCTTTATTGGGTATTGATAGCGTGTTAGGCTACACAATCATTAACGAAACCGTACAACAATGTGGCTTTGCTTGCTTAATAAGAGCTAGATAGAAAGAAGATGAGCAACATGCAATTCTTCGTTGATTCCGCTTCAATTGATATTACATATAAATGTAATTTAAGGTGTAAACATTGCTTTGATTTTGCTGGGGAAAATCCTCGCTGTGAGCTTGATGATGTAACTCTGAGCAATATTTTTGAATCCATAAGCAAGTATGAGTTGAATTCAATATGCTTATGCGGTGGAGAACCACTATTAAGGTTTAGTTCAGTCATTGATGGATTACACATACTGAAAAACAATAACCCTTCAGGTAAAGTTGCAATGGTAAGCAATGGTCTTCTTTGGAATCAATCTATTGCTGAATCACTTAAAGAGGCAGGTCTTGACTTAGTACAATTTAGTCTAGATGGAATAAATGATGCTTCGTATGACTTTATTAGGCAATCCGCAGGCAAGTTACATAAAGTCTTTGATGCTATAAAATATGCAAAGAATTCTGGACTTACAGTTGTCATTTCCAGCATACCCCATAGAAAGAATTTTTCGGAGTTTCAAGCTTTAATAAATTTATGCGATGAGCTCGGAGTGAGTGAATTGCGCGTACAACCGCTTATGAATCTTGGTAGAGGCGAGAAAAATTATGAATATTTATCACTTATGCCAGAAGAAAATGAATCGATAGCAACCTTATTGGCTTCAAATGCCAATTCGACGAAAACCAGATTAATTTGGGGAGATCCGGTTGATCATTTTTATATGTATCGAGAATTGAAGTATATACCTCAAATTTGTATTAATGCATTTGGTGAGATTGTCCTCTCTCCGTACTTACCTATAACAATCTGGAACTTACGCAAATACTCACTAAAGGAATATTTTGATTTAAATATCCCAGTTCACGCATTAAAACATGAAACTATCAAAAATCTTATTTCAGAAATACATGATATTTCAGATTTCACAAGTCACCATAAAGATATGCCCCTTTTATTTCTTGAATCAAATATCGATCTTTCAGAGGAGTTAAAGGAGATGGCTTTATATGCATAACTGTCAGCGCCTGATTAAAATAAACGAAAGCAACATGAAGGAAGTGCTTTCGTGGATTGAAGTTTTTAACGAGTCCTATCATAAGCAAATTATAGATCCCGTGGGTGTAGTTGACGGAGTAAATTTGAGTGGACGTTACATAAGACAGCTCTTGTTTAGTGGGCAATTCGATTTTTATGAAATTGTGGAAGCAGAAAGTAAAATAATTTTAGGCATTTTGGTAGTTGCAAATAGTCAGATCGTTAAACTACGAGCATCCTCACTTATACTTTTCGCAACAAATTATGAGATAAACCTATCAAACTGTTTTATGAATAAGGGTGAAAACTTATACGTCATATCTATTGCAATGGATGCTGGAAATTATCTAGCTGTAGGTTTTAAAAACTTAGCAATAATACCAGGCCATAATAATTCGTTAAATTATCTCTATCTTTTAGTGGGAGCAGAAGATGAAAATAAAATCAATTGAACAGATAGTTCCAAAATTGCATGAAGGAACCAGATTAAAAAGTACTCCGAGCGGATATATCCTCTCGTCTGGAGGTGTATATGCGCCTATGAATTTAGATGCAGCTGCAATTGTTTCAAAGATAGATGGTTCTAAAACTATAGAAAAAATTTGTCAGGAATTATTTGAAGAGAAATCGAATATAGATGATTTCAATATTCTAGGGACTATAGTGCAACGATGTATCGCAAAAATCTGGCAGCAAGGTGCTTTTTTGCAAGTAGACGATAATTTATCCATGGCGTATTATTCATACTATTCAAACAACTGTTTTTATAGTCCTTATTTCTCCTCAGATGTAAATCTAGAGCCTGTATATTTATCCCCTATATTTGACAGTAAACATTTTTCAAATATTACAGAATTTAAAGAAATTTTTGGATCGTTTTGTTTGTATGTAACACTATTAAATAGTAATAGTGAAATAAAATCTCAGTATTGCTTTCTAAAGACACAAGTTAAGGATCTATATTTTATATATGCAATTTATGGCAATACGCCGACTGTTGATGACCTTAGAGAAGTAAAGCAATATCTTCAAAACAATCCACTTGACGAAGAAAACCACATTGAAAAAACTGAGAAAAATGATTCAATTACTTTCATTGTGTATACATTGTCAGATTTAAGAGTTGACACTTTACCATTTACTTTAATACAGAAGGGAGTTATTCAAGGCGAAGTTAATGGTAGAGATTTAATTATAAACTTTTTATGTATTTAAATGAGGTGATTGTAATGGATGGATTTGATCCGCAGGTAGGCAACCTTAAACCAGTAAACAATGGATCTCAGCCAATGGGTGTGGCAGTAGCGGGCGTTTTGGTCTGGGCTGGTGCTGTTTATGATGTTGTCCTCGCTGTAAATTATGGTGCAATCGTGAATGTTGGATTGGCATTTATGGCTGCTGCAGCGACTGTCGCAAATGTAGTCACAACAGTTAATTGATTATTAGTGCTGCCCGTCGTTAGGAGGGCAGCACTGAGTTTCATTTTTTGGAGTGAATATGGATAAGTTATGCTTCTTTTCAGCTTCTATACTGTTAATGCTTATATCCATACAATGGTACAGGAATAAATGGCTCATGTTGATGTCTGGCTATAATACCATGCCTGAGGAAGAAAGAAAGAAAATTGACATAAGACCATACGCCATCGCAGGTTCACGCAGTATGGCATCTGGAAGTTTACTTATGTGTATTTATGGTATCAATACATTGGAATTAAGCATCGCAAAAGAATACATATTAACTGCACTTATCATTTCGTGGATGTTATGTATTTGGTCAATAATAAGTATATTAAAACTAAATTTTTGTAAATAACGTGTACTGCGGTTTAATTTAAAGTGTTGATTTGGGTACATAATGATTAATTCAAATTGGCAATATGTGGCAAATATAAGTGGCTTGTCAGACTTACTCGATGGACTTGATCCTACATTTATATCGAGTCTTTCGATCCTGGATCTTATACAACAAGGTAAAATTGACAAGAGTCTACTACAATTATCAATGTTGTTATTATCAAATGCAGTGATTCCAAAAAATGAATTACAGGGAGCACAAGTAGAAGACGTTGTTAGATATCTATTAAGTAACGGAATATTGTGTGAGGAAGATGGTTTGCTCTCAACTAAAGGGCTCGTTCTCAATAAATATCGAGGCGTTTGGTTCTTTACCGAGCAATATAGCGCACACTCTCAAGCATATTTTGGTCCAGACTCAATTGCACTTGCCAAGCGTCTTTTTCCATGTGCTGGTAAAAAGGCACTCGATATGTGTGCTGGCACTGGGATTCAATCATTAATTCTAGCAAAATGTGGAATGCAAGTTACATCGGTTGAATCAAACATAAATATCGCACATCTATACAAGGTCAACGCAAAAATAAACAATGTTTCTAGTGACGTAAACTTGGTACTTAATGATGCAGGTAGTTTCTTAGATTCATGTTCCGATAAATTTGATTATGTGGTCTCTAATCCGCCATTAGTTCCGATTCCAAAACAAATTCCATATCCATTAACAGGAAATGGTGGACTTTATGGAATTGACATTACTCTAAAAATTATTGACAATCTTCCGAGAATGTTAAATGCATGGGGCGAGGCACTAGTCTTAGGATTGACGCCCTCAACCACTCCAGGTTTAAGTAAACAACATCCACTAATTAACAGACTTAATAGTATAAATTTAAGTTGTGTAATTACAATTTTGTCAATTGAAAAATTAAGCTCCACAAGCGAATACATTCAAAGCGTCTCTGTGTCTTCTTACTGTTACGATAGCACACAATTTACTTCTGAGACAGATTGTTCAAATAAACTATATAAAGCATTTAAAGATGAAAACTTGCAGTATATAGTTCAATTTACACTCAGAATAATTAAAGATAATAATGACGGAAATTTGCTTATATATGATCACTCGGGAAAGTTAAAACAATCTCGTCTCTGGATGATTTGAGGTACATACATGTTTACATGGGTGATCGGTAAAATTAAACATTTAAGAGGCTTCAAGGGTGTTATCTTATTATCTATCATTAGTTTTGCAATAAATGCGATAACCCCCTACTTAAATGGAATTTTATTTAACTTATTGGCGTACAATACAAGGTACGAAATAATAATTAATGTTGCTATTCTAGTTGCGTTGTTTGGAATAGGCAACTCGATATTTACATATGTTTTAATCCGAGTTATAGCAATATTAAAGGCTGAAACTTACATCTTATTACTGAAGCTAAAAGTACGAAATTTATATGAAATACCATATAATATTCTTGAAAATGTTGAGTTATCAGGCCTTTCTCAACAAATTCATTCGGATATTCAAATAGTTTCTGACTTCGTTCTCTCAAACTTTACTAAGTTCATTTTGAACAGTATATTACTTTTTGTTTCGTTTTATATGATGTTTGAACTAAACCAGTTGTTATTTATATTAGGATTAGTTTTGAGCTTAACTTATTCCTTAATTGTGTACTTACTTAAAAATCCTATATCAAAAAGGTTGACAGACAAAAAGCAAAACGATGTAATCTTTTATCAAAAGTACTCATCGCAACTTCTGTTATCAGAAATTTTGTATGCTAGTTCGAATTCGGAGAATTCAGTATCTTATTTAAATAGTTGCTTTGTACCTTTAAACGAAAGCATACGAAAATTGGTAAAAATTCAAAGTATTTATCTATCTAGTGATTCCGTAACATCGGCTTTATACCAGGCAATTTTATTCATACTCGGAGGCGTTCAAATAGTTAATAAAAATTTATCATTAGGTGATTTTGTTACTATAAATATGTATTTTAATATAATTATTAATTTGGTTAAATATTATATAGGTTTTTATAATACATTTCTAGATGCAAAGATTTCGTATAAGCGTCTCGAAAACTTAGAGAATTTAAAAATCCCCAATCAAAACTCTGGAATAAAAATTGATCACTTAGATAGCATATGTTTACGCAACTTTTTCTTTTCTTATCAATCAAATAATGGAATAATTGACGTAATAAATAATTTATCAACCACATTCAGGAAAAATACTTTTCATATTATACAAGGTACAAATGGATCAGGAAAGACTACACTGCTAAAAATACTTCTCGGGCTATATGAAGGCACTTCAGATAATCTCGAATACAATGGTGAAATATGCAGCAAAGTTGACACATTCTATTTGAGAAAACATTGTATTGCATATCTGCCTCAGTCTTTTTTTAAGCCCGATATGAGTCCACTTGAGTTTCTGTCTTTGATGTCTTATGACGAAAACATAAATGTAACTTTACTAACTGAAATTAGTAAAATACTTAAGATTCCTTTTGAGAACTGCCAGAGATTATCTGGAGGCGAGCTTAAGAAGCTCTACCTTAATGTTGCATTGTCAAAGGATTCGGATTTTTTAATTTTAGATGAACCCACGAATGATCTTGATGAACTTTCAAAACATGAACTAATCAATTACTTAAAAATGAATCCAAAAAAACAAGGGATTATCGTTTCAACGCATGACAAGGATTTGATTGATGCAGCTGATGAAGTGATATACCTTTAATGATATATATGCTGTTTGAAACATCGCCTAATCCTTCTTGTAAAAATCTGCCTCAAAACCCTCTGCGTTGAGCGGCAAACCCTGTGCCCAAGTGGGAACCACGCACATGAGGGAGACCACCTCATCAAGGCTTCCAAAGCTAGGCTGCTCATCACAAATTACCTCATCATGTACGTGCATAACGACATGATAACCAGCTTTCTCAAGGCGCACGAGCGCCTCGGCTAAGATGTCACGCGCGATAGCTTGCGTGATGTTTTCTACGAGCTTGCCACCATAGGTCTCGAGCTTCTGGAACTTGCGCGCAGCACCCAGTCCCCAGTATGTGATGCCTTCCGCTCCAAAGCGGTTCTCAGCAATCTGCGGCCGTGCGTAGTAAAGACACCTTGAGGACGGCAGCTTGATGGTAAGCATGCCTTTGGCAAAGCCAACAGATACCTTGCCTATACGCGTGATGACATGCTTTTTGATAGCGTTTAGTGCTGCAGCCTCAATATCGCGCCAGAACTGGACTATGTTGCTGTTAGCTTCTCGCCAGGCGCCTACGATAGTTTCCATTTCAACTTCATTGAGTCCCATACGCTCAGTTCCCATAGCACGAAGAGCACCAACTGCTCCAGCATAGCCGCACGCCAAGGTTGCGATCTTACCTTTTTGTCTGAGCTCTCCGTTTACCCCATGCTTTACGACAGGCACACCGAACATCTGCGATGCCGTTTTGCAGTAGATGTCCTCACCAGTTGCAAAGGCATGAAGTACCCATGACTCTCCGGCGAGCCACGCAAGCACACGCGCTTCAATGGCAGAAAAGTCGGCTACGATAAAGCGACTGTTTTCACTTGGAATAAGCGCTGTGCGAATGAGCTGCGAGAGCGTGTCGGCTACACTCGGGTAGAGGAGCTTCATCGTCTCCAAATCACCTGACTTCACCAGCTCACGCGTTGCTTCCAAGTCAGCGAGATAGTTTCTGGGAAGGTTTTGTACCTGCAGAAGCCTTCCTGCCCATCTGCCCGTTCTGCCTGCTCCCATGAACTGATGTAGTCCGTGTGCGCGGTCATATGTGTCAGCGCAGGCAAGCATCTTCTCGTATTTTTTAACTGATGAGCGGGAGTATTCACCGCGCAAGCTTAACACTTCATGAACGACACCTGTTGAGCGTGCAAGCGCATCCTCAACGGTTGCTTTATCAAGTGAGTCTAGTGGCAGGCCGTGTTCTTCTAGCCAGCTTTTAAGCTGTATGGGAGAATTTGGATTATCAAGTCCTGTGAGTTTGCTTGCACGCTTAAGTGCAGTCTTGCTATTGTCCTGAGCTAGAGAAATAGAAGCTTCTGCCAAGCGTCTATCAATACGCACGCCACGGTCGTTAATGGCTTGATCGACCGCGTATTCTTCCCATACAAATTGAGGTAGTGGCACGCGAGTAAGTTTTGTTTGGATGGCAGCTTCCACCTCAACGTCGCGTTTGCAGTAAGCCTTGAACGTTTCCCACTTGTCAGGTGCATCCTTTGAGAGTACGCGGTGTCCATCTTTTTGAGGACAGCTAAAGAGCTTGATAAGTGAGGTACCCTCACTCATTTTCTGGTCAGACAAATTGAAAGCAGCACCTGCGTCCTTGAGGGAAAGCGGCATACCAAGAGCTGCCGCGTGTACCATCGTGCAGCGCCAGCTTGTGGCAGGAAGATGCGTGCCCAGATAGTGCGAGAGGCAGATACGCTCAAAGGACGCATTCCATGCATGCTTGAGCACGCGATCGTCAGTAAGCGCGAGGAGCACCTTATCGGGTAGCTTTTCACCTTGAGTGAGGTCTACAATCTCGACGTCCCCACCATCGATGGAGAAGGCAAAGAGTAAAATTTTAAAATCGGGTGAAGCTGCGTATTTGTAATGGCCACAGGCTCCGATATCAACTGACGAAAAAGTCTCTATATCGATTGATAAGTCGTGCATGGAATACATCCTTTACAGGCAAATGAGCTGCCAGTAGAAAAAAACACTGACAGCTCGCGAGTTTAGTGTACAGGTTTAAGCGAAGAGGTCATCATTTTCTGCATCCTCGTGAAATGCTCCGAACTCTTCAGCAGCATTCACGCGTCCACCTAAGGGCTTACCATCACGGATGAACTGTAAGGCTTGAAGTCCTGCAGCAATGCCACGGTTGCCATTGGTGTTAAAGGCATAGAAGCTAATGCAAGCACGGACATAGCAGCCAGAGTAGATGATGGAAGCATCGGTGATGTTGCCCTCACGGTCAACTACACCAGGCTGGAAGGTTGAGTTGGCGTTGATGAAATACGCTCCTGCATAGTCCTCATCATCGCGCTCGGTGTCTCCATCTCGCAGAGGAAGCTTGAGAGATCCGCGGGGTGGAATTTTGCCACCAAACTTACCTACGCCTTCTTGGATAGCTTGCTCAATGGCATCCTCGATGAGCTTGATGGTTGCTTTGTCGCTCTTAGGGATGATGAGTGAGGATGAGTACTTGGGCTTAGATCCGTTGATGGACTTGGGTTCGGTGATGTTGACGTAGCTTGCACGAGCGACGCCGGTGGTAACTTTTACTGCCATGATAGTTTCCTTTCTAACGGTTTACTTGTAAACTCACTGGCAATATCTGTGACAAGCTCTTCACGCTTGTCATTTACATCTACAAGGCAGGGTTTGCCTTGGGGTTTTGTGACATAGTCACCTAAAAGCTCAGAGAAGCGACGCTTTCCAAGTAGACGCTCCATATCGGTGATGCCTAGAAGCACCTCTTTGGTAAAGCCTTCGATGTTGGCTGCAGCCAAAGTCTCTTTGATAGCATGCTCGTCGGTAAAGCATCTACGAGACCTTCCTGCTACGAGCTTCATGTGCGGCCACTTGTGACCTTTGTTGACAGCTTCTGCAAGTGCGTAGGTTTCAACATCTGAGATCCAACTTTTAAACTCAGTTGCTTTAAGGAGTACCTCTGATACCTCAGCATCGGTGAGGTCGGTAGCTGCCTTGAAGCTGTCTTTTGCGAGTGCGAGATTTGCCTCAGCACGTGCGCGGCATGTAGCGCGTTTGGCGCAGAACTGACACCAGGTCCCTGCCTTAAACTCACCCTGGCCGTGCGCGGCCAGCTCAGCTTGAGGCCGCACGACCTTATCTGCCCAGGCGTAGAGCTCACGGGCACTTACCACCTCGGTATCGAAGTTTTCGCGCCTTGGCTGGAAGATGGACATGGATACTTGCTCGATGTCATAGAGCACACCATAGGTAGCAAGTGCTCCTAGGGCATAGAGCCTCATTTGGGGATTGTCATGAGCGGAAACCAGCACGCCTTGGCCATACTTGAGGTCGATGATGTGAAGCGTGGGCTCAGCGATAATGACGGCTTCGCCTGTGCCAAAGCCGTCCACCACCCACTCAGAAAAGTCGAGGCGCTCTTCAACGAGCGTGCAGACATCTGCGCAGTGCTCTTGTGCTTCACGGCGCTTCTCAAGCACAAAGCTCACGTAGTCATCGGTTGCCTCTTCCATCTCCTCATCAATAAAGTGAGAAGCGGGGTATGTTTGCTCAGGGTATCCAAGTGCTCGGGTGAGCTTCCACTCAGCCAGTGCGTGTGCTGCTGTTCCTTGCTCAGCTGCCTCTGAGCTCGTGTTTGCCTCTTGCAGAAGCGCTGAGGGGGTGCAGTTCAGCCACCTATGAGCTGAGGATGCTGAGAGCAGTGCGTGTTGGCTAGGCATCAAGGGCCTCCTTTGCGCGCGCAAGTGCTTCTGCAAAGTGCTCAGGGTCAACAGATGAGAGGGCATCAGCGCCATAGGAGCTGATAATATCTTTTGCCACCTCACGTTTACCAGCACGTGCGAGCTCAATCATCACAGCACGTACTTCCTCAAGCGTGACTTGAGGAGCTGGCTCTGCGGCCTTAGTCTTGGCTTTGCGCTTAGGCTTAGGAGCGGCTTCTACAGGTGCTTCGTCTTCTGCTTCCACAGGTGTGGCATAGGCATCGCGAGCAGTCTCAAGGCCAGTAAGCTCATCCTTCAAGTGCTTAATTGCCTGGGTGTGGTAGCGCAAGCTCTCCTCATGGTTTTTGATTTGCTCCTGCTTGATAGCAATAAAGTAATTGTAAAAACCGCAGTCGTTAAGAAGGCTTGACATTATTACTTCACCTCCTCTGCTCGGGTGTGGTCAACCTCGGTAATATCGAGCGACTCAACAGATCCTCCAGGCACAAGCACCATGAACCTGTGCTTATTGCCAAAGAGAAACCTCAGCACACGCTCACGGATGGTGATGGTTTGAGTACCGATGATGCCCGGGTCTTCCGGCATTGACTTTTTGACGCTCACCTTGTATTTCTGCTCCATTGCCTTAAGTCCTTTCTCGAATGATAGATAGCCGGCAGGTCAGGGTGAGAGGGTCGTAAGGTTTTTAACTTCATTCCCCCTCACTTATGACTGCCGCGATAAAGTCGCTAATTAACCTCTTGTGTAGAAATTTTTTCTTGTATGCGTTCACGTGCTTTTCTGTAGTGGGCACAAACGGCTGCAGAAGATATACCTAGACGCTTTGCTACCTCGATTTTCTTGAGTCCAAGTATCTCAACCATGAGATAGACTACGGCTTGTTTTTTAGTAAGCTCTTTCTTGAAGAACTGATCTATAATCTCTAGCTTTAATTTGTGATCGCACTTTTCAAGAAGGGGCGCGATGGTTGGATCAAACGCTGTTGATTCATTTAAATTCTCGTCAAAATCATTATCGTCGAGAGACAGTTCAGAAAACGTATGTGAGGTGGCTTTTCTGTCCGTACGATATTCTTTGCGGAATGAGTTGTAGTCCATATCGGCCACTCGTTGCAGTAACTTCATACCGTTTTCTGGTGTCGGTTCAAGCTGCTCTGCATTTTCTTTTGTATTGTGAGCCTCTACAATCAGCACGAGATCTTTATCAAGAATCTCAAAATCCTGTCTCTCAAAATGTCCAAATACAGTGCCTTCGCTAAAGATTGAGATGGTGCGACTATTTTTCTTAGACATGTCTTGCCTTTCAACTTGAAAGGAAGACCTGTTAATGAGTAGTGATTTGGAAGTCCCAATGAATACAAAAAGGCAAGTCACACGCCTTATGGAGCGCATGACCTGCCTGAGTACTCATTAAGCAGGACTTCCGTTAACGGTTAAATTTGAGCTCAAAATAAGAAAAATGGGTTGCAATTACCTGCAGGACTTGCAGCCCACCTGTGTAAGCGACTAGTGCTTACGGCTACGCTGCGGCGCCTGTGCTAAGGCAGATGCAGCAGCTGTCTTTGCCTTTTTGGAGGCTGATTTACTGCGCAAAACGTCAGACGCTGCTGTGGCAGCTTTAGGGCTTGTGCGCTTATCTTTCATTTGCGTTCACCTCCTTAGGGTTTTGCGTTCGCAAAGTTTTTAATTACATTCAGATAAATATTCTTTAGAATGTAGTTATTGGAATTCCAATCACAGGCATATTGTCTCTAGGACTGTGTCTTGCATTGATGGAGGCTGATGAACAGCGATGAGCAGCGATGAAAACGAAGTGGCGCCTTATGCGCGTTTGATAAGTAGAGTACTGCCGTTACTCAGCCAGAACATGACGCTCGGTAATTTTGCAGCCCAACTGATCAATTTCGGCCTGAAGCAAACGGATGAAAATAAATCTAGCGCATTTAGTCTTAAAGCAGAGACAACATGGCGCGGCTATGCTAATGGAACAAGTGGAATACCCCCAAAGTTTGCTACGAATCTTTTAGGAAGATGGGATAGCGAACTTTTCATTACCAATATCCAGTCATTCTATGAAGAGGATGTGTTAAATGACCTTGCTGACTGTTTAAAAGGTTTCAGGAAAGACATCAACAAGTTCAATGTCACCATTATTTTTGCAGAAATTGTTCACGATACTCTCTTTGCCATAGCTAATAATCGTGATGTAAATGAGGTGTTTGAGGAGAGCAGAATAAAAGCTACTCAAGCAGATATCTCCAAGCCGCTTTCTAGTTCAAATATGATTTCGGTTCAGGAGTTACCTAATCAGGTTAATAAGCCTGAAAGAGCACCAGTAAATTTGCAACCTTCAGAAGAGCTTTATGTTAGACAGTTGATAGCCGCTTACTTAAATTCAGCAATGCCTAATCTTGCTGACATTTCTCTTATTCCAAGTGAATTTACATCCCATTTTAATTTACAACGTGATTGCTTTTACCTTGCAGAATGGGCTAGAGAATCCACATGGGCAAGTATTAAAGACGGAGAGGTAGCATATAACGCTTTTTTAGATGAGCTATTTGCGGTTATTTATAATGCGGTTGTTTTTAAACAGCTACCTATGGAGCGACTATCAGAAGCATTAGATAAGGCTTCAAGCATGTCATTAGATGGCATCATGCTGAGCGCAATAGTTGATCTAATCAGCCCAAAAGTAAAAATGGGTGGATGTCATCAGCTTGTAAATGACGAAAGAATTGCTTGGAGTGATAAATAATGCAAAGCTGCTTTAACTCGAAGCTTGAGATAATGCCTTGTATATTATTAGTGTTAAAAGCCACCTCAAGAGCAATGAGTGATATGCGTTTGGCGGGTCTTATTCATCTTACTGTCAACGCAAAAGCATATAACTTAAGCAAAAGAAATCTCAATGGTGACTATTTGTTTGCAAAGGGTGAATTTGAGGCTAGATGGAAACTGGTACAAGCAGCGTTAAAAGATCTCTGCTTACAAGAGTTGGTAAGAATACAAGTAGATAAAACTGGGTTTGTCTACAGCATTTCCCAGTTAGATCTAGATCTTATCAACTCAATAAATGAACAGTATTTAGATATGTTCTACGAACAGATTCTGGCAGTCAACGAGCGCGTAGCCCATTTGAGCGATAGCAAAATTAGTGACCTAGTAACTATAGGCACCATGACGAGAAGGGAGCAAAGATGAGTTTTAAGATTTCATCAATTGAAATAGTTCACCCAGACAAGTCTTTGACTTCTAAGATTGAATTTTCTGATGGACTTACGGTGATCCATGGGAATTCAAACTCTGGAAAGTCACTAGTTTTTGTATGCATAGACCACATCTTTGGTCGAAAGATAGAAAAAGAAAAGTCAAAATTTCCTATGGATATGGGATACACCGATATTGTCATGAGAATCAAGCATGATTCTGGCAAGATGGTTGTTGTATCACGACCAATAGATTCTAACATATTTGAAGTTACCAGCGATATTCCTCAGATTGAAAGCGGAACCTACGGCATTCAGGCGTCTAAGACAAGGCGACCAATTTTTGATGTGTTTTTAAAACTCATTGGTTTTGAAGAACCAGAAGTCTATAAAGTAGTGAAAAATCAAAGTAAACTGACTGGCGCAAGTTTGACGTGGCGTACCTTTCAACAGCTTTTTGTGCTTGATGAAAATTCAGTACACACCGAAGAGCCAGTTTTACTTAGAGGTGAAAAGACAGCAAGAACCAAAGTTAAAAGCGCACTTATTACTTTGCTTACTGATACTAATTTTGATGAGCTTGTCTCAGAAGGTGGTGCAGAAAAAGAGCGACTTAAGAATGAAGGAACACTTCGGTATCTAAAGCAGGAACAGCAGTATCTAAAACGCCAATTAGACGAAGATGCGGAATGGCTAAATGATGATGACTCAATTTTGGATGAGGAACTGTATGAAGCACTGCTAGAAGACGCAGAATCACTTCAATCTAAAATTAACTCTATTGTAGAGTCAATAAATCAACTCAATCAATCGAAAGCGAATGAGCAAGCAAGGCTAATCGAGCTATCTACTTATATTGGGCACTATGAAGAACTAGAAAGTATTTATTCCTCTAAGTTAGTTCGGTTTAGCGCGATACGTAGATATGCTCAGGAAGCAAGTCACGTTGATAAACATCATCTATGTCCAGTGTGTGAACAAGAAGTGCCGGATGAACTGGAAGATGAAATCTCTTTGCCTGACGAAACTGAAAGCGAAACGTATGCTCAACGCTTAACTGACTTAAGAGTTGTTCTCAAGGCAAATAAGGCCGAGAAGGCAGAAGTCGAGGAGAAGCTCGCGCAGATTAATTCATCTATTACAGAACTTAACGATGTCCTTGTAAAGGGTCTAAGACCACAATACCAATCAATCAATGCGCTTATTCATCACTATATTGACGAAAATAATCGTTTCATGTTGCACGAACAGAGGGTTGATCGGTTTCATCTTTTGGAAGATGAGATTCTAAGGCTGGAGGAAGCAGTAGCAAAGAAGGGTACCATAAATATCAATGCACAGTTTCCACTGTTTTTTGAAGCTCAAATGTCTAAGAATTTAATGGAAATCCTGAAATCATCAGGGTATCCAAATCTGCAAACTGCAGATTTTTCCTTGGCAGGTTTTGATGCATATATCAATAACAGACAAAAATCGACTCAAGGAAAAGGTTATCGCTCTTATATCAACTCTTGCGTAACCCTTGCCTTATATAAAATACTATTCGAAAGTGCCGTTCATAATCCTGGATTTGTAATTATCGACACCCCATTAAACGGGCTTGATGACCCCCAAGAGATAAGCGATGATGCAACTAGTGAATTGCATAATTTCAGAGACATTCTTCAGCATGCTTTCTATCAAACTTTGATACGTCTTGCAGAGTATGGTCAGATCATTGTGATGGACAATAATAAAAACCTTCCTGAACTACCTTCTCTGGAAGGAAAGTGCGACCTTATCGAGTTTACGAAGTCAACTAAGAGAGGCCGCTACGGATTACTTGAAGGTAAAACTCAAGATGATTTTCAAGATCAAGAATACGTTGAGAATGAAATACAGGATGAAGAAACAACGGATCAAGAGGGCTCAGAAACTGAAAAGGTGGAAGTTGATGATTAGTAAATTGAGCTATTTGCCTCTTTGGCATGTTCTCGTCGATAAAGGTATGTCTAAAAAGGATTTACAAGAAAAATCAGGTGTAAGTGCTGCAACAATATCGAAGTTAAGACGAGGTGATAATGTTACTACCGATGTGCTTTTAAGAATATGCTCAGCTCTTGAGTGCGACATTGCGGATATTTGTACAGTAATGCCAACAGAGATATTGAAAGAGACGATAAATGACTAAGCAAAAACTTGGTCAATTGATGCAACAAAGATATGGCATTTATACCAACAGAAGTTGGAAAATATGACTATGAGTGGGTTGATCCTCGTTACTGTGAGACCCATACGCTTATATTTGACGAGTATGTCGAGGGCATACAGTCAGTTAAAGCTGATAAGTATGAATATTCGGAAAGAGCTGACTTAGAGCCTCAAACGGATAACCTTCTTATTCAAGGCGAGACTGGTGATGTACTTGAGGCACTTACTCGTGCACCTGAACTTACAAAAAAATATGGCGGTAGGGTGAAGCTAGTGTATATAGATCTGCCCTGCAATGCTGACAACCGAATGTACACCTTATCGTCATCTATGGCGCAAAGTGACTCAATCTGACGCATTGAGGCGCCATCTGAGGGAAATCTGGAGTTCCGTTAACACCACACGTGCTACACACCCGCTCAACACTCGTAAGCCACACGTAACACACTCGTGCAACACTCGGAAGACACTTGTACAACACACGTAACACACGTGGAAACGGATAGGGCTTTAAGGGGGTAAATAGCAAAAAAGGTTGATACCACGTTTGGTATCAACCTGAGAGTACAACTGGTGGCGGGGAAGGGAATCGAACCCCTGACACGGGGATTTTCAGTCCCCTGCT
>ERZ773197.920-NODE-920-length-21765-cov-4.350806_pt1 | contig 21765 bp, 20 predicted proteins | sample MGYA00580999_ERZ773197 | MGnify/ENA primary metagenome ERZ773197 (study PRJEB29015, sample SAMEA2738166) | human oral metagenome | biome: human oral; feature: human-associated habitat; material: saliva | place: China | collected 2185 ...
ATACTACTTTACTACTAGCCACATACTACCTTACTACTAGCCACATACTACTTTACTACCAGCTACATACTACCTTACTACTAGCCACATACTACTTTACTACTAGCCACATACTACTTTACTCCTTTACTACATTTTCTATCAACGCAATTTTAATTTCGGTTGTAGCCATCGTTTGTCCCTCGCATTCCACGATGGCAGAGGCCAAAGTCATGCCCATCACGTTTTCTTCTACGCGAATAGTGGTTTTGAGTTGTTGGCCAACACGGGGCAAACGCATTACACGGAAGTTACGTATAGCACCGATAAAGCCCAGTTGCACCCCTCGTTTCAGCACATACTTGTTGTAAAAGCCTTGGCGTGCAGCGCATGTTTGTGCGATATTCTCCACCAATCCCTCAGCCGAGAGACAACCATCGTTGGTAAAAATGCCATCTTCGGGCACGGTATAGCCACAAGTGGTGGTGTCGTTGTCAAATCCCAGCAGGCAATCCACCATCACAAAAGGTGGCTGTTGGGGCAACAAGTCGCGCACATTCACTGCTTCGGTTTTTGGCATGTGGTTGTTGTCCATATATTAAAGAAGTTAAACCATTGTTCAGGATATTGTCTAACCACGTTCTCCAGTTCGTTAGCATAGGCCTGAGCCAGCAAGGCGATGCGTTCTTTTCGCGGTAAATGCGCTTCAGGCATGGGCAACCGCTTCACCACAGCGTGATAACTACGCGTGCCAGTTTTCACCACAAGCACCACCAATGTGGGCACATCGCGTTGAATAACGGTGGCAAACGGCCCCATAGGGAAAAGCGCTTCGGCGCCAAAGAAGTTGCAAGGCACAGCTTTTTCCGAACCAGTCTCGCCGACAAGCGCCTGATAGCCGATTAGTAGTTCCCCCAGATAAACACCCAGACGTTTTCGTTCTTGTTCTAGTGCGGCGGCCGACCACTGTACGTATGGTAGTCCGCGGATTGTTTCTAGTAGATGAGAATCTATCTTGATACGTTCGGCATTCCGTTTGATGGTCTGTAGAAGCGTTTCACCATCATGAAACACGTAGCACTCTACCCCGTTATACTCGGTGGTCTGTGCTTCTGCGATGAAGTCTGATGCGGTGATTCTTTCCAGAACCATTCCCAACAGTCCGTTTCCTTTCGGCTTACCAGTGTTCGCGTCACTGATAAACCCCACTGCAAGGCAGTCTCGGTGGTCCCTATACTCGATTCGATATCGTCCTTCGAATGTCGCTGCTGGTAGAACTGTTATTGGATGGCCGTTGGGGATCGTTCCTAACACCAAAGGTCCAAGGGGGTTTCCGAAGACACAAACCGCCTGCCCCCGATGCCCCTTGGCGTACGTTTCAACTCTAGTTTTGCCAGCAAAGTATTTGTCAAATTTTTGTTTCCCAGAACTCGCCATCGTAATAATCCTGCGTTAAGCGATCGTAAAAGTATGATCGGCCGATACGCAGTTCAAACGATAGTAAGAAAACTGCTGCTTCTTTCAAAGCCCGATCCTCCTTCGGATCATTAGAAACCTTCTGTGCACCCTTACCGAAGCAAATGTCACAGAACAACTCAAACACGTTCTGACGCTTGTCTTGCGGGAAGTGTTCTTTGACCATTTTGACCAGACCGACAAATGACCATACATCACCACGTTTGATCTGGCGGTGTGCACCGTCCCAAAACAGCTTCGTGAAGATGATGGTTACGTCGCGATCGTACACAGCGTCCTTGGCACCAAGACGTTTCCAGCCGCCCTCTGCTGGGGTAAAACGTTCACGAAGGCCATTATCAACGCTGAAGGAATACTTTCCAGCGTATTCTTCCTTGATTCCGTTCCGTGTCACTACTGGCCAATACTTGGAATCAGCACCACAAATTGCACGGATCAGATACTTGTGGAAGACGCCCTTGATGCCATGCGACCCCCAGTCATTCCAGTTGGCACTATGCGAAAAATCGTCCCATTCCATGGGCAGACCAGTTTCGTCCATGGCTGCGCGGTTCAGATCGATTTGCAAGGTGGTTCCACACAAAGCGTCCGATGTAATCAGCATAGAAACGCCCATGGACGTTTTGGCGGCGCCAAGGAATGTGCCTTGTGGAATCGTCACACCACCCGCGGGGAGATCAGCAAGCGGTCTCGGATCGTCATACACCATGAAATCCAAATCACCAAACGTGGGCTTCCTCAGAAGAAGTTGTTCGTCTGGAATCGATTCCTCAAACAGCCATTGCGTGCTCCCCGTGGTGTAATGGGAAACGTCATGGGGGAATAGATTCAGACCAGATTGTTCTTGGATGTGCTTCAGTGCGGTTCTGATGAACTCCACCGTCACCCACCGTCCGTTCTTCTTAACATCGATTTTGTCGGCACCGCGGCCGTTAACCTTGATATTTCCACCCATGACGAAACCCCCAAAAATTATTCAGCGGTGAACGCAGTCAGTTGAGCGTGCGTCATCATACCGTTGTGTCGTTTCAGAACCGTGCCGAACTCATCCACCAGAAGCGTCACTGGAACAGCACGGATGCCGTATTTTGCCACAAGCTCTGGGTGTTCGTCAACATCCACGTCTTCCCTCGCTTGGATCAGCGGATCCGTCGATTTTTCCATCAGTTTTCCAAGCGCCACGCACGGGCCGCATCCAGTCATCCAGAACTTCAGAACCTTCTTCATATCGTCTCTCCAAAAGTAAACGGGGCTGACTGACCACCAGCCAACCCCGCCATTCTACCACTTATCTGCCGTTTGTCAAGTCACCATCACTGACAGGCGACACATTCCGTTTCCTTGGCGGCACCGATACCAGCTTGGGTATAGATGTAGTACAGTCCAAGGATGTTCGGGTCTTCAAACGCCTGCTGGTGCACTTCGGAAATCCATTCTGGCCGCTCTTCTGCAGCAAAGAACAGGTTCAGCGATTGCCACTGGTCGATGTAGCGACCACGGGCAGACGCAAGGTTGACCACCGTCTTCTGATTGATTTCAAAGGCGGTCTTGAACACTGCCTTTTCATCATCCGAAAGCCAGTCAACATGCTGCACGCTTCCGAAACGTTCTGTAATGGTCTTAATGGTCCGTTTGTTGTAGACCCCGCGTTCCTTCATGATCTTCAGAAGACTTGGCACGATCCGATCAATGCTACCACCCGCCGACTTCTGCGTAAAGACCATGGCTGGATCGGGGTTGATTCCTTCCGACACACCACCGAACATGATAGCACTACTCTTCGTCGGGGCGATGGCGATGCGGGACGCGTTCCTGACACCAAACCCACGACACCATTCTGGTTCACCTAGTTCCTTCGCCATATCTTGGCTAGCACGAAGTGATTCTTCCCAGATGTGCTTAGCGATCTGTTGGGACACCATACGCGCTTCAAGCGATTCAAATGGAATCATATGGTCTTGAAGGTATGTGTGAAACCCAGCCTGACCAAGGCCCAGAGCACGGGCCTTCTGCGTGAAGCGGACCGTTTTCTCTAGCCCCTCAATGTCCTTGGCGCGTTGGATAAACTCTTCAGCCACACAATCAAGGAAGATCGTTGCCCAATAAACCGCATCCGTGTCCTTCCATTCATCGAAACGATGAACCAGCATGGATGACAGAACACAAGTGAACTGGTGTTCATTGTCGGCTGGCAGTGCTACCTCATTGCATAAATTGGAAGCGTAGTTCTTCATCCCAGCGCGCTTATATGGTTCTGGGAGTTTCCGATTAACCCTATCAACAAACCAGAAGTAGCCGCGCCCGACCACCATTTTCATTTTAAGGCAACGCTGGTAGCGACGGATCGCATCCCTATCGCCAGACTGTAGACGCTTAAGGAAAGCATCCGTAATAATCCAGCCAACATTCATCCCGTCTGGGTCATTATAAATGTGGTCATAGATTTCGTCGAAATCATTATGTTCGATTTCCAGATACCCCGCCCAAGCCCCGCGGCGTTGGCTGCCCTGGGAAACATCAATCATGTCTTGCGCATGGCCCTTGAATACTGGCCAAATACCAGAAGCGGTGCCTTTCTTGTCCTTGCCATACGGTGTGCCGCGCGGGCGGATGCCTCCAAGATACGCGCTTGTACCAAACCCGTGTTTGGTGAGAATGGCCGTCTCATAACGGTTCCTGTAGAAGCCGTTGATTGAATCATCCACGACACCACCAGAGCACGAAACGGGTAGTGCGCGATCCGTTCCCATGTTTGACATTACTGGCGTGGAGAGCGACAGCCAGTTATTCCACATCAGATCGAAGAACTTACTTTCAGCTTCAGCTTCGAACTTCGTGCCTTTCAGGTGCTTTGCTGCAGCCTTTGCAATCCGTTCGAATTGACCACGGACCGAACGACCGTTTGTGTCGTATTCATACTTCTGTGTGAACATGGAATATCCACCAGTGGTGAACCATTCTGGCACCAGACCTTCTTTCTGAAGCCGCTTCCGTTCTTTGCTTAATTTGTCGTAGATACTCTCGCTCATATCACACCATTGCCTTTACATGTTTTCGAATACTTTCCCCAATCACTTCACCAAGACGAACGGGAACAGAATTTCCGATCATCCGACCCACAGACGCGTACGATAAAGGTTTGTTTTCATCAAAGAAAACATAATCTTCTGGGGTATGTCTTGAAGATTGCTGCTTCGCGCAGAGAAATTGCCCGATCCTGTTCTGGGTGGCCGAAACGCCCATTTCCAAATCCGTAGCACTGCGTGGTCATCGTCGGTGCTGGTTTGTCCCATTCCATCCGACCATAGACTGAAGCGTATGTTGCACCAGAAGCCTTTTTGTGCGCGCCAATACGCAGTTCTTCTGGCCAATCCCGCCAAGTACCACCAGCAACAGAAGCCTTGATTCGCTTCAGGTTCACTTCAGACAGCTTGGCCGCGCGATGAAGCGGGTCCGTCGGATCGACTTCACCAGATTCAATGCGTGGTAGATGCCCAATGGCTTCGCGCACCGTATCTGGGGTTTCGTGGGTCTTCGAAAGCAGATTTATTGGACCAATCCGAGAGCACAGAACGATTTGGCGTTTACGTTTCTGCGGAATGCCGTAATCAACACAAGAAACGTTGTTCTCGTTTACATGATACCCAAGATTTTTCAGATGGGAAACGAAATCGTGATAAACCTTGTGACGGACCACATCAGTAACGTTTTCCATCACAATGATTTCTGGCATCACACCTTCAATGATCCGCTGGAACGAATACAGCAGCCACCATTTTTCGGAAAGTGATGTATCAACACCGTTGTTGTACTTTGAAAACGGTTGACAAGGGGCACAACCAGCTAGAACCCGAATGGCGCCTTTGGAATATAGTGCGGCAACATCAACCGCTTCCGTTTTTGCAATATCCCAGTTCAGGAACTTTGCGCCGTTATTCTTTTCGTATGGGTATTGGCATTCCTTCTCAAAATCGACACCAGCAAGAACCTTAACGCCAGATTGACGAAGACTGCACGTCAGACCACCAGAACCACAAAACAAATCGACTGCTTCTATCATAATGCCCCCAAAACATCCATAGTGGGATAATATCTATACCCCACTATGGTTAGTGTTTACATCAAACATCCCATTCTTCGTTCAGTTCATCCGCGGATTTCCAGACGAAAGCAGTTTCGTCCCAGTCGCGGTGATATTCGGAAAGCGCCCCAGCGAAAATATCACCAAAGGCATAGTTGTTAATCATCTTGTAGAACCAGTCAGCGATTGGGTTCTTCCCGATCTTGTAGATTTCCTTGAAGCCAAGCAGTTTCATGACTTCATTGATGCGGGATTTGATGAACTCAATGAACGTTTCTTGCGTGATGCCTTCAATCGGCCCTTTCTCAAACACCATACGGACGATTTCCGTTTCGTGCTCAAGCACCTTGGCAGCGGCTTCACGGATGATACGTTCATGTTCGGAACGCTTTTCATCAGATAGTTGCGCAGCTAGTTGGCGATAGCAGTATGCCGAAGCAAGGCAATGCATGTTTTCGTCGCGGACACTGAAGGCAATGCCACGGTTCAGGTTCAGAAGCTTGTTCTTGCCTTCGGCTTGGAAGTGCATCAGGAAGGCAAAGCTACTGTACAGAACCACACCTTCTACGAAAGCAAAACCAGCAAGCGCAAGCGCTGGGTCTGGATCGTTGACGATATCATCAATGTGACGGATTCGGTCCGTCAGGGTCGGATTGTCCAAATACGACAGGTAGAAATCTTCATTGTCTAGGTGAAGTAACGTATTGATTTTATCGTAAAATGGCGCATGCACGCAGTTTTCAAAGAATGAAAACGCACTTCCCATCTGATGGTATTGATAGACTGGGAAGATTTCCTTGAAACGGCCACCCCACCACTCATCACCAGCAAAAGCCTCATACACAGTGAACAGTTTCAGAACAGTGATGACCCCATGTCGTTCAGATTCGGTGAAATTTACCAAAACGTCTTGAATGTCCTTCTCGACCTTGATTTCCGTTGGCAACCAGAACAGCTTCATCTGGTCATCCATGAACTTCTGAATGATATTGTTGGGTTTGACAGGAATCAGGTAGTCGGCAATCCGACCGTTCGTGTCAAGCGCAGTGCGTTTTTCAGTCATTTGCATTTCTCCATGTTGTTCCGAATGACGATGAAGCTTCCGCCCACCAGATGCTGATAGTCTAGCACAGACGTTCCAAAGGCGCAAGGCCGCTCATTGCCCAAGAACAACCACACAAGACAGCGGTAGTATAACACACAATGAGTAAATAAGCAAGAACGATTCTCAAAGGAACGAACGATGCCGCAACCGAGATACCATTACGATGTTTTGAACATCAACAGCTTCATTGTCGATATCGTCAAGGCCCCGACAATCCGCTACCACGTGCAAGAGGCGACCCTTCCCGATATCAGCCTAGGTTCGGTGACGCAAGCAAACCCGTTCTTGGACATTGCGAACGCTGGCGACAAGCTGACTTATGGCGACTTCAGCATGACCTTCATGGTGGACGAAATGCTGTTCAACTATGGGGCACTACACACGTGGATCAAGGGGCTTGGGTTCCCGACCTGCTGGACGGACTATCAGAAGCTGATCAACGGCGACCATGGGAACCAAGAACTGCTGACACTTTCCCGCGGAACGCGCAATGAAGTGTCCGACATTGTGGTAACGATTCTCACTAACCACAAGAACCCCAAAGCGTCATTCATTCTTCACGACGCCTTTCCAACGTCCCTTTCTGGTTTGCAGATGAACGTAACCGATCAGGATACGACGCCAGTCACCTGCACCGCTACTTTCAAGTTCACTGGCATGACGTTCAAACCGTCTGCTTAAAACAAAAGGCCCCTTGGAGCAATCCTTGGGGCCTTTGTCGTTCATTCGGTGGCTTCTTTGTCTTCTTCGACTTTCGCGGTCTGCTCTGCTGCAAACTCTTTGAAGCTCTTCGGCTTGCGACGCGCTGGTTCGGAACCAATCGGCGTTTCCGTCTGTGCCACACAACCTGTCACGTTCACGGGTGTATCTTCATTCATTTGGTTTCTCCGTAAGTTGGGTTGTATGCTAAAGAAAACTCTTCATGACACACAACCCGTTCGGTCCATAAGCCAACAACCGCACATGTCTTGGCGATGAACGTATCCCTCACCAGTTGACAAGAAACGTTTTCAATGAGCATTCGTTCCAAGAACGATAATCCGAAGCAGTTGGCGGAACTGATGAAATCGTTCAGGGCCTGATTCGGCTTCAGGCACCGCCGCCAATCGTTCAACATCCGTATCAAAGTGAGTATGTGCCCAACGTCTGCCTCAAATTCAGATTCAAGGAAGAATGGGACGTGATACGAACGTCTGGCCTCTGCCTTGATCTGGTTGCGGGTCATAGTTCGTCGTATTCGTCCAGTTCAACGCCAAACAGGAAGTCTTCATCGTCTTCCAATTCGTCTTCCCACGAATACTGTAGTTCAAAGGCAATGTCGTATGCCCCATCACGGAAGTAGGTGACTGCGAGATTATACTCACTAACAGCACCGTCTTTGTAAACTGGCAGAAGAATCCGTTCGCCTTCGTCTTCAAAGGCGGGCGCGTCCAGATTCTCGATGGTGCTTTCAAGTTCGTCTTCGTTCAGGTCATAGCCTTCTTCACGAAGCACTTCAACAGCACGTTCAATTTGTGGAATCAGGTCCGACAGTTCTTCAAGGCCGCCTTTGTCACATTCGGTCAGTTTATCGTTAATGATATCAATGCGATCTTCGGTCATTTTGCTTTACGGGAACGCTTCTTCGGCTTTTCCACTTCCTCGGTTAGGTTAGCTTCTTCGGTTTCAGTTTCGTCAATCACTTCTTCTGGGATGGCACCATCGGACAGTACAGCCAGCGGTTGCAGAGTTTCCATGATGACTTCTTGCGAAATGGTTTCATCGATGATACAGCCGCCACGGATGGAAACCAGAAGTTCGCCAGTTTTGCGGTCACGCCAACCACGATCTGAAGGGACAGCATCAGGTGCCCATGGGGGCGGAAATTTTCGTATATCTGGTAATGCCATTACAATCACCTTGATAAAAGTCTCTGATGATTGTATATAACCGAAAATTTTGCTCGGGTGTAAACGCATTTGGGCAGTTTTCCAAAAACGCTTCGTATTCGCCATGCCTTGCGAATTCCCGTTGGCGGGTACCAGATGCCACAACCGCGCCATCACCTTCCCTTGACCCAACTGAAACCACTTCAACCGTCTTGAAGCGGGTTCTATTGCGTTCCGCAGATGGTTGATACTTTTCCACCCGATCGCCACCACAAAGCCACCAAACCCGTTCGACCGATTCACCAGCAAGCCATCTGAAGGCATCAATGGGGCTTCTGACCGCTGGTAGGTCGGGAAAGAGAATGTCTGGGTAGGCTTCAGAAAGCATTTGATGGCGAACCACAAATGGAACTGGGTTCTCTTTGGTGTCTTCCTTCCGAGACAAGAACACCACTGGTTGAGAATGATTCTCTTTGGCAAGAGCCACAAGCCGCTGGATGAGAAGCTCATGACCAATGGTCGGTGGTTGCATCCTAGCGAAGGCAAAACAGACGTTTGGGTTCATCGTTGACTTCCTGTATCAAGTTTGGCCAATGATACACCCATCGAGAACGTCTGTCAAGCCCATCTCTGCCCGAATCTTAGGCAATTTTGAACCACAAATTTTGACACTGGTTTTCAAGGGGTTTTAGAACAAAAGTGATTTTGACCACCACTCCCTAGTGGGGGACATTGACCACGTGCAAAAAGTCGCAAAAGTGCTTCCAAAGTACCTATAAAACAAGGGGTCAAATTTTGAGTTTTGGAAGGGGCTGCCTTTGGTTTCCTTCTGTTTGACCTTGATTCGTCTGAAGTGGTCTTCTTGGGTGTCTTTGATAGACAAGTTCAAGGGAACTCTTCTTTGAACTTTATGGTAAGATCATCGACACCCAGAATCCCATTCTGGGTGGCGATGCTGGGTGAACGCCAGTGAACCCAGTCCATGGCATCCATAAGGAAATCTTCCTAATCGGTTCTCAATGGGAATTCTTCTCAATCTCTTCTCATCGGCAATCCCTTCTCAAAGGGAAACTTCCTTGAATCCAAAATTCATGCCTCAATGGCCCTACGGGGGAACACCCCTTCGGGCCAGTCCAAAATTTTCCTTCCTCCCCTTCCTCCTCCCCTCCCCATTATATTCTCCCCGCCAGAATTCTTAAAACCCCTTAAATTCCAGATCGGCTTGCGCTATTGTTCCGAACATTTAACAAATTTTGACATACGATCTTCGGGCGATTTTTCGGCTGGAAAGCCGCATGTTTCCGTAGGCCGTTGGACCGTGCTGTTTGCACAAATTTTGGGCATGTCTCAATTGCACTTGACATGTGGGGCAGTTTGTGATACATTCAGCGCCATCGATGGATCGGAGTTTGTTATGAACTATTTGACAGTTGAGAAAGAACGTTACGTGGTGCCAAAATTTGTTGAAATGCGAAAGATCATCACTGAATCTGGCGCCAGAATCAAAAGCACAAGCGATACGGTCGGCCACACGTGGTTTGGTGTGGTGTTGGGAAACCTCGTTGCATCCAGAATCTGGCGCCTTCCGATTGGTATGGGCCTTTGGACCAAGCAGTTTGAAGGCGTTGGCCCGCAACAAAGTGAACGCGTGCTTCAAGCCATGCTAAGAATGGGATATCTTGAAGACATAACCCGCGGCCGCAGTGGGAAGGATGCCGACGGTAATGTACAGGGCGCAAAGGCACTGATCAGACCGTCTTTCGAAGTTATGAATCTGGTTGAATGGTCGGAGACGCATCTGTCTTCCCGTGGCGGCCATCAGACCGCCAGAAGTATTGCCTACGGTGAAGCGACGGCGTTCAAAGCCCACTACTGCGAACCCACTATGGGGAAGAAGGCAGAAGAAGACGCAAAGTTTCTGTGGCATTATTCACAGTACGTTCATGGGAAAACGAATGCCCCGACGAACCGCGGGTTTGTCAGGCGGTATGGTGAGAACCTTTTCACTGGTGGTAGGATCGATTCTGACTACCAGCACCTTTCCAAGGAAGACCGTGCAAAGATTACCATCAAAGGCGAAGTTACCGAAGAACTGGACTACCAAGAAAATCACCCACGAATTCTTGCCGCAGTATCGGGTTTTGATCTCGCTGGCGTCTATGAAGTGGTCCCGTGGTGCACACGTACAGAAGGAAAGCTTGCTGTCAATATCATCCTGAACTCGCCGAATCCAGAAGCCACCATGACCCGCACCATGGATTGGACAATGGACAAGATTATGACGTTTTTCGCAATAATGCGTGAAGAATTCCCAGAGCTGATGCAATACTCTGGTAAGCAAGTGGGTCTTCAGCTTCAGTACATCGAATCGGAAATCATCATGGGCCTTATGCGCAAAATGCATAAGCAACATGAAGTGTGCCTGCCAGTGCACGATAGTCTGATAGTCAGACGGGACATTGCACCGACCGTTCGTTCCATGATGGCCGACGAATGGCAGTCCGTGGTTTCAAAGTATCGAGGCATTGATCTGACCGAAGAACCGAAACGGGACGTTTACCGAATCAACTTTGGCCTTCGTAGAAGGAAGAATGTTAAGGATGTTTTCATAAATACCAAAAACACAACTGGAGACGCCTATGTTGAATGATTTTGTAAACTTCTTCGACGTATTCGTTACATTCGCTTTACTGATCATCATTGGTATACTGCTGTCAAGCCGTACGCGCGTCAGACTTGCTAATGATGCCCACCTAGAGATGATCTACGCCCTCCGTGGTGTCCGCGCCCAGATTCTGGGTATCGAGATGACCACACAGAGTATCAAGCTCGAACACCAGCAGTTGCGCGCCGCCATCACCACGATGAATGAGCGGCTGCAGTGCATGCAACGGCAGATTGACAATCAGAAGTAACCGTTGTACAATGACATTTCCTTTCCTTTGGAGTAAACAGAATGAGCAAAACTGAAACCATTTCCTTTGATCCGTCTCAACATCTTTGGGTTGAGAAGTATCGCCCACAACGGATTGAGGATTGCATCCTTCCAGAGCGTCTGAAACAGACGTTCCAAAACTTCGTTACCGCTGGTGAGTTCCCGTCCCTTCTGCTGTCTGGTGGTGCTGGTGTAGGTAAAACCACCGTGGCCAAAGCGCTTTGCAACGAACTTGGGATTGATTGGATTCTCATTAACGCGTCCAGTGAACGCGGCATTGATGTGCTTCGAAACGAAATCACGTCGTTTGCTTCAACCGTCAGCTTCGGTGGTGGTAAGTTTAAGTGTGTCATTCTCGATGAGTTTGACCATTCAACCCCACTACTCCAAGCCGCCATGCGGTCGGCCATCGAAGACTTCAGCAAAACGTGCGTGTTCATTGGGACCGTCAATTATCCCAACAAGATCATTGATCCGCTGAAGTCGCGTATGTCGCTCATTGATGTGACACCGACCAAAGAAGAAAAACCAGAACTGGCGGCCACATTCTTCGCCCGCGTGAAACAGATTCTTAAGAATGAGAATGTGAACTTCACAACGGCCGCAATTCGCGAACTGATCCTGCGCCACGCCCCCGATTATCGCCGTATCCTGAATGAACTCCAGAAACTGGGTCAGGCTGGCGTCAAGATCGATGAGGAAGCAGTTGCCACTACAACAAAGGACGTGCAAATCACACGTCTGGTGGCCGCAATGAAGGCCAAAGACTTCCCGACGATGCGTCAATGGGTCGCCGCGAATATCGACAATGACGTAAACATCCTGTTCCGCCGTCTGTATGACGCCTTGTCCGACATTCTGGAACCTTCATCCATCCCAGAGGCCATCATTCGGATTGCGGAATACCAATTCAGGGGCGTCACCTGCCCAGACCCCGAAATCAACTTCACCGCATGCTGTCTTGAACTGATGGTTCTCGATTTCAAGGGGTAACCATGGCAGTGTTTGACATTTTCAAAGACTGGATGCCGTCCATCAATGAGAAACGTTCTTATCTGTTTGATGGGGTTGACACGGAAGCGGTTGAGAAAGAATACCCCGCTTTCATGGTGAATCGTGCTCTTTCACAGACCGCCGATACTGTGTTTGCGGCCAATGAGATTCAGCGGTACGCAAGCACTTTGGACCCTAAATTACAGTATGACTTCCTTTACCATTTCATCCCGAAGAAGAAACGGTTTGGAAAGTGGGCCAAGGGAGAAAAACACGAAGAAGTTTCGCTGATCATGGATTGCTATAACGTTTCGAGACGGAAGGCAGAAGAACTTCTTTCCATTCATAGTGAAGATGACTTTAATAGCATGAGAGAATATTTGAATAAAGGTGGTAAACATGGCAAAGATTTGGGTTGATTATGATGAGATTCTTTCTCGCGCGGTAGAAATCGAACCACTGGATAACTCACAGTTCGCAATCGTGCGTGAAACTCTTACCCGCATGGGGCATGCCCGCGAAAGTGGTACTGAATTGGTTCAAGTGGCGCACATCCTGTCTAAAAAGGGCAAATACTACATCATTCACTTCAAGCTTCTGTATGAACTTGATGGCCGCTTCAGCACGTTTGGTACTCGCGATGAAGGACAGATGAACACAATTGCGGCCCTGTTGGAGCGCTGGGGTATGGTGAAGATCGTCAACAAAGACCGTATGAAGATTTTCGCTGATCCGCGTGATATCGACCTTGTGCGTCATGGTGACAAACAGAAATGGAACCTTGTGGCTCGCTACAAGTTTGGTCGCACCGCAGAATAAACACTTGGGCGCCTTTGTGCGCCCTTTTTCACATGAAGGATTGAAAATGCTTAATGAGAACGTATCTCAAAATCAGCTAGTAGCAGATCGGCTTCTTGCAAACGTCTTTGGTGTGATGGTTCTGTATTCTCTCGGGAGTACACCAGCGCTGCGCGAAATTCTGCAGGCGTTCAAAGCGACCACGCCGCAGACGCTTGGTGATTCTGAAATCGAAAGCACCATCAGGGATGCTCTGAACGTCGGGCTGATCCGCCAGCAAACAGCCGTTCATCTGGTGAAGCTGATGGTCGGTATGAAAGGCAAACGGCTGAAACCCGAAAGCCTGACTGATTCGCTTCTGGGTGGTCTTATGGCCGAATGCCGCTTCCAAGTGGTGAAACCACATGTTCTGTTCCGCCGTCTGGTGAAGCAGGTGTCTGATGGTGATATGACCGTTCGCGAGATGATTGCCGACATGTACAAAACCATGAAGGCGCGGAAGAAAGAGTTTGTGGGTATCGTCGGTGCCTTTTTGGATATCGCCCGCCGCTATGCCCAGAAACTGGGCCTTGAAGCCGAAGATAGTGGCCTTGAACTCTCGCTGGAACCAGTTGAAGAACCGAAGCAAGACTACGTTTCGCGATTTGTTGAACTGGTGGTGTCCAACTCGATCCCGAGAAACGAGGCGTTTGAGATTATTCAGAATGCAGACCGCGACGAACTTCTGAAAGCCGTTCGCGCACGTGTGAAAGAAGACAAACAATATTCACTGGCTTTCTACAAAATGCTCTTCCTGACCCCGTATAGCATCGTTGGGCCGTTTGGAGAAAGCATGCTTCGGGCCATGATGAACGAATTTTCAGACATGCCGAACCGCCCGAAGGTTGCCGAAGTTGGGCTGTATCTGACAGACCTGATTGATCGCCTTCAAGCAGCACAGACGGACCCGCATAACGTGGACCAGTTTGCCAAAATGTTTGTGACCACCGCCGACTTGACCGAGAAGCGGGAAATGCTGAAGGTCGCGCTGTCATTCGTTGGCAACGCCGATCTAGCCACCATCAAACAGTTTCATAAAGCACTTGGTGTTTCGTTTGAGGACATTCTGGAATGGACAATAAACGACACACCAGCGGCAGTAGCTGATCTGGTGAATGATCGGGGCTATGCTGGCATGATCAATGGAACTATTATCAATCGATTGAAAGAAGCAAATGTTCCATACATCGGCCTGCTTTCGATTCTGTCCAAGACTGATCTTGATGCCAGCCAATATGTTTCGCAGGAAGACCTTAAAGCAGCAGTCGAACGCGGTCAGCAACCGATCAAGCAGTATGCTGCAAGGTTTGTGGTTGCCGCCGAACTGAAGGACATTGCCGATAAAGCCAAGGAATCGTATCTGTCTGGGAACACCAGTGCGCTGGATATCCTTTCGGCAGCTCTGTCCAGTGTCGAACTTCGGGAAGTGCTTGAATCAATCCCAGCAAAGGACATTATCGAGAATCACCCGACCGCGCCTTGCAATCGCACTATCGTCGAGACACTGTCACCGCAAAAACTGACCGCGATCGCAAATGAGGCCGACGAATCGTATGTGGTTGAAGGCATGTTTGAAGTGCTTGCAACGTCAAAACGTAAGCTTGGGCCATCGGAACTTGCATATATCTTGAATAGTCTGAAGGTCGCTGGTGTCAACGTATGGTCTGCAAAGGAACTGATTACCAAAGAAGTTATTGACGGCGCCACGGATTATCTTGAGGCGCTCGAAAACGGTCTGGTTCGTGCTGACCTGAAAGAACAACTTCTGAATCTGATTGGTCATGACGCGGCCGCAATTAAGACGGCCCGCGAACTGAACAAGGTTGACCTGATTCACCCGTCTAAGATTCTGACACCAGAAAAGATGTTGGATGTGCTTCAGATTAACAACATCAGCATCACCCCGTCGGAACCACCGAAGAACGGCGAACGGATTGCCGACTACCTGAAACGCGTTCCAGCCGCCAACATTGGTGAACTGCACGCCGAAGATGAGAACCTTTCTCAAGCCGAACTTGAACGCCGTTCCGTTGAGTATGACGTGTTCAACGCTTATCGCCACGGCAACGTTTCAGTGCTTTTTGAGAAATCATTCTCGGTGAAGGTCCCAGTGATGGAAGAAGGTGCGAAACGGTTTGACGCTGAAGTGCGCGCCCGCGGCGATGATCCTAACTTCATGACACCAATGTTCCATGGAACCAGCAGCCTTGCGGCGTCATTCATCTGCCGCAATGGTTTCCGCATCATTGAAGAATCGTCCGCCATCCAGATTACGGGTAAGGCGATCGGCAATGGTGTGTATGTGACAAACGTTCTCGATAAGGCCAGCGCCTACGTGTCGGATGATGGCTTTGACCAGACCACTGGTTCACGTGGAGGCTACCTTCTGGAAATGGATTGCCTGTTGGGCCGTAGGGGGTCTGAATGGGATGCCACGGGTCTTGCTGGTGAGATCAACACCACGGGCTATCTGTCGCCAGAATGGGTTCTGTTCCGCCCGAACGAGCAACTGCGCATTACCAAAGCACATCAGGTACGGATCATCCCAGCTGAAGAGATGCAACGTCTGCATCAGCGCTACGGTACAAATGAGAACGTGTTTCAAGTGAAATCGTTCAAGACGTTTGTGAATGAAGGTTACACACCTAAACGCGATTGTGTATCATACGTTTTTTCCGACGGTATGATCCCGACGAAAGACGGCGTTCTGCGGAAGTGGTCCGAGTATCCACAGACCGCAAACGTTCGTGTTGAAACGTCTGGTATGGGTCCGATTGTTAAAATCTTTAACACGGATGGTTTGAACCAAACGTTCTACGTGAAGTCTAGTGCTGTTTTCTTGAACAGTCAAGAAGATTTGGAACAGTTCCTGACCATAATCTAAGACCAAAGCCCGTTGAGCACCGCTTGACGGGCTTTTTCTTTGTGGTATGATACATACCCGTAGGACACCATTCCCACACTTTCAAAGGGATATTATGAATCAAATTTCCGAAAATTCGATATACGCCGATGAGACCAGTAAGAAGGAGTTTCTGACCGACAAACAGCGGGTCATTGATGCGTTCCTGATCAACTTCCTTGGGCAAGTCGGCCTGTTTCAGCACGGCAAGAAGGCCAAATTGGTCGCTTCGCTGAAGGCTGACGATAGCGTTCGCCTGAACGCCATCACGGATGAGCACAAAGACCTTGCTGTCACCCTGAAGGCCGCCTTCCAGATTGGCGCGGTCAAGTTGGCCAACGGCAACCGTTTCACAAAGTTCATCCTTGAACTGAAACAAGGTAAGCTGCAACCTGAAGATGTGACTGATGCCGCCGTTCGACAGCTGCTGAAAGGCATCAACTTCAAGGCGTTCCTTCCATCACAGAAGATGAAAGTCATTCTCAATGACTTCATTGATGGTGGTACGCTGTCTGCCGCGGTGAAGGCAATCTATCAACTGGTCAAGGTTAACAAGCAGTATGCCCCGTTGGGTCAAGAGTTCATGGAACTTGCCCGCCAGTATGTGGGTGTGCTGGGCGATGATGCTCAACCAGCCGTTGAACCTGTTTCCGCCTTCGGTGACACGGAACACATTCCAGCCGCACCAGTGTTCCAGAAGCAAGACCCGAAAGAAGGCCCGATTGATACCAACGAGGGCAACCTGTACGATATCGTCACCAGTCGCGACGCCAAGGCCCGTGCTAAGGATTTCGGCTTTGACTTTGACAAGAAGGAACACGCTGAAGAGTTTGGCCGTCGGCTTCTTGCCGCTTCAAATGTCAGCAAGTACGGTGCCGCAATCCTTGCCCGCGCACTGACTGGGACGATTCTGAAGCATAAACTGGCTGATCTGGCCCTACTGGTGCTGCTGCAAGCCGCACAAACGTATGACTACCAGAACGCCGCACAAGCCGAAGTGGACGCCAAGATTCTTGACGCGAAGCTTAAAGAAATCGCCGCTGGTGCTACCGTCTGGGGTATGACGCTTGCAGACGCACAAGGCATCGTCGAGCGTAACTTCCCGAAAATGGCCACGGATGAGCACTTCATCACCACGATGGTGCCAACGGTTTATCGTGCCTTTGGGGCAAAAATTGATGCGGAAGCGCTTCGCGGTGAACTGGCCAAAGCCAACAAACCGAAATCCGAAATCGCAAAAGAACTGTTTGAAGCCCGTGGTGCGGATGTCTACGATGTTGCCCGCAAATATAACATCTATCTGAAAGACGCTTCGGCGGTCAAGGCGGTCGTTGACTGGTTCGAACAGAATAAACCAGAAGTGGTGCAGAGCATCAGCATTAACAACTGGCTGAAAGGCATGGGTAAGGCGATGATCGCTGCTGGTGATATGCGTTCGTGGTTCATTGGCTGGCTGATAGCTGGTCAAGAGGCGATTCGTGCTAGGTCGCCGCACCCAGTCGAGACCCTTGCCGAGACGTTTGTAAAATACCCGCAACTGATCAGCAGCACCCAAGGCGTGTTTGGCAAGGACGAAACTGCCCTGACACGATATGTTGCTGGTGTGGTTAAGAAAGTGGTAGTTGATGGTCTTCTGGGTCAGTATGGTACGGATAACTTCCTGCCCCGCGCTGGTGACAGTGTACAGACGTTTGCCCAATATGCCAAAGCTGGGTATGATCTGAATGCCATTCTCCCATCGGATGCATGGTCGCGCCTTGCGGTTCTGGTTGCAGCGAACAAGTCTGCTGGCACAAACGCCTACTATGAGGCCATCAAAACGGTTGGTGTGAAACAACGTCTGGACGGCGAGACGATCGTAATCGATGTTAGCGAAGCGCCAGAGAAATTCAAGGTGTCGTTTGCCGCTTTTATTGAAGCTGGTGTTGTTAAGGCGTGTGGCCCGAATGTTGCCTTTGAACTGCCGAAAGCAAACCCACAAGTCACCGAAGCCGATATCGTTGACATGCTGTCTGGTACGAAGCGGCCAGATATCGACCTTGCGGAAAACAAAGAAACTATTCTTACGCTGGTGAACGCTTGGGTTGAACGTGCTGGTAGCAAGATGCCCAGCGGTGCGGTGAACAGTGAATTTGGTCTGTGGATTAAGGCGGTTGCCCCAGAACTATATTCGTTCCTGACGCTGGTGAATCTGTATACTGTGGCGGCCACCAAGCCCAGCACAGAAGTGCTTGAAGCAGCCATTGAAGCGTATACCCCTGCCGACAAACTGCCGATTCTGAAATGGAATGGTTTCGGTGCGGTTGATATGTTCATTTCTATCCGTGAAAGCATTTCAAGCTACCTTTCCAGTGCCGTTTCAAACGTGTTGGCCGAACACATCCATGGTTTCGTGGCTAACGTTACGAATTTTATGGCGCGGGTCGAGCGGAGGGGGATCAATACGATTGACGGTCTTGTTGGGGCTATCATCAAGAATCAGAACACTAACCGTCGGCTTCTGCTTCTGAACGCACTTCGAAATGTGTACAGTGGTGCAGATTCGCTGTTCCTTGCACTGGCCAAACGGATTGGTCTGAAGGTGAATGTGTCTGGGGATCAAATCCAAATCGACGATAATGACGCTATTGCAGATATCAAAGATTATCTTCGTGCCCCAGTGGTCATCGTTGGGAAAGACGTTGCAGTCAAACTAAACGATGATCAGGCCCGCGCCATTGTGAATTCTACCGCAGACACATTTACGCGCGATGTTGATCGTACTGGGATTAGTACGAGTGAAATCGCGTTTGAGTTCATCGAATGGTTGCGTGAAGCGTCAAATGCGACAGTTGAAAGCATCAAATCGCATGCTGCGTTCAATCATGCAAACCCAATGGTTGGAAAGCTGATCGCACTGGGTGATGTTGGTGTGCAAGCTGTGTTGCTCTTCAACATCAAGGATTTCGGATTTACCGCAATCAACAACATCATTCATATGATCCCGTCTGGACGGATTACGAAGTTTGAGCCGTGGTTTAATGTCAGTGAAATCAAGGCCGAAGCCATTCGTTCTGTGACAAATCTGATGATTGAAGGTAGTGCGCGCGACGGCACACAGTATTACTATGGCGCTGCCGCTGGTAAGCTGTTCAAACGTCTGGATGATAAACTCGGTCTCGACGCCAGCTTCATTCTGCCAACGGACGTTCGTCGTATGCTGGCGTTCTATGATGTTGCGCCAACGGAAGCAATGGGAGATAAAATCAGAACGAAACTCGATGACAAGGGCTATGGTGTTCGGTTTGAAGAGAGACGGATTGTCATTGATGCGTCCAACGATGAGTTTGGTATGATTGATTTCTGCAAACTTCTCACCAATGGGAATGTTACTGTTGAAGTAGAAGTCAACTATGACAAAATCCAAACCGCCTTTGAAATTCTGTTTGACAAGGCGACTGGCGGTTCTGCAGAAATGCAATACCTTAAACTGGTATATGATTACGCGGACGTAGACAAAATCAAAGACGCTGTTGATTCTGCGGTCGCTGGCCGTGATGTTCTCAAAGACCTGTCCAATTGGATGAGAAAAGGTGGCGTTGCTGACGTTTCCCCGATGGTTGCTGTGATCATTGAGGAAAGAATTGCCACGTCGATTCCCAACACCATCGCCAAATTTGGTGAAGACACGTTGGGTCTGAAGTTTTATAAACATGTCATTGACCCAGATTATGCTGCAAACTTCACCAAGACGTTTGGAACCATCTTCTCACGGATTGATCATGCATTCCTGCGTAATCTTTTCATGAACAACCTTGCTGGGTTTGATAACGGTGTTGTTCGTGAAATGGTGGGGACATTCTCTTCCGCTGGGGTGACGTACAGAACTGTTATTGACTGGCTGAAGGAAGAGAAAGTCCCGCCAAAGATCATCTTGGGCAAACTCGACTATTCGCCGTTAGCGATTGCTGCACTGACGGTTGATGAGAAGAAAGAACTGTATGGCGAAATCGTAGATGACACATACAGAACCATATTCCTTTCCAACTGCGGCGAAGACATTTCGAAGGTAATAGATCGGAAAGAAATGATGCGTCTTTCAACCATCGATCGCTTCGCTAATGTGATTTCGTCAACTCGGCAAATCTTCGAAGCCCTATCACCAGATGACCGCGCAATATGCATTGAGCGTATGGTTTCGGATGGTGGTATCTCAAGGGGTCAGCAGCTTAACAGAGCGTTTGTGTTCGATCAGAAGTATACACTTGAAGTGATTCAGCGAAACGGCCCAAAGGCATTCGCCGATAAATTCAAAACATTCTTTGGGATTGAAGCGATTGTCGCCACGCTTCCTTCGTCATTCATGAATGAAGTTCTGGATAACGAAGACAAGATCAAGCAGTATGCCGAAATCCTGAATGAAACTGGTGGTGAAGGCCCTGCACAAGTTGCGGATTTCATCAATAAGCATCATGATGTAATTGCATACGTTGGGTTGCTGAAGTCTGCCATCCTACTGTATGGGATTGATGTTGTGCGTCTGGTCGATAGCAAGCTCATTGAGGAATCGCTTGGGTTGATTGCTAAAGACGTTGCGCTGTCGAAGGTTCTAATGTCGATCAAGGATGATCCGTCTGGCATCAAACCACTTTTTAACCTAACATCGGCTGACGTGAAGAACATTATTAAGTTTAATGATCTTCCGACACCGAAGGCGGTTAAACGGAAAGTTGGTGAATCCCCAATCGAATATTTGAACCGAATCAAGGCACCTGCGCTTGAACCGATTGCCGTTGAAGCCATGCCAGACGATGCTGAATCACTGGCACGCCAGAGCATCGAGTATCATCGCTTCAATTCAGGCAAGCACGGTAAACTCTTCGTGAAGTTTCTGAAGAGTTACAATTACAACGCAAAGAACATCGAATCTTTCGAGCAGTTTAGAAAAGATTTGGGTGAACGCGGCATTGATAATAACGTCTTTGAGCATGCCTTCCATGGAACTGGTTCTGCGGTTGCCCCGATGATCCTGCGACACGGCTTCAAGGTCATCAAGAGCAAGGAAGGTATTAAAGCTGGTAGGATGCTGGGTGATGGGATTTATTTCTCAAACGTGCTTGACAAAGTAGCTTCGTATGTCGGTGACATGAATACCAATAACAACGGCTATGGAAGACGATATGGCACGCGCGGCTATATCTTCGAAATGGATGCTTTGCTAGGTGTTCGTGGTGAAGACTATCGGTCGGCTGGTATTCCAGACGCAACGTCTAGGGTATCAGTGATTAGTCCCGAATGGTGTGTGGTTGATCCTAACAAACAGCTTCTGATCAAGAAGGTTCATTTGGTGGAGTTGCATTCCATGAAAGAACTGGACAGGATTGCCGCAAAGTTGGGGTCTGGTGTGATCGGAGAAAACGTTATGGAAATCAAAACCTTCAAGAAGTACATTGCCAACAAAGCCCCGACTATCAAGGCTTCTTACGTCTTTGTGTTCCGCGACGGTAAGATTCCTCTGCTGGACGGTACGGCCGTTTCCTATGAAGATTTTGAGGAAACTACTAACATCAAGAAGTACATGACGCAATACGGCCCAGCCGTCGAAATGAC
>ERZ773197.923-NODE-923-length-21746-cov-14.771149_pt1 | contig 21746 bp, 20 predicted proteins | sample MGYA00580999_ERZ773197 | MGnify/ENA primary metagenome ERZ773197 (study PRJEB29015, sample SAMEA2738166) | human oral metagenome | biome: human oral; feature: human-associated habitat; material: saliva | place: China | collected 2185 ...
CTCGTCGGGCTCATAACCCGAAGGTCAGAGGTTCAAGTCCTCTTCCCGCAACCAAGCAAGTTTGCCGATGGGTTGGTGACTCATCGGAGAAAGTGAATAGAGTCGGCGAAAGGCTCGACCTGCTTCTTTGCAAGCAGGTCGAGCCTTTTATCGTGGCATCGTGGGCACGGTGCGCCGCTCTCGCCAGTCGATCGTTTGCGCCTTTAGCCTGACTTTTGAGGGTTCAGCAAAAAGCTCCTGCTTAGGATTGAAAGCCTTGGCGGTCTTGTGGTACAATAGGAGCGGATTGGTTTTTGAGAAGGGAGGACGGGCCGAGATTTTTTCTTTTCCTTCATGGAAGGATGAGCGCGTCCAGTGGCGGCGGGAGGTTTTGGGCGGCGTGCTGACGGCGCTCGCTCTTCTGGCGACGTTTGCCGTCGTGCCCGCACTTTGGGCGAGGGCGGGTGCGCCTTTTGTCGGAGCTTATGCGGCGACGCTTCTCGCTGCGTGTTTGGCGACGCTTGCTGCGGGGCTTTTTGCGCGTCAGCCGATCGTTGTCGCGCCTGCGCTCGGCATCAACGTCTGGCTCGTCTACGGCGTCATTTATCCGCTTGGCGTCGCGTGGCAGGAGGCTCTTGCCGCATGCGTTATAGCCGCGCTCCTCGTCCTTCTGACGGTGACTACGCCGCTTCGCCGCATCTTCCTCGCGTCGATGCCGCGTGCAATCACAGAGGCGGCGCGCGGCGGCGTGGGTTTGCTCGTTGTCTTTACAGGGCTTCAGATGGGCAAACTCGTCGTCGGCTCGCCGCTGACGGTGACGATGCTCGGCAGCCTTTCTGAGCCGGCGGCGTTCGTCGCGCTCGCAGGCCTTGCGGCATCGCTCGCCTTTTGGGCGATGGGCGTTCGTGCGGCGGCGTTCTGGGGCGTTCTTTCGGCTGTGCTGCTCGCTCTCTTCGAAGGTTTCCTCGTTTTGCCCGAGGCGCCGTTCCTCCTGCCCGAGGGGCTTGATCGGACGGCGTTTGCACTCGATTTTGCACATCTTGCAGAGCTTTCGGGCGTCGTTCTGGCGCTGTGGCTTTTCCTCTTCTTCGATACGCGCGGCACATTCGCTGCACTCGGCGAGGCGGGAGAGGCGCATGGACTTGCCGAAAAACGCACGCTCCTTGTGCTCGCAGCGGGAAATGTTGTCGCATCGCTCCTCGGCGCAGGAGCCGTCGCCTTGGCGAAGGAGTCCGCGGCGGCGCGTGCCGTCGGCGCACGCACGCCGCTCGCTGCCTGTGCGGCGGCAGCCGTTCTGCTTCTCGCTCTGTTCCTGGAGCCTGTGGCGGCAGCCGTTCTCGACTTTTCGGCGGTTCTTGCGCCGCTCCTCATTTTTTCCGGCTGCTTGCTCCTCAAGGGGCTGCGGCTCGACTGGCGGCAGACGTCGGAGCATGTCGCGTTCTTCACCGTGCTTCTCGTGACGCCATTGTCCTGCAATCTTGTTGCAGGACTGGGCGCAGGGATGATCGTCTATGTTTTTTTGGAGGTCTTTTCGGGACGAGGGAAGAAGATTCATCCGGCACTGTTCTTTTTCGCGGGGGCTTTCTCGCTTTATTTCGCGTACTATATGCCGTGATTTCTAGGAGGAATTGCATTGGGTTTCAAGGGGTCTTTTCAGGGTAAGGCAGTTTTGACGGCGCTCGTGCTCGGCACATTTGCTTTTTCGCTTCCATCGGCGGCAGACGCCAGACGCCTGCATGATCCGCAGGTGGAAACGAAAGTGGAAATGCATCAGGGCATCGAGCAGGGCAGGACGAAGGAGACGAAGGTTCAGGCGGCGCACGCGCAGCAGCCGCTTTCCGAGCGCATCAAGGACATCTTGAACCCTCCTGCGCCCGAAAAGAAGCCGGTGGAAAGAACGCCGGGCGTTCTCGTGACGGCGCCGCGCACAGCGGATGCCATCTTGGGCGCGGCGATGGCGACGGAGAAGCAGTGCGTCGATTACCTGCTGATGAACAACCCGCATCCGGACATCTCCGTTTCGCCGGAAGCGCTCGTCTCGTATTATTACAAGGAAGGCGCACGCGAGGGTGTGCGGCCCGATGTGGCGTTTGCGCAGGCACTGAAGGAAACGGGATTCTTCCGCTACGGCGGCACGGTCACACCCGATCAGAACAATTACTGCGGTCTCGGCACGACGAGCGCGACGGTCAAGGGCGCGTACTTTTCTACGTCGGAGCTGGGTGTGCGCGCGCATATTCAGCACCTTCTGGCCTACGCGTCGACGCGCCGCCCCGCCTTGCCCATCGTCGATCCGCGCTACGACCTCGTGCGCTCGACGTACGGCGCTCGCACGCTCGGCACATGGACGGATCTCAATGGACGTTGGGCGGTGCCCGGCCATACGTACGGTCAGAGCATCATGCAGCTTTTCCGCGATATCCTGCGCCAGTGAATATATTTCACGGGCATGGAACGCGCGGCTCTTTTGCAGAAGAAGAAAACAGTATAGAGAAGGTTGAGGATCGGATCTTATGATTAGTACAAGCGGACTGACGCTGCAGTTTGGCAAGCGCGTTTTGTTCAAGGATGTAAGCATCAAGTTCACGCCGGGCAACTGCTATGGCATCATCGGCGCGAACGGCGCGGGCAAGTCGACGTTTCTGCGCGTCCTTGCGGGCGACATCGAGCCGTCGAAGGGCTCGGTCGACATTACGCCGGGCGAGCGTCTTGCCGTGCTCAAGCAGGATCACTACGCCTTCGACGAGGTCGAGGTTTTGCGCACGGTCATGCTCGGTCACGAGCGTCTCGTCGCCATCATGGATGAGAAGGATGCGCTCTATCAGAAGGAGGACTTCTCCGATGCCGATGGCATGAGGGCCTCGGAACTTGAGGCGGAGTTCGCCGACATGAACGGCTGGGATGCAGAGCCTGAGGCGGAGCGCCTCTTAAACGGCCTCGGCATCGAGCCTTCGAAGCATCACAAGAAGATGGCGGATCTTACGGACAAGGAGAAGGTGCGCGTGCTCTTGGCGCAGGCGCTTTTCGGCAGTCCCGATGTACTGCTCCTCGATGAGCCGACGAACCATCTCGACATCGAGTCGATCAACTGGCTCGAAGCCTTCCTCGACGACTTCCCGAACACGGTCATCGTCGTCTCGCATGATCGCCACTTCCTCAATCAGGTTTGCACCTATATCGCTGACGTGGACTTTGGATCGATCCAGCTCTATGCGGGCAACTATGATTTCTGGCTCAAGTCGAGCCAGCTCGCCCTGCAGATGGCGAAGGATGCGAACAAGAAGAAAGAGGAGAAGATCAAGGAGCTGCAAACCTTCATCCAGCGATTCAGCGCCAACGCATCGAAGTCGAAGCAGGCGACCTCGCGCAAGAAGCTGCTCGAAAAGATCACGCTCGATGATATCAAGCCGTCCTCGCGCCGCTATCCCTACATCGCCTTCACGCCCGACCGCGAGGCGGGCGACCAGCTGCTGCAGGTCAGCGGTCTGACGAAGACGATCGACGGCGAGAAGGTGCTGAACAACGTGAGCTTTACGCTCAAGAAGGGGGACAAGGTCGCCTTCGTCGGTCCGAATTCCGTGGGCAAGACGGCGCTCTTCGAGATTCTCATGGGCAATATGGAGGCGGATGCGGGCACGTTCAAATGGGGCGTGACGACGACGCAGACGTACTTGCCGAAGGACAACAACGAATTTTTCGATGACATCGACTTGAACCTCGTCGATTGGCTGCGCCAGTATTCGCGCGACCCGGACGAGTCGTTCGTACGCGGCTTTCTGGGGCGCATGCTCTTTTCGGGCGAGGAGAGTCAGAAGAAGGCCAAGGTCATCTCGGGCGGCGAGCGCGTGCGCTGCATGTTGTCGCGCATGATGCTTTCGGGCGCGAACGTGCTGCTTCTCGACGAGCCGACAAACCACCTCGACTTGGAGTCCATCACGGCATTGAACGATGGACTGATCGCCTTTTCGGGCACGGTACTTTTCGTTTCGCACGATCACGAGTTCATCCAGACGATCGCGAACCGCATCATCGACATCACGCCCGAGGGCGTCGTCGACCGCGTGACGACGTACGATGAATTCCTGGAAAATGAGACGGTGCGCCAGCAGCTCGAAGAAAAGTACGGCAAAAAGAGCTAAGACAAGACTTCTGCCGTCCGGCATGGCGATGGGGGCTCTTCCGAGGGGGGGATACGATGTTCGCTAAAGCTTTTCGCGAAGCGTGGCGCAAGGAGGATCAAGGCTCGGCGACGCGCCTGCGCGAGATGGTCGAGGTTCTGCGTGCGCGCGACATCGTGCATGGCATAACGCCCGAGAAGCTGCGGCTGATCTTGGAAGATCTCGGACCGACTTTCGTGAAACTCGGGCAGATCATGAGCATGCGTCCGGATTTCCTGCCGCAGGAATACTGCGATGAACTCATGAAGCTGCAGACGGAGGCGAACCCCCTGCCGTTTTCCGTCATAGAGAAGGTCATCGAGCAGGAGTATCAGCGTCGCTGGACGCGCATCTTCCGCTCGATTGATGAAGAAGCGCTGGGTTCAGCTTCGATTGCGCAGGTGCACTGCGCGGTGCTCCTGGACGGTGAGAAGGTCGTCATCAAGGTGCAGCGACCAGGCGTGCACGACATCATGAGCAAGGACATCGTGCTCTTGAAGCGTGCGGCAGGCATCTTGAAGATCCTTGGTCCTGCGCAGGATGTCGTGGATTTCAGCATGGTGCTCGATGAGCTTTGGGCGATCGCCAAGCAGGAGATGGATTTCGTCATGGAGGCGAACCACATCGAGGAGTTCCGCCATGCGAATCAGGATGCCGACTTCGTAAGCTGTCCCAAGGTCTATCGCCATCTGACGACGCAGCATGTGCTCGTCATGGAGTACGTCGACGGCATACAGATTGACGATGTGGCGGGACTCAAGGCGGCGGGCATCGACGTGCGGCGCATCGGCGAGCGTCTCGGCGAAAATTACGTCAAGCAGATCGTCGAGGATGGCTACTTCCACGCCGACCCGCATCCGGGGAATATCTGGGTGCGCGGCGGCAAGATCGTCTGGCTCGACCTCGGCATGATGGGGCGTTTGTCGAACAAGGATCGCGCGGCAATCCGCAAGGCGATCTTCGCTCTGGCGCAGCATGACGTCTTCGAGATGAAGGCGGCGGTGCTCTCGCTCGGCGTGCCGCAGGAGCGCATCGACCATGCGAGACTCTATCAGGACATCGACGCGCTCATCGCGCAGTACGGCGATCTCGATTTCCGCTCGCTGAAGATGGGCATACTCTCGCGCCAGATCATGAACGTGCTGCGCTCCCATCACATCGTGATCGCGCCGGGCATCAGCATGTTTTGCCGCGGCGTCATGACGATCGAAGGCGTCATGCGCCTCGTATGCCCCGAGGTCAGCTTCGTCGAGATTCTGGCGCGCAGCATGGAACTGAGCTTTGCGAAGGGATTCAACTGGCGCGAGGAAGCCGGCAAGGCGAAGCGCGAGGGCTACATCCTCTTGCGCAAGTCCCTGCAGCTGCCCGAGCAGATCTCGGACATTCTGAAGATGACGCTGAGCGGGCAGACGAAGGTCAATCTTGAGCTGACGGGCGCCGATGAGCCGCTCGCGAGGCTCAACAAGATGATCAACAAGCTCATCATTGCCCTTTTGAGTGCGGCGCTTCTCCTTGGTTCAAGCACGATCTGCACGACGCAGATGACGCCGAAGATCATGGAGATACCGTTCCTGGGCGTTTTGGGCTATTTGGCGGCAATCGTGCTCTCGGCTCGCCTCTTGTGGAGCATACTGCGCGGGCATTGAAGGATTTAGGGATTTAGGGATTTAGAGAAGGATAGGAGGGATTCCCATGCGTGGAATCAGGGGTGCGATCACAGTAGAGAAGGATACGAAAGAAGATATATTTCAAGCGGTGAAACTCATGGTCATGGGGATGTGCCGCACGAACAAGATCAATCCTGTGGACATTGGCGCAGCGATTTTTTCGGCAACGCCCGATCTCAAGTCGGCGTTTCCGGCGGCGGGAGCAAGATTCTTGAAGGGGTTCGATGCAGTGCCGCTTTTTGACACGCTGGAGCCGGAGATCGAAAATTCTTTGCCGCGCTGCATACGGGCGCTCTTGCTCGTCGATACGGACAAGCCGCAGAGTGAGATTCGCCACATCTACTTGGGCGGCGCCATTTCGCTGCGCCCTGATCTTCAAGTGGAGGAGTAACGTGCGCTATGCGTCAGCATGGTATATGACGAAGGGAGCGATTCGATCATGAAAAAAGAAATCATCACGGAAAATGCGCCGAAAGCGATCGGCCCGTACTCGCAGGGAGTCCGTACGTCGGGCGGCTTCATCTTTGCCTCGGGGCAGATTCCGCTCGATCCTCAGACGGGCGAACTCGTCGCGGGCGGCATTGCCGAGCAGACCGAGCGCGTACTGGAAAACCTCAAGGCTGTTCTCGAAGCCGATGAATGCTCTCTGGAAGATGTCGTCAAGACGACGGTCTATCTGAAGGACATTGAGGACTTCGCGGCGATGAACACGGTGTACGCGAAGTATTTCACGAATTGCCCGCCTGCACGCGTCTGCGTCGAGGTGGCGAGGCTGCCGAAGGACGCGCTCATTGAGATCGACTGCGTCGCTTCGGAAGGTCATAATTTTTCTTATTGACGCGTCGCCGCAATAAAACAAGCCGTTGAATCTTTCGATTCAGCGGCTTGTTTTATGATATATCAGTTCGGATCCTTGTGCACAGATCAGATGGCACGCTCGACTTTGCCCGAGCGCAGGCAGCGCGTGCAGACGTTGACGTGCTTCGTCTCGCCGTTCACAATCGCGCGTACACGCTGGATATTCGGCTTCCACTTGCGCTTCGTCTTCAAATGCGAATGGCTGACATTCATGCCGGACATCTCGCCCTTTGCACAGATTTCGCAAACACTTGCCATGGGGTACACCTCCTTCGCGGCGCAGACTTGCGCCATAGACAACAAAAATATTTTAGCACAAAGTGCAGGGAAGCGCAAGCTGTTCTTGCAGATTCACGAAGAATCCGGCGCGAGCGGTTTTCATTTCAGCAGCGCTTCCTTGAGCTTTCGATAGGCTCTTGTATAGTAGGCGCCGTTCTGCGCCTCGCGGTGGTCGAAACCGTAGGCGCGGCGGCTGACGGCGAGGATCGGGGGCGCTTGGATGCGCTTGGCGACGGCGAGACCGGAAAATAGGTTCCACCAGCGTTCGAGGTCGGCGACAAAGTCCTTGGGGGTCTGGAAATATTTCTTCACGAGGCCTTTTTCGCAGCCGATTTGCTGCTCAAGCGTGCCTTTGACGTACCAATCGAGGATGTCTTCGGGCGTCGCCTTTTCCCAGCGTTCGACGAAGGCGCGGAACAGATAGTCGTGGTACGGATAGAGCAGCGGATCGCCCTTGCCCTCGTCGACGTTCTGCGCATCGGACAGTTCAGCGCTCGGCACGATGTCGATCGTCGCCTGCGGCACAACTTCGCGCTTGAAGATATGCTCGTTCATGTAGCGTGCAAGGTCGTAGACCTGATGCTTCCAAAGGTCGGCGAGGGCGGCGAGGAAGCCCGCCTGGTCGCCGTAGAGCGTCGAGTAGCCGACGCTCGTCTCCGCCTTGTTCGCGTTGCACGAGAAGCCGCCGCCGAAGGCTGCGGCGAGGGCGGCGAGGATGCGCGAGCTGCGGTCGCGCGCCTGGATGTTCTCGGCGAGGAAGGAGGAGACGGCAAGCGTCTTCTTTTCTCCTGTCTTCAGAAGCTCGATGGGCGTCGCTGCAATCTGCTTCATCGTGTGCTGTACGGACTCTTCGATGGGGAAGACGGCGTAATAGCAGCCGAGGTTTTCGGCGAGCGCGTGTGCGAGATCCTTCGTCGTCTCGGAGTTGAAGCGGCTCGGCATGTTGATGAGCAGGACGTTTTCTGCGCCGAGGACGCTCGTATAGAGCGCGGCGGCGACGGCGGAGTCGATGCCGCCCGAGGCGCCGACGACGACCTTCTTCATGCGGATGCTGTCGAGAAAATTTTTGACGCCGTAGGAAAGCGCTTCGTAAATCTGGGCGATTTCGGTCTTCTTTTCGGGCGTGAGGGCAGGGAGCGAGGCGATTTCTTCGACATCGACATAGTGCAGCCCTTCCTCGTAGGATGGAGCGGCGGCGACGCATAAACCTTCCGCGCTGTAAACGGCGCTCGCACCGTCGAAGGTGTAGACAGTCTTGCCGTTGTTCTGCAAGCCGACGTTGTTGATGTAGATGAGCGGCGCCCCTGCCGCCTTGGCTGCGGCAGAGAAGAGGCGCTGGCGCTTCTCGTCCTTGCCGAGCGTATAGGGGGAGGAGGAAATGTTGACGTAGAAGTCCAGATCCTCGTATTCTTCGAGAAGTTTCATCGGTGCCGTCTCGTAATTGTCGCTCCAGCCGTCTTCACACAATAGGCAGCCGATCTTCCAGCGTCTGCCGTGAATCTTCAGCGAGACGGGAGAAATCAGGCTCTTGGGCGTCGTGCCCAGCTCGCGTGCGAGCTTCTGCAGGCTGAAGAAGTGGCGTGTGTCGTCGAACTCCCGATAGTTCGGCAGGAGCGTCTTGATGACGAAGGGGTAGGGCATTGCCTCGGGAGGGCAGAGCTTTCCTTCGCTGGCGATGAAGCAGGCGTTGTACTTACGCGGCCTGCCGTCGTTGTTTTTCTTCGTCCAATCGACGGCGACGCTGCCGAAGATGACGGCGATGCCGTCAGACGCGGCGATGACGTCGGCGGCGCAGGCCTCTGCGTCGCGCAAGAAGGCGTCCTGCTCCCAGGTATCGCCGAGCAGATAGCCCGGAATCGCCATCTCGGGGAAGATGACGATGTCGGCATGATTCGCTTTCGCTTCTTCAATCCGGCGCAGCATGTTCGCGGTATTGGCGTCAGGCCGTCCGGGCTGTATTTCCATCTGTGCGGACGCGATTTTCAGCAAGGGGAAGCACCTCTTTCCAAGTTGGGACTTTGCATCAGGCGTTGGCTTCGATTTTCTCAACGATGAGACGCTGCACCCAGGGCGGCGGCAGACGGCGGCCGGCATTCCACTCCTGTACCGTACGATAAGGAGCGCCCAGAAGCTCGGCCAGCATCTTGATGTTCAGACCTGCCTGTTTGCGTGCATATTTGATGGGATTGTTTTCGCGCTCGATGATCTCCCGATAAGCGTCGGTGTCAGCAGCGACGAGGCTCACGAAGCCTTTTTCGCCGGCAGACAAAGTGTCGAGGGGGGCAGGCAGGGGGATGACGGCGTGCTCGTCTTCCATATCGCACAAGATCAGGGCGAGTGCATCGGCGGCGTTCTCCAAAGCCTCAGGCTGATTTTCACCAGCGGTGAAGCAGTTCTCAATATCGGGGAAGGTCACGTCATAGACCTGTTCTTCCTCATCCCAGCGAAAGATTGCAGGAAAAGCGTATTTGCTCATGTTTCAAGCCTCCTGTCGAAAAAAAGTGTGTCGAAGCGTATCCTCATCACGGCTGCTGGATTCCAGCTTGTTTCAAAATTTTCTGCACCGTTCCAGTCGGAATTTCCCTTTTGTGCCGCCAAACGACGAATACGCGCCCCGTGATCGGACTATAATATTTATCGTGCCTGCCGCCATGTTCGACCATCGTGCAAGCATGATTTTTGAGGATTCTCAAAAGCTCAGATGTTTTCATGATCGACTCCTTTGATAAGTTCATCATATACCTTTTGTGTTTCAACGTCAACAATGATACACATAGAAGGTGTATTTTCTCCCGCTGATGCGCTTCTTTTGCTTCGGCCATAGGAGTTCTCGTGAACCTATGGTATAATAGAATCTGCATCCGAAGCAGCTTTTTGTTTGAGATTGCGGATGCAGAAACGGTGAGCGATATGAAGGGACAGAAGAAGACGAATGCGGCGCGGATTCTCGACGGGCTGTCGATTTCGTACGAGCTGCGGGAGTTTCCCGTCGACTTGGACGACCTCAGCGCCGTCCATGCGGCCGAGATGCTCCGTATGCCTGTGGAGCAAGTATTCAAGACGCTCGTCGCCCGCACGGACAAGGCGGGCGTCGTCATGGCGTGCATTCCGGGCGCGGCGGAGCTTGATCTCAAGGCTCTCGCCAAGGCCGCCGCGAGCAAGAAGGCGGAGATGGTGCACCTCAAGGAAGTGCTCTCCCTCACGGGTTATCAGCGCGGCGGCTGCTCGCCGCTCGGTGCGAAGAAAGAGTATCCTGTGTTCCTCGACGCTTCGGCGAAAGCGTGGGACAAGATTGCCGTCAGTGCGGGCAGGCGCGGCGAACAGATCGTGCTCGCGCCCGCCGATTTGGAGCGTGCCGTCCATGCGACGACGGCGCAGCTGACGCGCTGAGAGAAGCGGCACAGTCGATGGAGAGAGATGAATGGAGTGAAGGAATTGAAATACAGCAGTACGAGGGGAAAGGCGGCAAGCGTCGCATCGGCAGAGGCAATCATCCAGGGGTTGGCGGCGGACGGAGGGCTTTTCGTGCCCGAGGAGATGCCCAAGGCTGATCCGGATTTTATTGCAGGGATGCGGCAGCTTTCCTATGAGGAGCGCGCGGCACGCATTCTGGGACTCTTCCTTACGGATTACACGTCAGAGGAGCTTGCAGGCTGTATTGCACGCGCTTACGGGGGCGGCAAGTTTGACGACGTGCGCATCGCGCCCGTGCACGCGCTCAAGGAGTTCCTCGTATTGGAGCTCTGGCACGGACCGACGAGTGCGTTCAAGGACATGGCACTGCAGCTCTTGCCGCAGCTTTTGCAGACGGCGCTCAAGAAGACGGGTGAGGACGCTGAGATTCTGATTCTCGTTGCCACGTCGGGCGACACGGGCAAGGCGGCGCTCGAAGGTTTTGCCGATGTCGATCAGATCAAGATCCTCGTGTTCTATCCGACGGGCGGCGTGTCGAAGATCCAGAACCTGCAGATGTGCACGCAGAAGGGCGCAAATGTCCGTGTCGTCGCGGTCAAGGGGAATTTTGACGATGCGCAGAACGGCGTCAAGGAGATTTTCGGCGACAAAACCTTTGGAGAGAAGCTCGCCGCTGGGGACGTCAAGCTGTCTTCGGCAAATTCGATCAACTGGGGCAGGCTCGTGCCGCAGATCGTCTACTACTTCAGCGCCTATGCCGATCTCTTGGAAAAGGGGACGATTGCAGCGGGCGAAGCCGTCGATTTCTGCGTGCCGACGGGCAATTTCGGCGATATTCTCGCGGGTTATTATGCCAAGCGCATGGGGCTTCCCGTCGCGAAACTGATCTGTGCGTCGAACAGCAACAACGTGCTGACGGATTTCCTGCAGACGGGCGTGTATGACAAAAAGCGTGATTTTTACAAAACGATCTCGCCGTCCATGGACATCTTGATTTCGAGCAATCTTGAGCGTCTGCTCTACCATGAGACGCAGGATGCGGCACTGGTCAGGGGCTGGATGGAGGAGCTTGCCGCAAAGGGCAGGTACGAGGTCGGCGAGACCGTGCTGCAGAATCTTAAAGAGACGTTTTGGGCTGGCTGGGTCGACGACGCGGCGACGAAGGAAACGATTCGCGAAGTCTACGAAAAGGAGCATTATGTGCTCGACACGCATTCGGCTGTCGCGTATCGCGTGGCACAGGCATATAAGAAGGAGACGGGAAGCGAGCGCCCGCTCGTCGTCGTCTCGACGGCAAGTCCGTACAAGTTCAACGAAAGCGTCTTGGACGCGCTTGGGGCAGAGCCTGCGGGACTCGATGAATTCGCGCAGCTCGACAAGCTCGCTTCCTTGAACGAAAGCCCGATTCCACAGGGATTGGCATCGCTGAAAACGGCTGAGATCCTGCATCGCGCAGTGTGCGAGAAGACGGAAATGCATGCTGTAACGGAAGAATTTGCGAAGAAATAAGGATTTACAAGTGAAATTTCATAAATGAAAATTGAAAACAAGCAGGATTTTCCTAGAAAAGCGAGAAAGAGATAAACAGAGCATGTTTGAAACTATATCTTAAATTCAATTTTTTATGAAAGAGGTAGAGGAACATGGCAAAACTTGATTTGGCACAGTACGGGATTACAGGCGCGACAGAAATCGTCCATAATCCGTCCTATGAACAGCTTTTTGAAGAAGAAATGAAGTCCGACCTCACAGGCTTTGAAAAGGGACAGCTCACGGAGTTTGATGCGGTGAACGTCATGACGGGCGTCTTCACGGGGCGTTCGCCGAAGGACAAGTTCATTGTCGTGGACGACAACTCCAGGGACACGATCTGGTGGACATCGGAAGGCTACCCGAACGACAACCATCCGACGAGCGAAGCGACATGGGATGAGCTCAAGAAGATCGCGAAGAAAGAGCTTTCCAACAAGCGTCTCTTCGTTGTCGATGCCTTCTGTGGCGCGAACAAGGATACGCGCATGTCGGTGCGCTTCATCGTCGAGGTCGCGTGGCAGGCGCATTTCGTCAGCAACATGTTCATCCTGCCCTCGAAAGAGGAATTGGAGAACTTCAAGCCGGACTTCGTCGTATACAATGCGTCCAAGGCGAAGGTGGAGAACTACAAGGAGCTCGGGCTTCACTCGGAGACGGCGATCGCCTTCAACATCACGAGCCGCGAACAGATTATCATCAACACATGGTACGGCGGCGAGATGAAGAAGGGCATGTTCTCGATGATGAACTACTACTTGCCGCTGAAGGGCATTGCTTCGATGCACTGCTCGGCCAATACGGATCTCGAGGGCAAGAATACGGCGATCTTCTTCGGTCTCTCGGGCACGGGCAAGACGACGCTCTCGACTGACCCGAAGCGCCTTTTGATCGGCGATGATGAGCATGGCTGGGACGACAACGGAGTCTTCAATTTCGAGGGCGGCTGCTATGCGAAGGTCATCAAGCTCGACAAGGATTCTGAGCCGGACATCTACAACGCGATCAAGCGCGACGCGCTTCTGGAAAATGTCACGGTCGATGAAAACGGCAAGGTTGATTTTAACGATAAGTCTGTGACGGAGAACACGCGCGTCTCTTATCCGATACAGCACATCGAGAACATCGTGCGCCCGATTTCTGCTGCGCCTCCCGCCAAGGAAGTCATCTTCCTTTCTGCCGATGCCTTCGGCGTACTGCCGCCCGTCGCCATCCTGACGCCGGAGCAGATGGAGTATTACTTCCTCTCGGGCTTCACGGCGAAGCTCGCGGGTACGGAGCGCGGCATCACGGAACCGACGCCGACCTTTTCGGCATGCTTCGGGCAGGCGTTCCTCGAACTGCCGCCGACGAAGTACGCACAGGAACTCGTCAAGAGGGTGCGCCAGAGCGATGCCAAGGCGTATCTCGTGAACACGGGTTGGAATGGCACGGGCAAGCGCATTTCCATCAAGGATACGCGCGGTATCATCGATGCGATTCTGGACGGCTCGATCAACAATGCGCCGACGAAGAAGCTCAAGTACTTCGAATTTGACATTCCGACGGAACTGGAGGGCGTCGACCCGAAGATTCTCGATCCGCGTGACACTTATGCCGACCCGAATGAGTGGGATAAGAAGGCACGGGATCTTGCCGGCCGTTTCATCAAGAATTTCAAGAAGTATGAAATGGATGAGGAAGGCCGCGCACTCGTCGCCGCCGGTCCGAAACTCTAAGCAGCTTTCGGGCGGCTTTTGGGCGAAAGTGCTTCCGACAATATCGTGATAGGAAAAAGGTGCCGAAAAGCGCGCCATGAAGAAAGAGCTCGCCTGCGATTCGATGCGGAGGCGGGTTCTTTTATGTTTTGCATCTTTCGGAGAGGGGGCGGCCATGGAGCTGCAGACGAGTCTTTTGGAGCTCAAGGGTGTCGGCGCGAAGAAATACGAGGCGCTGAACAAGATCGGCCTCTTCACCGTCTATGACCTTCTGACTTATTATCCGCGCACATACGAAGACAGGCGCGTGTTGACGCCGCTCGCCGCGCTCGCGGTCGGCGAGCAGCAGGCGGTCACAGGCATCATCCGTCATATAGCCGAGAGGCGCACGGGGCGCGGCATTCATATCCTGAGCATCGATATCGACGACGGTACGGGATTTCTGCAAGTCACGTTCTTCAATCAGAAGTTCCTCAAGGGAAAACTCAAGGCAGGGATGCGGCTCTTCGCTGTCGGTAAGATCGACTACGCTTTTGGCGGGCGCGGCAAGAAGCAGATGAGCCAGGTCAAGGACTTCTCCCTGATTGAAGAAGGCGGGGAAGCGACTCTGGGCATCCTGCCGGTCTATGCGGCTTCGGGCAGTCTGAATCAGAAGTTTTTCCGCACGCTTCTCACGGGAGTCTTTCAAGGGATCGGCAAGATCGTGGAGACCTTGCCCGAGAGCATCTGCCAGCGCTATCGACTCGTCGCGCGAGAGGAGGCGTACCGCGAGGTGCATTTTCCCGAATCGCCCGAGGCGCTGCATCTCGCGAGGGAAAGGCTGATTTTCGAGGAACTTTACCTCATCCAGTGCGGACTTCTGCTCCTGCGCCGCGAGAGCCGTGAAAAGAAGAAGGGCGTGCGCCATCTCGGCGCGAGCCGCCTTTCGCACGGGGCGCGCGAGGCTCTGCCGTTTCGATTGACGGAGGATCAGGAAAAAGCGTGGCGCGACATTCGGCAGGACATGGAGCTTGCCTTGCCGATGCGCCGCCTCGTGCAGGGCGACGTCGGCTCTGGCAAGACCGCTCTCGCCCTCTTGGCGCTTGTCAAGACGGTGGAAAACGGTTTTCAGGGCGCATTCATGGCGCCGACGGAAATCTTGGCGCGTCAGCATTTCGACAAGTTCAGCGAATTGCTGCGAGATCTGCCCGTGCGGCTGCTGCTCTTGACAGGAAGACTGTCGAAGAAGGAGCGCGAGGCGGCGTGCACGGCAATCGAGGCGCACGATGTCGATATCGTGATCGGCACGCATGCCTTGATCCAGGAGCCTGTCGCCTTCGCGGCGCTCGGCCTCGTCGTGACGGATGAGCAGCATCGCTTCGGCGTCGAGCAGCGGGCGGCGCTTGAAAAGCGCACTCGCCTTACGCCCGATATGCTCGTCATGACGGCGACGCCGATTCCACGCACGATGACCTTGACGGTCTACGGCGACCTTGACGTCTCGCGCATCGAGCATCTGCCGCCGGGGCGCGTGCCCGTTGAGACCTTCGTGCGCACGCCCGACCGGCGCGACCGCATCTATCGCTTCGTGCGCCAAGAGATTGAACGGGGCAGGCAGGCCTACGTCGTCTGCCCGCTCGTCGAAGAGAGCGACACGCTCGACCTGCCGTCGGCGCAGGAGGTCTACGCAGAACTCAGCGCGAGCGTGTTTCGTGAAGTGCGATGCGGCCTCGTGCACGGCAAGCTCCGGGGCAAGGAGAAGGAAGCCGTCATGGCGGAATTCCACGCGGGCAAGCTCGATGTCCTCGTGACGACGACGGTCATCGAGGTGGGCGTAGACGTGCCGAACGCGAGCATCATGGTCATCGAGAACGCCGAGCGCTTCGGCCTCGCGCAGCTTCACCAGCTGCGCGGACGCGTGGGCAGGGGGGCGCATCGCTCCTACTGCATCCTCGTTTCGGCGGCGCGAACCGCTGCCGCGAAGAAGCGTCTTGCCCTTTTGGAGAGCGTGCGCGACGGATTTGTGCTCGCCGAGGAGGACTTGAAGCTCAGAGGCCCCGGCCAATTCTTCGGCGCGATGCAGCATGGCTTGCCTGACCTCAAGATGGCGGACGCCCTGCGCGACGTCGATATCCTGCTCAAGGCGCGACGCGCGGCGCTCGAAACGATGGAAAGCCCCGCGATGAGAGAGGAGGTCGCTGAAATCCTGCGGCTTGAGTACAAGGAATTTTTTGCGAAGATCACGAAGGTCTGAAAGGGCGTGCGCGGCTGCATCTTCGATACATGTCCCATCCGATGGTATGGGGAATAAAATAAAAAAGAAAGACCGTTTCTTGGCAGGAGTTTCCTGTGCCTTTGGGGAATACTACAAAGATATGAATTTCGCATTTACGGAGGAAGTTTCATGGTAGAGGCAGCGGAGAAGTTCAAGCGATATTTGCAGCGGCATAAGATTGACAGCTTTGAGCGCGAGGAGCTTGGCGATGAGCATGAGAGCGTGATTTTTCGCTCGACAGTCGAGGTGCAGGGACAGTATGTGCCGCTCGGGGTCATTTTCGACGATACGATCTATGTGATCGTGCGCGCAAATCTCGCGCCGAAGGCGCTGAACGATGACAACGCCTATGAGGTGACGAACTTCATCATGCGCTTGAACAACGGCAACAAGCTGTTCAAGTATTATCTTGCGCCCGATACGTCTGTCATCCTTGACGCCTGCATCCCGATGACGCAGAAGAACTATTCGGCCGATCTCGTCAATACGATCGTGGGCGTCGTCGCACGGGAGGTCAGGAAGCGTCACAGCGAGTTCATGGGCTTGATCTGGCAGAAGGCCTGAGATGCGGAAATATGGAAGCTGTGTCGTTCGAGAGGTGATTTTGTGCTGAAGAAGGGAATAATTCTGGCTGGCGGTTCGGGCACGCGGCTCTATCCGCTGACGAAGGTCGTGTCAAAGCAGCTCATGCCGGTCTTTGACAAGCCGATGATTTACTATCCGTTGAGCACGTTGATGCTCGCCGGGCTAAAGGACATCCTCGTCATCACGACGCCGCAGGACAGCGCGATGTTTTCCGCCATGCTCGGTGACGGCAGCCAGTGGGGCATTCATATCTCTTATGCTGTGCAGCCTAGCCCCGACGGTCTGGCGCAGGCGTTCCTCATCGGCGAGAAGTTCATCGGCGGCGACGGTTGTGCGCTCGTGCTGGGCGACAACATCTTTTACGGCGCCGATCTTGCACGGCTTCTGCAGCGTGCGACGGCACGCGAGGCGGGTGCGACGGTGTTCGCCTACTACGTGCGCGATCCGCAGCGCTACGGCGTCGTGGAGTTTGATGAGACGGGATGCGCTGTCAGTTTGGAGGAGAAGCCCGAGACGCCGCGCTCGAACTATGCGGTGACGGGACTGTACTTCTACGACAACGATGTCGTTGAAATCGCGAAGGCGGTCAGGCCGTCGGCACGCGGCGAACTTGAGATCACGGATGTGAACCGCGCGTATTTGGAGCGCGGCGACCTTCAGGTAGAGAAGATGCGCAGGGGGTTCGCGTGGCTCGATACGGGCACGCATGAATCGCTTTTGCAGGCGGCGACGTTCGTCGAGACGATTCAGGATCGCCAGGGTCTCAAGATCGCCTGCATCGAGGAGATCGCCTACCGCATGGGACATATTGATGCGGAGCAGGTTCTTCGCCTCGCGCAGCCTTTGATGAAGAACGACTACGGGCGCTATTTGGAGCAGCTGGTAAAAGGATAGGGGAACAAGGAATGAATGTGACGGAAACGCGCCTCAAGGGCGTCTTTATCTTGGAGCCGCAGGTGTTCGGCGATGCACGCGGCTGGTTTATGGAGAGCTGGTCGAAAAAGAAGATGGAAGAGGCAGGGCTCTTCTACGACTTCGTGCAGGACAATCAGTCTTTCTCAGCGGAAAAGGGTACGCTGCGCGGACTTCACTACCAGAAGAATCCCATGGCGCAGGCGAAACTCCTGCGCTGCACGCGCGGCGAGATCTTAGATGTCGCCGTTGACATACGAAAAGGATCGCCGCAGTATGCGAAGTGGGTTTCCGTGCGCCTTTCGGCGGAAAACAAGCGGCAGCTGATGATTCCGCGCGGTTTCGCGCACGGCTTCATTACACTGACGGACGACGTCGAGGTGCAGTACAAGGCGGACAATTACTATGCGCCGGAGTGCGACGGCAACATTCTTTGGAGCGATCCTGCCATCGGCGTTGACTGGGAGATCGCGCCGACGGTTCTTTCGGCGAAGGACGAGGCGGCGCCGACGCTCGCTGAGCGGGAAGCTCAGATCAATTTCGTCTATGGGGAGGAAGAAGCGTGAAGTATCTTGTGACCGGCGGTGCCGGTTTTATCGGCAGCAATTTTGTCCACTATATGATGAAGGCGCACGAGGACGCGGAGATTCTTTGCGTCGATGCGCTGACGTATGCGGGAGACTATGAATCCCTGCTCGATCTCGCGGACGCACCGCGTTTTCGCTTCGCGCACTGCAATATATGCGACCGCGAGGCGATTTACGCGCTCTTTCGCTCTGAGAAACCCGATGTCGTTGTGAATTTCGCGGCGGAAAGTCATGTCGACCGCTCGATCGAGACGCCGGAGATTTTCCTGCAGACGAACATCATCGGCACGAGCGTTCTCATGGACGCCTGCCGCGAGTACGGCATTTCGCGCTACCATCAGGTGTCGACCGATGAAGTCTACGGCGATTTGCCGCTCGACCGCCCCGACCTCTTCTTCACCGAGGAGACGCCCTTGCATACGTCGAGCCCGTATTCATCCTCGAAGGCGAGCGCTGATCTCCTCGTGCTCGCTTACAGCCGCACATACGGCCTGCCCGTGACGATCTCGCGCTGCTCGAACAACTATGGCCCGTACCATTTCCCCGAAAAACTCATCCCGCTGATGATTGTCAAGGCGCTTGCCGACGAGCAGCTTCCCGTCTACGGCGACGGCGCCAACGTGCGCGACTGGCTCTACGTCGAGGATCACTGCCGCGCCATCGACCTCGTGCTGCAGAAGGGGCGCACGGGAGAGGTATACAACATCGGCGGTCACAACGAACGCGCCAACATCGATGTCGTCAAGGTCATCCTTCGCGCCTTGAAGAAGCCTGAGAGCCTCATCTCGTATGTGGCAGACAGGAAGGGGCACGACCGCCGCTATGCGATCGATCCGACGAAGATTCATACGGAACTCGGCTGGTTGCCCGAGACGAGATTCGAAGATGGAATCGAGCGCACGATTGCATGGTATCTGGAAAACCGCGCATGGTGGCAGCATATCCTCGACGGCAGCTATCGAAAAGCGTATCCGAGCACATGAAATTTTTTGCAAAAAAAGGCTTGCGCTTTTTGCTTTCGTGCTGTATACTAGCAAAGTAACTTGTCCACGGGGGCGTAGCTCAGCTGGGAGAGCGCTTGCATGGCATGCAAGAGGTCAGGGGTTCGATCCCCCTCGTCTCCACCATAGGGTATTCAGGCGGCTTTCTGCTTAGGCGCAGAAGCCGCTTTTTGTTTTCTGGAAAATGCGGGAGGATTTCTCTTGTCGAAGGGAGGCTGCGGCATGGGCGAACTGCCGAGCATACATCAGTTGGAATGTTTTATCATTTACGGCAGGGTCGGGAACTTCTCGCTTGCCGCACAGGAAGCGAATATCACGCAGTCGGCGTTCAGCATGCAGATGAAGAAGCTCGAAGAGGCGGTCGGCGTCACTTTGATCCGCCGCTCGACGCGCGGCAGCGACTTGACGGAGGCGGGTGCGGCATTTCTGGCGAAGGCGCAGCTTTGCGTCGAGCAGCTGAGGGACGCGGTGGCGGAGGTGCAGGAAAGCGTAAAGCGCACGCCTGCCGAGCTGAATGTCGCCGTACTGCGCTCTCTGGGCGATGTTCACATGAATCGTCATGTATCGTACTTTCAGAAGCAGAATGAGAAGATTTGCCTCAATGTTTTTGAAATGGAGGAAGATGAGATTCGATGCGGGATTCTGGAAGACCGCATCGACGTTGCCTCGGTATATCGCCTGGAAGGGACGAGTTTTGACGGATGGGAGTGCGTGCATTTTTCCGATGATGACATCGTTTTCTATGCGCCCTGCCTTGCGCCCGCCGAAGGCGATGCGGCAAGATCTTGGGCGGCGAAGCAGCCGCTCGTGTTTTACCCCGCGAAGTCGTCGATGAACCGCGTCTACGAACGCTACTTCAGCGAAGAGACGCCCATAGTGGCGGCGCGCCTTTCGACGCCGTATGCGATGGTGCATTTTTGTCGGGAAAATCCGGCAGGGGCACTCCTGCCGCGCCGCTTCATCGAAGCGCTCGGCATCACGTCGGGTTTCGCTTCCCTTGCCCCCGCGCTGACGCTCGACGCTGTGCTTGTATATAAGAAGGAAAATCCGCGTCTGCGCCATATTCGCACCTACGTTGAACATGTTCAGCAAATTTATCAGAGTACGATCTGAAAGCTGCAATAAAGGAATATTGTTGGGGAAGTTATCGCTTTTTGCGATAACTTCCATCTTTTTTATGCGCTATACAAAACGGAGGTCGATGCTTATAATCGGGTACAGTTCGTTTTTAATTTAAGAAATCGCCGCAGCGCTAAGGAGCGCGTTCGGCAAAGAAAGGTCGTTGTTAAACGTGGAACATGAAAAGTTATGGACGAAGGAGTTCATCCTTGATACCTTGGTGAACTTCTTGATCTATATCATCTATTACATGCTCATGGTCATCATCGCATCCGAAGCGATCAAGACACTCAATGCGTCGATGAGCGAGGCGGGGCTTGCATCCGGCATCTTCATCCTCGGCACATTGCTCGCACGCATGGTCGCCGGTCATTCCATCGAGCTTTATGGAAGGAAGTTCATGCTCTACGCGGGTATCGTCTTCTATCTTGCCACGACGCTCCTGTACTTTTTCGTCGATTCCCTTTCCATGCTCTACATCGTGCGCTGTCTGAACGGTATCGGTTACGGCATTGCTTCGACGGCGACGAGCACGATCGTATCGAGCATCATTCCTGTGACGCGCCGCGGCGAGGGCATCAACTACTATGCCTTGAGCATGAGTCTCGCCGCCGCCATCGGCCCGTTTCTCGGCATGCTCATGCAGCATACGATGACGTTCAATTACATCATTGATTTCTGCGTCGCCATGCTCGTCGTCTGCCTCGCTGCCATCGTCGCCCTCAAGGTGCCGGAGATGGAGCTTTCGGAAGAGAAGAAGGCGGAGCTTAAGAAGTTCAGTATCAGCAACTTCTTGGAGCCGAAGGTCACGTCCATTTCCATCGTGGCGTTCATCATGGGCATCAGCTATTCGAGTGTCCTGAGCTTCCTTGCGACGTATGCGCAGGAACTTGGTCTCATCGGTGCAGGCACGGTATTCTTCCTTGTCTACGCTTTGACGATCACGCTCGCACGTCCTGTCGCCGGCGTCATGTTCGACCGCAAGGGAGAGGATTTCGTGATGTACCCGACGTATGCGTGCCTTGCCATCGGGCTTCTGCTCCTGAGCGTCACGACGCAAAGCTGGACGCTTCTCCTCGCGGGCGTGTTCGTCGGTCTCGGCTACGGCACGTTCATGTCGAACGGGCAGGCAATCTGCGTGAAGCTCGTCACCGAGTATCGCATCGGCGTCGCCGTATCGACGTACTTTATCGCTCTCGACCTCGGTCTCGGCGTCGGCCCCTATGCGCTCGGCGCGTTCAAGGACGGCATTGGTTTCGAGGGCATCTATGCCGCATGCGGTGCAGCTGCGCTCCTTTGCGCAGGGCTTTACTACCTGCTCTATGCGAGGAAGCGCGACGCTGCGCCCGCCGTGGAGATGAAGCTGGAAACAGAAGCAGAGTGAAAGAACAAAAAAAGGGGGGCTGCGGCAAGCGGCTCCTCTTTTTTGTTCTATTCCAGTGGACAAAAAGAACGAAAAGAAAGATGTTGACAGGCACGATGTCTTCGTGTAGAATAGATCAAGTCGCGAAGAGAGCGGACAGCAAGTGAAAGGTTCGGAGAAGAACGGCTCCCGAGTCCTGGCGGACATGAAAAACGGTGCTTGACAAAATTCACTGAAGCGAGTATACTGAATAAGCTAGCTCAACTGAGCGGTGAACAGCCGAAGCGACTCGGCGGTGTTCCTTGAAAACTAAACAATGCAGAAATGAATCATCTATATGATTC
>ERZ773197.925-NODE-925-length-21729-cov-4.650641_pt1 | contig 21729 bp, 18 predicted proteins | sample MGYA00580999_ERZ773197 | MGnify/ENA primary metagenome ERZ773197 (study PRJEB29015, sample SAMEA2738166) | human oral metagenome | biome: human oral; feature: human-associated habitat; material: saliva | place: China | collected 2185 ...
ACTGCTGCCTCCCGTAGGAGTTTGGGCCGTGTCTCAGTCCCAATGTGGCCGGTCACCCTCTCAGGTCGGCTAATGATCGTCGCTTTGGTGGGCCTTTACCCCGCCAACTGGCTAATCATACGCGAGCCCATCCTATACCACCGGAGTTTTTCACACAACAAGATGTCTTATCGTGCGCTTATGCGGTATTAACAGTCGTTTCCAACTGGTATCCCCCGGTATAGGGCAGGTTGCTCACGCGTTACTCACCCGTCCGCCACTCGAAATAAAACCGTCACTCCGAAGAGATCGTAATATCATTTCTCGTTCGACTTGCATGTGTTAAGCACGCCGCCAGCGTTCATCCTGAGCCAGGATCGAACTCTCATGTTAAAAGTCCTTCATCCATCCGCTTTTTAAGTCCATCACACAGATCCTCTAACAGATCACATATGATTCTTCTTCGCGGACGCATGCTTCCCAGAATGAATTAGCTTGGCTAATCCTTTACTGTTTTTAAGGTCCTCAGATTGCTCTGAGATTCGCTTTGATTCTCTTAGAATCTTTCAAGGTTGTTTCATTGTTCAGTTATCAAGGTTCTTGCTGTCCCTCGTAAGCGGCAACTTAGATATGATATCAAGACCAGCCCGGCTTGTCAATGGTTTTTTCATGACCCTGCTCAATTTTGACTGATTTTCAAAGCCACTCACGCGGTGCAAGCATTATGTTATCAAAGAGCAAAAGCCCTGTCAACATTGATTTTCCGGGCTTTTCTCAACACCTGTCTCTTTTCAGAGATATTGTGTTCGCTCTCATTTACAACCACTAAATCTTCCCGTTTTCCCTCGCGCCAACACATTTCGAGGCACATGCTTTCGTCTGAAAAGCAAAGACGCTTTCGTCCGAAAACAAAAGACATTCTTTTCCTCTCAGTCCCGACCCATTCGGCTCTGCGCTCTATGGTCCCGATGCGATCAAGAGGTCCTCAGCGGAAAAGCAGAGTCAGGGGATTGTATTCGCTGATCATTTTCAGGACAGCGCTCGCCCCGATTTGTTCTGCCCAATAGGCCCCCTGGGAAGTCCAGGAGAGAATTTCCACCAGGTACATAAGAAACCAGGTCTGGATCAAACCGACGCCAAGTCCCATCAGACCTCCAAGGGCGTGACTGATTCCGCCGATCACCGGCGCGTGACTGGCTGTGTCAATCACTGCCGCGACAATGGCTGTCACAATCCACGCGATCACAAGTGCAAGGAGGAAGGAAATCGCCCTCATAATCCACCCTGTGATCACAACTGCCGCCTGGTCCGCAAGACTGCATCCTGTCTGGTCCACCGCGTCTTTAATATTTTCGGTCGTCTGATCCGCGGTGACCTGAATTTTCAATTGCCCCTTCTCATAGGCCTCGCGCAGCAGAGTCGGCAATTTCATATATATCTGTTCCGCATGCTGCTCCAGATAGGTCTGTAAGAGACTCAGTGGAATCTGTGTGTCAGCTGAAATCCTCTTTCCAATCTCTGACAGAGGAGAGCCCTGATCGCCTGCCTTCTGTTTCAAGTCGTTCACAATCTGGTTGGTCGCTTTCGCCTTCTGTTTCTCCCAGTATGCCTGTGTCCGCTTCGCAACCTGCTCCTGGATCACATCATCCAGCGGCGTGTATTTTGTCAAAGCCTGATTGATTCCCGGTGTCGCGACCAGGACAAATATCAGAATAAAAATCCCGGAAACCAGGCCGAAGAGCATTTTCAGAGCCCCTCGCCTCAGGCCCCTGATCACAGAGCAAAAAATGATTACTCCAAAGATAAACAAAGCTATGTTCAAGTTCTCTCCTCTCCAGGTCGTCTTATTTTAGTCTGGCATGATCCAGAGATCCCTCCCGAACAAAGAGATAGTCTCTGGATCCGCTTCCTGGGATCACCGCTCCCACAGCACTCTTAAGATCTCCACTGAATTTGCGTGTACCCGCCAGATTATAGATTTCCAGCCTCTTGTCTCCGTAGAGCGCAATTTCATTATTCGCGAGCATTTCGACCCTGTTATAACTCATATCGATCTGAGCGTGGCTGACACGACGCCCCCGATTATTAAAGGTGTACAGATAAAGCGTATTCTGACCGGCCGCATTTGTGCTGGTCGTGACGTAGCCGAAATAACTCTGGTTAAAATAAACGCTGCGAATCTGCCCCTCGACAGGAAGCTCATTGAGCAGTCCGGGCTTGGTATGATTGTGGTAGAGCAGAATCTTTTTATCTGTGTAAACAGCCAGATTTCCGCCTTTGACGTACGCGATCTCCCCGATCAGGCTGTCGTCATAATCGAAGCTCGCGACAATATGCTTGTCGGCATTTTTGCCCGCAGCGCCAAAATCATAGATCTGCAGCCTGGAATGCGCCTTTCCCCCGCTCACATCGGCAAGAGCCAGCGCCAGGCGCTGTCCGTCCTGTGAGATGGCAATGGATACGGGATATCCTGTCGTCTCAAGATGTACTTCTCCGCTGGCTGTCAGATTGCCATCCGCGTTATAAAGGTGCAGATAGCCGACCTTATCATTTTGCATGAGAACCGCGATCGAACCATTGTCGGCGACCTTTGCCTCCGCAACAGGCAGATTGGTCGTGATATGGGCCCGGTTCCCCTCTTTTGAGAAGAGATAAATGCCTGTCCCGCCCCGGTCATAGATCACAGCATAGACATCTCCCGCGTCCAGATGGGGCGAGCTCATCTGATAGGACTGGCTCCAGAGCAGATCGCCCGCCGTCGTCATATAGCTGTTGCCGTCTGTATTGTAAGCCAGAATATTATTTTGAAAGAGCTGATACCCGGTCCCACTGGCGTCGTCCAGTTTCTGGCTGGAGATCACCCTGTAGCTTCGGTATTGGCGCCTTCTCTGCACAAAAAAGACCAGAAAGACCAGCCCAATGGCCAGGGCAATGAAAAGAAAGAGCTTCCAGTGTCTTCGTATCAAAGTCCCCAGACGCAAAAGAAGTTCTCTCAGCGACCGGCCGATTTCCCTCAATAAATCCATCACTCTGTTCCTCAGGCCTCAAAATCTTTCTCATGAAGAATCAGGCGGCCCTCCGCATCACTTCTCTTACTTCCCAGGCGGGAGAATTTCTTCTTGAGTCCGCCTGACTTGACCCTGTCCATCGCCTGATCCACAATCTCAATCACCTCGCTTAAAGACGTGGGCTGGTCGATCTTCTGGATCATGTTGATGCGGTTATAAAGAGCCAGAACTCCCATGGAATCCACACTGCACCCGTTGTCATTGGCATATGTCCGCCCAAAAGCGACCAGCTCATCTGTGGTGAAAACAGGGATCCTGATTTCATTCACAAACTTAGACGCAAAGGATCGATTCATCGCGAACATTTTCTGCAGGGAATCCATATCGTCTTCCAGAATCATGAGCACTCCGCTCGTATCTGTATCCAGAAGCGTATTGAGCGTCGCGACAGATACTCTGGAAAGAGCTCCTGCCTTCTCTATAATCAGTGCCCCGCCGCGGATCTTATCGAAGAGCTCAATCACATTCTTCTCGTTTAATCTGACCGCGTCAATCTTCCCCGCGGGGCCTGCTGGAAGCTTGATCTGCCTCTTCATCAGCTCAATGACCCCGGTTGCCAGGTTGGTCTTGCCGGATCCCCCAGAACCAATGATCTTCAGATGCGCTTTTTTGCTGTCGCCCAGCAAGCCCTCTTTGACCCCTTCTAAAGCCCGGCTCAGGTGCGCCTCCATCCCCTCAATCGCGACATAGGAGGAGAAACGCGCCTTCTCCTCATCCGTAAGCTTTCTCGGAGCTTCCGCAGCTTTGGGTTCTGCCGCGGCATTGTTATAGAAGACATTGGATGCCTGCATGCTTTCAACTGAGTTAAACTCCTGGTCGTCAGTCACCCATGACGCCCGGGTCGCCTGCATGTGGAAGGCCTCTTCAATCGCGTCGCGTCTGACTTCTTCCTTGTTCTCTTGATCGGCCTTCTCCTCCTGCTCTGTTTTTGCCGGCTCTTCTTCGGCGTCCGCGTTCTCCGCAGTCGCTTCCTCGTCCTCCTCTTCGATCACGAATTCCTCATCTCCGAATCGAGAAGAAATATGTCCCTTCAGAACTGGCTGTGCCGGTTCCTCCGTTGACTTCTCTGACGCAGATTCTTGAGACTCGGTTCTCTCCCCTGTCTGCTCCTCTGACGCAGATTCCTCAGATCCAGTTATCTTCTCGTCCGGATCTTCGGCTCCAGCCGTATTCTCTTCTGAATCCTCCACTGCTGACTCTTCCGATGAAGCCATCTTCTCGTCCGAATCCTCCACTGCTGGCTCTTCCGACGAAGCCATCTTCTCGTCCGAATCCTCCACTGCTGACTCTTCCGACGAAGCCATCTTCTCGTCCGAATCCTCCACTGCTGGCCCTTCCGACGAAGCCATCTTCTCGTCCGAATCCTCCACTGCTGACCCTTCCGACGAAGCCATCTTCTCGTCCGAATCCTCCACTACAGATTCTTCCGACGCGATCGGCTCTGCTGCCGGCTCAGCTTCTTCTCTGCCCTCATGGAAATCAAACTCAGGTATGATCAGCTGATCATCATCTTCTTTCAGTACCGCATCCTCTTCTTCCGATACTGCCGTCTCTGCCGTCCTTGCCTCTGCGGCTTCCTCATCCGAAGAAAGCATTTCCTCATTTTCTGTTGCTTCTTCCGCATTCTCTTCGTCTGCAGACGCGCGCTCAACATCCTGCTCCTCAGTCGCGGGATTCTCTTCCTCTCTTTCTGTCAGCTCTGCGTTTTTCTCCCCGGTCTCAGCGGCGGCGGCCGCTTCACCCTCTCCAGTCTCTGCAGCGGCAGCCGTTTCATTCTCCCCGCCATTTAAGCGGTCGATCTCACGCTGCAGCATGTTGTTGATGTCAGAAACTGTCTTACGGGCTTCGCGGTAATCTACTCCCGACGAATCTCCGGAGACTGCGCCTGCTGCCTCCGAGAGTCTGGCAGACGCGTGCTGCAGCATCTCTTCCTCGACAAGATCCTCCACAGAAGCTCCGGCCTCCAGTCGGGGCAGGACTTCGGTCAGGCGCTCCATAATCTCATTGGCCTCGACCAGCGCCTGCGCCTTGGCTGACTCCAGCTTCTTCTCCCCCGCTTTCTTCAGGACTTCCTCTGCCTCTTTGCGCGTCTTCTCCCAGTCCTTCACCAGGTCGTCAATCGAAAGCTGTCCCTTGATCTGGATATCGTCCTCGGACTGGTCCGGGACATCCATGGAGATCTGCCCGTCATCATCGATTCCCAGGCCCCGGTAGCGCTCGCGCAGATCCTGGTCGATAACCTTCTGCGTCTCTCTGGCCCTCTGAGCCCCCAGCTCCTTCGTCCCCTCAGAGACACGCAGGAAGGGGAGCTCATCTGTCAGTTCCTTGATGTTCTCCATTTTCTCCTGCACCTGCTCTGATCCCGTGGCGCTCATGATCTCTTCAATATTCTGCTTGATCTTCTCCTGCAGGTTGACCGTATTGAACTTAGTCGACGGGATATGGATTTCGGGAAGGGGTATGGTCTCTGCAGACGTGCCCTCCTTCTCGGATCTTCCGGCCTCCTGACCGGAAATCTCCTTGATTTCGTCTCTGTGCCTCTGGCGGAGCTTCAAGTAGATCTGCTCCTGATCCGGATCCAGAGGCGCGTAGATCATCTTCAGCTCCAGGGCCTTCTCTACATAGGGTCCGTCGCCGAACCAGAGAATAATTTCATTACAGAGGCTGACGCACTTATCGATCTGTCTGGTCTTCTGATAGAAGAGAGCCAGCTCTAACGCCCAGTCCTCTAAGAAATCATTCTCCTTCAAATCCTCGAGGATTGTAATCAGATCCTCGTCGCTGACTCCCCTGGCTCGGGAGAGCTGATAGTTGATCACATAGCGCAGGCTGTCATGGGGAGCAATCTCCATGAACTCGGTGTAATACTCCTGCGCTTCATCCAGTTCCTGTAAGCGGATGCATACCAGGGCCAGTCGATAGATCACCATTCGCCCGATCGGACTTCTCTCATGTGCCGCCATCAGAAGTTCTTTGGCGCTGTCCAGTCGGCCGACCTCCTCATACAGTTCCGCCGCCTTCATCAGCGCGTTGACGCTCGGCACCTTGCGCCAGTTGTTCGCGTCCAGCTGACGGGCTGCCTCCTCCATATCCTTGCGATCGATCAGACCGCGCACACGATCAATCAGTTCCTTGTACTCATATCTATCCAAAACGTTTACCTCTCCACCGCTTCTTTCCCTAAAAACACCTTTAGCCGGTCGTCTTCGACCGGCTGATCAGGAAAGTATCACCTGTGCGCTCTGTAGTAGTTGATCAGACATCCGTCCAGGATAATCTGTCTCTCATCATCCGTCATCGCGTCCACATACAGGCTGAAGGGAGTCAGATGACCCTCGTGAACGGCATAAGCCTCCACCCGGCTCTTTCCCTCTTTGATTGCCTCACGCACCCCGGGCACGAAGATATAGTCCAGATTCTTGAAGGGCAGATCCCCCGCCGGGATGGTGAATGGAATCATCCCCCAGTTGATCAGATTGGACCGATATCGCTTGGTCGCATACTCGTTTGCGATATTGGCCCAGCCTCCCAAAACCTTCTGACAGGAGGCCGCCTGCTCGCGGGCGCTGCCGTCCCCCGGTTTGACCGCGAAGATCGTGCTGCCGATCCCGATGACATGGCGATTGATCTCCGGAAATTTCTCCTTGATCGCCTGCATGATCTCATGCACTTCCGCAAATGCCTTCCCGGGGCAGGAATCCGCCTCAATGGCCTTCTGCGCCTTCTGTACCTCCTTGGCCCGGCCGACATATGCCGGATCCCGGCGAGAGAGGGCGAACTCAGCCAGTTTCAGAGGGTTCGACCGATAGGAAGACGTCTCCCCGGAGGGAATGAGCTCGTCTGTCGTCGTCACCGGATCATGAATCTCAGATACCAGCTTGAGGATCAAATTCTCCGGTAGAGGACTCATCTTAGGCCAGTCCTTGATATTGGGGCCAAAGGTAAGCTCCGCCTCAGGGTCCGCTTTCCCCACGGCGTCAAAGACCCGCTTCTGATAAATGCTTCGGTCAAAGAAATACTTTGGCTTGGTAAAATCCGCGTCGATATCCGTGGCCGCCGTCAAGAGGCCCTTATTAGCCGCGGTTGCCGCGATAGATCTGGCGTCCATGAGGGCGACCGAGGATATCTGACCATCCTGAATCTTGGATCCCTCGCGGTTGGGGAAGTTGCGGGTGGAGTGGCGAATTGAGAAGCCATTATTGGCCGGGGTATCGCCCGCGCCGAAACAGGGGCCGCAGAAGGCGGTCTTGAAGACAGCTCCCGCCTCAATCAGGGAGGCGGCTGAACCGTTCTTTATCAACTGCATGTAGACCGGCATAGAGGCCGGATAGACACTGAGGCTGAACTCTTCTGCTCCTATATCGGCCCCCCGGAGAATATCCGCCGCGTCCGTAATATTCTCATATCCGCCGCCGGCGCATCCCGCGATGATCCCCTGATCGACATAGAGGCGGCCGTCCCGGATCTTATCCTTCAGTGAGTACGATATTCTGTCTCCCAGAGAGACCTGCGCCCGCTTGGTCACCTGCTCTAAGATATCCTCGAGATTGTGATTGACCTCTTCAATGGTGTATGTATAGCTGGGATGGAAGGGCATGGCGATCATGGGCTTGATCTGAGACAGATCGATCTCAATCATGCCGTCATAATACGCGATCTGGCCAGGCGCAAGCTTCCGATAGGCATCCTTACGTCCGTGGATCTCGTAGAACTCCTCTGTCTTCTCATCCGTGGCCCAGATCGAAGACAGGCAGGTGGTCTCTGTTGTCATAACATCAATGCCGATACGGTAATCGACAGAGAGATTGGCCAGGCCGGGTCCCACAAACTCCATCACCTTGTTCTTGACATAGCCGCACGCAAAGACCTTCCCGATGATGGCCAGAGCGATATCCTGCGGACCAACCCCCTTCGCGGGTTTTCCGGTCATGTAGACTCCTACCACCTGGGGCATGTCAATATCATAGGTCCTGCCCAGCAGCTGCTTGACCAGCTCGGGTCCGCCCTCTCCCATAGCCATGGTTCCGAGAGCCCCGTAGCGGGTGTGAGAATCGCTTCCCAGAATCATCTTGCCCGCTTCGGCCAGCATTTCTCTGGCAAACTGGTGGATCACTGCCTGATGCGGGGGCACATAAATTCCCCCGTATTTCCTGGCTGCGGACAAGCCGAACATGTGATCATCTTCGTTGATGGTTCCTCCGACAGCGCAGAGACTGTTATGACAGTTAGTCAGAACGTAGGGAATGGGAAATTTCTCCAGGCCGGAAGCTCTGGCAGTCTGAATAATCCCCACATAGGTAATATCGTGGGAAGTCATCTTGTCAAATTTGATTTTGAGCTGCTCCATATTGTCAGAGCAGTTGTGGTCGCGAAGAATGCCATAGGCAATGGTCTGCTTTCTTGCCTCCTCACGATCGATTTTTCTGCCGCAGGATGCTGCGAGAATCGCATCCGCCTGCGATCCGTCGGCAACGATCTCACTGCCGTTCAGAAGATAAACGCCTGTCTCAAATAACTTCATATTGCCCCCAAATCCAAGTCCCCGGGCAGGGAACGTAATTTCTTTAAGGTAATGATCCGCGACCTTCGTAACGGCCTGTATCAGGGAGAATTATAGGAAATGATCTCTGTCAATTCAAGGATTCCCGGACTTGCGAAAGATCTGCAGAACCTTGTCCACCCTGTCATCCTGACGGTGATTCTGCTTCCTGCGCGTCTCCTGGTCCAGACCTGATATTGCCTCATCGACTTTCGCCCCGATCTCTGTTTTCGGATCACTCTCCCGCGTCCCGGACGCGGTTGAATTCTCTCTGCTGTCTCTCTCGGGTAAACTGCTCTCAAGCGGCTGATCCGGGCTCTTTTCTCCCTCTGGCTTAGCTTTCCGCTTCTGATCTGCGGGGCTCTCTCCTTTGACCTTGCTCTCAAGCGGCTGGTTCGGGGTCTTTTCTCCCTCTGACTTAGCTTTCCGCTTCTGATCTGCGGGGCTCTCTCCTTTGACCCTGCTCTCAAGTGGCTGGTTCGGGGTCTTTTCTCCCGCCCGCTTAGCTTCCTGCTTCTGACCCGCAGGATCCTCCCCTTCAACCTTACTCTCAAGCGGCTGGTTCGAGATCTTTTCTCCCGCCGGCTTATCTTCCCGCTTCTGATTCGCGGGGGCCTCTCCCTTGGCTCTGCTCGTAAGCTCCTGGTCCGAGGCATTTTCCTCTGTCAGATCCGCTTGCGATAGCTGGTCTGCAGCTCCTTTCTCTGCGGCCTCATCCTCCGCGGCTATCATTTGCGCCCGTCTCTCAAAATATGCCGGATTCACGCGGATTTCAGGCGCTGGCCCGGAGTAGGAAAGGGGGACAAACGTACCGCCCCGGTCAGCCTCCCGGGCCTTCTCCTTTTCCCTGGCGATCCGCCGATTCTCATCATCAATCAGATGCAGGTATTTTTGGCTGTCTGCCATATCCCGCAGTTGACCGTGCAGCTCCGTCTGATTGTCCTTCATATGGCGAAGCTCTGTTTCAATCGCCGCCTTCATCTGCCGGTGAATCTCATCCAGCTCCTCACTGGTTCGATTGACCAAATCCTGTATCTCCTCCAGAGACCGGTCTGTGTACATTACGGAAGCCGCATAGACATCTTCCGCCTTATGCCGGGCCTCGGAAACGATCTCATCTCCCTGGCGCCTCTGCCTGCGGTATGCCTTGTCCCGTTCAGCCCAGGTCAGTTCACACTCATCTACCATGTCGGTGATCGCGCCGTTTAACTTCTCCAAGAGGTCAAACACCTGCTCTTTGTTGACCACAACGCGTTCTCTGCTGTCCTCATATGCTTCTGCCTTCGCAAAGAGCACGTGAATTTCGCGCAATATCTTCTCGCTGTCATCTTTCGCGCCCATGTAAATCTCCTGAATAAGCCCATCTCTTACGGCTCTAATCATATCATAAAAGGGAGATAGCTGATATTGCCAATCACTATCTCCCTTCCCCTTCTCACGCGATTCCCCGCCCTGTTCCATCGAAATGCTTCCCGGATAAAAAGCCTCTTTAAAAATAAAAAGCCTCTCCAAAATGACTGGGAATAAAAAACGCAGGACGTTACCCCGGTGGTTAACTCAACCCAGGCGCCCCCGAGGCACACGGGAATTCCCACTTAGTGCTGCTTCATTCCTGACCTGACACGGTTCGTAGGCTCTCATTGCTCGGGACCCGAATATCAACGCCACCTGCCGGGGGCGGCTCCTGCACTCCGCTATTATAGCGGCTCTGAACTTCCTGTGTCAATCCGGCCCCCTGGCCAGCCAGTCGCACCAGCTTCCTGCCGATCTGTCACTGCTTCACGACCCTCTTCATGGTCAGCCTGTCACACCCACAGCTTCCAGGCCAGTCTCTTATTGCCCGTCATGATCTGTCCCCCTTGCCTTTTTCCTCCGCAGCTCCGCAAAGAAATGACTGAGCAGAGCAGAACAGTCTTCCTCCATAACCCCTTTTTCAATTTCTGCCTGGTGGTTAAACTCCCTCATCTGCAGGAGGTTAATCACGGATCCGGCGCTCCCCGCCTTGGGATTCATGGCGCCGATGACCACCCTGGGAATGCGGGCCTGCACAATTGCCCCCGCACACATCTGACAGGGCTCCAGGGTCACATAGAGCGTGCAGTCCTCCAATCGCCAATCTCCCAGCTTGCGACAGGCCTTCTGAATCGCGGTGATCTCCGCGTGCTTCAGGACACTGTGATCTATATTGCGGCGATTGTACCCCCGCGCGATAATCTTACCCTCACGCTCAATCACACAGCCGATCGGGACCTCCTCAATCGCCTCCGCCTTCCTCGCCTGGCGGATGGCCTCTTTCATATAATATTCTCTGCTCTTGCGCACACCAATTTCCTCATGCTGTTCTTATCTTAAAATCAATCGCGCAGGCAGAAATTCCCGGACAAGGCAAAATCCTCGAATATCACCCCAAAAGCCCTTCTGTCATCGGTTTTCTTTCTGTCCTGCCTGAAAATTATAACAGGGATTTGAGAAAAACAGAAAGATTCGACCCGGAATCCGCTTTCAAATTTGAATCCACTTCCCCCGTCATTTATGGATTCCATCTTTTGTTAGTTATCATAAACTCCCTTCTCTCGGCCTTCAGAAAAGTTTTTGAGAATTATTCTTATTTCCTATTGACAGCCTTTTTTAAATTGCCTACAATACAATCACATCAATTAAGTGAGCTCGCAACCGAGCTTCGAAAGGAGAATTCATATGTCTAAATGGGTATGCAGTGTTTGTGGTTATGTTTTCGAGGGAGAGCAGGCTCCTGAGGTCTGCCCCGTATGTAAGGCTCCCCGTGAGAAGTTTATTGAGCAGTCCGCAGAGATGGGCTGGGCCGCTGAACACGCTGTTGGCGTAGCAGCGGATGTTCCTGAAGATATCAAGGCAGACCTCCGCGCGAACTTTGAGGGAGAGTGCTCAGAGGTCGGCATGTATCTCGCAATGTCTCGTGCCGCTTTCCGTGAGGGTTATCCCGAAATTGGCATGTATTACAAGCAGGCCGCCTTCGAAGAGGCTGATCATGCGGCACGCTTTGCAGAAATGCTGGGTGAGGTTCTGACCGATTCTACCAAGAAGAATCTCCAGATGCGTGTCGATGCTGAGAATGGCGCGACCTCCGGCAAGACTGATCTGGCCAAGAGAGCAAAGGCCCTGAATCTGGATGCCATCCATGACTCTGTTCATGAGATGGCCCGCGATGAGGCCCGTCACGGCAAGGCATTCGCAGGTCTTCTGAAGAGATATTTCGGCTAATTCAAATCCCATATCATCCCCTGCTCGGAGGCTGCCTTCAGATAACCGCGCCTCCTGTCAAAACAGCTCAGACCAGATGGCCTGAGCTGTTTTTGCTGAAAAAATCCGTTTTGGAATTCACCTTCAAAGTTCTTTAAAGAAAGTGAAAGACCCGCCTTGCGGCGAGTCCTTCGGGGGAGTTGTTATGAAAAAGATGTTTGTTATCAAAGGCATTCGTTCCCTTTGATAAGACAAATATAACAGGCAGCTATGACGCAAATGCGATCTCTCTGTGTAAATAGGATGAACGTTTCCATGTTCAGGAGCCGGAACGCATCTGACGATCTTCCTCAAAAAGCTCTTGAAACAAGGCGACTGGCGACCATTGAAGGTTGGTCTGCGTCGCCATGGCTTTGAGCCTTACCGGAGAGAGTCCAGTTTCCTTCCAGGCGGCAAGAAACCAGTCCAGATCCCGACTCCCGAATCCGACCATCAGCATCATCTCCTCCGGGAATTCCGCCCCCATATAGACGCGGGATTCCTCTGTAAAACCTGTCATTTTCGCCAGATAGCCGAGCTTCTGCCAATAGCTGGGACGCTCGATCCTGACGACTTCAATATCCATTCTTTGCGCCAGTCGACGAATCTCCCGCAGACGATCCTGATCAACACAAAACAAGAGCAGTTTCCTTGTCATCTCCTCATCTCCCCTCTGCCGGCATCCTGTCTTATGATTCCGGATTTTCGCAGGAGCACGGCCGCTTTCGGATTTTCCCTCTCTATCAGCGCTATCTTCTCCTGACGGGTCAGCCTCTTATAGGCCGCCTCTCTCTTCAGAGCCTCCTTCTTGTCATCAAAGCTCTCATAATAAACCAGCTGAACCGGCCGGCGGGTTCGGGTATACTTGGCCCCCTTTCCGGCATTGTGGGCTCTCTCCCTCGCCTTCACATCTGTCGTATAACCGGCGTATATGCTGTTATCGGCGCAGCGGAGCAAATACGCGAAAAACTCTTTTCCCATCAGGACTGCTCCCTCTCTCTTAAGCGGTTTGACAACTCGGCAAACTGTTTAAGAGTCAGCATCTCTCCCCGCACCGTCGCCGGCAGACCCATTTCCTCGATGACCTCTGTAATCTGTTCTTTGGGAAGCCTGATGTCCGGCGCGTTTTTCAGACCGTTGGTCAGTGTCTTGCGGCGCTGGTTAAAAGAGGCGCGAATCACCCGAAAGAAATATGCCTCATCACTGACTTCAACAGGACAGCTCTTGTGACAGGTCAGACGAACCACCGCGGACCCAACCTTGGGACGGGGGATAAAAGCGCTCGGGGGAACCTGAAACATAACTTCAGGCTTGGCGTAATATTGCACCGCGAGGGAAAGCGCCCCGTAATCCTTGCTCCCCGGGCCCTCCTGCATACGGTCTGCCAGCTCTTTCTGCACCATAATCGTAATCGATTCCAGGGGAAGATGACTCTCAAATAAGGACATAATAATCGGAGTCGTGATGTAATAGGGCAGATTAGCGACAAGCTTGATGGGGCGGCTGGCGTTCTTCTCCGCAATCAGCCCGGACAGGTCCAGCTTGAGGACATCATGACAGATCACCTCGACATTATTATAAGAAGACAGGGTATCTGCCAGAATCGGAATCAATTTACGATCCAACTCGACAGCCAGAACCTCTCTGCCTGCTTCACAGAGATACTGGGTCAGTGTCCCGATCCCGGGTCCGATCTCGAGAATGAAGTCCTCCCTGCTGATTTGGGCGGCATCAACAATTCCCTCCAGAATATGCCTGTCAATCAGAAAATTCTGTCCGTATTTCTTCTGAAAAGAGAAGCCATATTTCTCCAGGACCGCGATGGTGCTGCCCGGACTAGCCAATCCTGCCATCTCTCACCTCCGGATATAGACGCATTGCGTTCTCCTCTGTGATGCTGACCACTTCCTCATAAGAGATCCCTCGAATCTCCGCGATTCGCCCGGCGATATAGCGCAGATTGCGGGGATCATTGCGCCTCCCCCGCCTGGGCTCCGGCGACATATAGGGGGAATCCGTCTCTAAAACCAGGGAGCGGATCGGAATCGCCTCCACTGCCTCACGCAGCTTTCGGCCATTCTTAAAGGTGACCACCCCTCCTACGCCAATGAAAAAGCCCAGCCTGACGTACTCGAGCGCCTGCTCTTTTGAATAGGAGTAGCAGTGGATCACCCCCCGAATTCCTTCTTTTGCCGCCTCTCGCATGATCTCCATGGTATCTTTGGCCGCGTCGCGGGAATGAATCACCACCGGCAGACCCAATTCCCCCGCAAGGGCAAGCTGTCGCTGAAACCAGTAGATCTGCGCCTTTCGCTCTTTGGGATCCTTAACCCAGTAATAATCCAGGCCAATCTCCCCGACTGCCACGACCTTGTCTTCTTGGGCCAGTTGGCGGATTTCTCTCATCACCTGCTCTCCGTAAGATCTGTCCTCCCAGTCCGGCTGCTCTTGTGTCTGCCGGTCGCGCGTCGGATAAAAATCCCGGATTTCCTCCGGGTGAACTCCCACTGTCGCGTAGATCCAGTCATATCGATGGGCCAGAGCAAGAGAACGGCGGCTGCTCTTGATATCGGATCCGACATTGACCAGATGAGAAATCCCTGCTTCTCGTACACGAGCCAGAACTTCCTCCCGGTCCTGGTCAAACTCCTCCCCATCCAGATGGGCGTGCGTCTCAAAAATCATTCCTACTCCTCTTTCTCCTGACATAGCCCGCTGATCCCAAACCGGGATTAGCCTCGGCGTCCTCCGCGCAGGGAATCATTTCCTCGGACAGGACCCCTGCCAGACCGACGACTTCATTTGAGAAGAGAGCGGATGCGGGCTGATCCCACATCCGCTCTCAAGGCACTCTATCTTCTCTGACCAAAATCCGGCCAGCCTGTCTGTGCCGGAATATGCTTACAACAGGGACTCCTGACCTGTCGACGCAAATATCCCGCAGTAATGCCAGGTCAAAGACCGTCAGGATATCTCCGAACCGCTGGGAAGATCCTTCTCGGGGCTCATTAAAACCACATTGCCCTCGGCGTCCTCCGCGCAGAGAATCATTCCCTCGGACAGAACCCCTGCCAGTCTGGCGGGAGCCAGATTCAGAAGAACCATCACCTTCTTGCCCACCATCTCTTCGGCAGAGTACCACTTGCGAATGCCGGAGACGATCTGAACCGTCCGGTCACCAACCGCCACCTGAGAGCACAAAAGCTTCTTAGATTTAGCTACCGGCTCACAGGACTGAACCTGTCCGACCACAAACTGCATCTTGCCGAAATCGTCGAAAGAAATTTCTTCTCTGGTCTCAACATGAACCGCGTCCGCCCGGTCAGACTCCTCTTCTGCCTCCGGTACAAGAGACTTCTGCCCGGCCTCAATCTCCGCGACCTTAGCCATTGTCTCCTCTAAATCCAGACGGGCAAAAAGGATCTGTGGATGATCTGTCACCCGATTGCCCGAGGGATAATTCCCGAACGTAGAGAGACGATCATAGTCGATCTGACCGATATTTAACTGGTCCAGGATCTGATCCGCCGTAGAAGGCATGAAGCTCTTCAGGAGGCTTGCCCCGATGGCAATCGACTCGACGAGATTGTAGAGCACCGTTGCCAGACGATCCTGTTTGGCCGCGTCCTTGGCCAGAGCCCATGGCATGGTCTCGTCAATATACTTATTCGATCGCTTAAAGAGATGGAAGACTTCTGTAATGGCGTCCGCCACATGCAGATCCGCCATTTTGTCCGTCACCCTCTGGACCGTGCCCGCGGCATAGGCCTTGAGCTCTCTGTCGACCGGCTCCTCGAGGCCCTTATCCTCTACAAGTCCGCCAAAATACTTATTGGCCATACTGATCGTGCGGTTGACCAGGTTCCCCATAGTATTCGCCAGATCCGAATTGACACGCTCAGCCATAAGTTCCCAGGAGATAACGCCGTCGTTCTCAAAGGGCATTTCATGCAGCACGAAGTATCGAACTGCGTCCACACCGAAGATATCCACCAGGTCATCCGCGTAAATGACATTGCCCCTGGACTTGGACATCTTGCCGTCCGCCTGCAGGAGCCAGGGATGACCAAAGACCTGTTTGGGCAGGGGCTGTCCCAGGGCCATCAGGAAAATAGGCCAGTAAATGGTGTGAAAGCGAATGATGTCCTTGCCGATCAGATGCAGGTCCGCGGGCCAGTACTTCTTATAGCGATCCGAATGATTCCCGTCGCAATCATATCCGATTCCCGTGATGTAGTTGGTCAGAGCGTCCAGCCATACATAGACGACATGCTTGGGATCAAAGGTGACCGGAATCCCCCAGGAGAAGGATGTTCTGGAGACGCAGAGATCCTGCAGCCCAGGCAGGAGGAAATTGTTCATCATCTCATTCTTGCGGGAGACCGGCTGGATGAACTCGGGGTGACTCTTGATATGCTCGATCAGCCGATCGGCATACTTACTCATCCGAAAGAAGTAGGCCTCCTCAGATGCCCTTGTGACAGGACGTCCGCAGTCGGGACATCTCCCGTCAACGAGCTGGGAATCGGTCCAGAAAGCCTCGTCGGAAGTACAGTACCAGCCCTCATACGTTCCCTTGTAGATATCCCCCTGGTCATAGAGCTTCTTAAAGATCTTCTGTACCTGGGCCTCATGATCCGCGTCTGTTGTGCGCATGAACTTGTCATAGGAAGTGTCCATCAGATCCCAGATACGCCGGATCTCGCCGGAGTTCCTGTCCACCAGCTCCTTGGGACTGATGCCTGCCTCCTCGGCCTTGATCTGGATCTTCTGTCCATGCTCATCGGAGCCTGTCATGAAGAAGACATCATAGCCCTCCTGGCGGCGGAAGCGGGCGATAGCATCCGCCAGAATGATCTCATAGGTATTGCCGATGTGGGGTTTCCCTGAGGTATAGGCAATGGCCGTTGTGATATAGAACTTACCCTTGTTGCTCATCTCTTCCTTATTCCCCGTACTTGAACTCTTCTACCGGCTTATCTTCTGAATTCTCCTCATCCGCCGGCGCGTCCTGCTTCTCCTCAGAAGGAGTCTCTTCCGGAGCATACTGCCTGGACTCCTCTATTTTCGGCTCTGCGATCTTTGTCTCTTCATCAACGAAGGCATCCGGTTCTGCGGTGGGCGCGCTCTTCTCTCCCGCATTCCCCTCCTCTGTATGGGAAACAGGCATTTTCTCCCCGCACTTGGGGCAGTACGCAGACTCCTTGGAGACAGAGCTGCCGCAGGTCGGGCAGGTCTGCGTCCTCTTTAAGACTTCGACCGTCTCCTTCTTCTCCTCTAATTTCTCCAGCAGAGCCTCGATTTCCGCGAAGTCCTCTCCGGGATCATCACTGTGGTCCTGATAGTAGCGCCTGCCCAATTCCGCATAGGCGTCTCTTAACCTGCGCTCCGTATCCTTGACCTCATAAGTGGCCTTGGTTACATCTACGGCAGTCTTTACCTTGTCGCCGACAACCTGACCGGCATTTACAACTGTGTTGGTAATCTCGTCAAATAAACCCATCGTATGCTCCTTTCTATGACGCCGGCGCACTTGTCAAAAAGCGGCGTCTAATCATCTGTATTATACCTGTGTAACTCTGGATGCGCAATTTATCCGGCCCAGACAAACCATGTGTAGAGGTAACCCGCCAGAACCGCCGCCAGGGTATAAGGGACTCCCACTTTCATAAAGTCCGCAAATCCCGTCTCATACCCTTCTTTCTTCAGCAGTCCAACCGCTGTGATATTAGCAGACGCCCCGATCGGGGTTAAGTTTCCTCCCAGAGTCGCTCCTGTCAGCAGACCGAAATAGAGGATATAAGGGGAAATCCCAAGTCTGGTCGCCAGCCCAGTCAAAACTGGCAGCATTGTGGCCACATAGGGAATATTATCTACAAAAGCGGAGATCAAAACTGACCCCCAGACGACCAGACTGTAGAGCCAGAAGAGATGACTGCCTCCGACCTTTGCAATCAGCCTGGTCAGGTCTTCAATCAGGCCCACCTGTGTCACCCCGGCAATCACGATAAAGAGTCCCAGAAGGAGAAAGAGGGTCTCTGTATCAAGGCTGCGAAGGGCTCTCCTCGCCCCCTCTCTCTCTCCCGTTTTCACCCTGTCGCCAAGCAGGGCAAGCCCTGCCAGACCCAGACAAATGATCCCATTGCTGATCTCCGGCTTTCCCGGAATGAAAGAGGCTCCAATCAGGAGAGAAATCATGGCCAGAAGCAAAAAAGAGGGCAACAAGCTCTTGACCTGTGTCCGCTCCGTCACCAGCGTTTCCTGCGTCAAATGGCGAAACTCAAACCGCATAATGGGGATCGTCGCCAGTGCGCCCAGTTCTACAGCGAAGAAAATTCCCGGCCGTCCCTGCATGAAAAAGAAGTCCAGAAAATCCATATTGGCATAGGAACCGAGCAGAATGGACGTCGTATCCCCCACCAGAGTTGCCGCCCCCTGCAGATTCGAGGATACAGCGATCGAAAAGATCATGGGAACCGGGTTGATCTTCAGCTTTCTGCAGACCGCCATCCCGATCGGGGCTACCATCAGAACCGTCGCGACATTATCAATAAAAGCGGAGATCAGACCAGCGAAGAGCGACATGAGAATAATAATCCACATGACATTCTTCGACTTCTCCATGATCAGGTCTGCCATCAGAAGCGGCATGCCGGAGGCGATGAAATAATCAACCAGAATCATCGTCCCGCTGATCATCATCAGAACATTCCAGTTAATACTGGAGATCACCTGCCCCAAAGGCAGAATTCCTGTCACTAAATAGAGGGCCGCCACTGCCATCGCCGCATGCGGCCGGTATTTCTGCCTGGCAACCATGACAATATACATAAGAATAAAGAGAACCAGAGCCAGTATTTTCATTCGCTTTCTCCACTCCTATGATAAAAGAGACCCGATCCTCGTGTGGGTCGAATCTCTTTCTCCGCAAACGTCTCTCCTTCAGAAATCCTTCGTCTCCGAAAGAGCCTGCTTCGAAAACGGGTACCTCGAATTCGCACCTTCCGTGCTTTATCGACTAGTGATTTTACAGTATTTCTTCTTTCCCCGGCGCAGAAGGAATTCCTCCGCGAAATCAGATGGCCTGTAAGACGTGTGAATATCTGTCACCTTATCCCCATTGACAGATACACCGCCCTGCTCTACTGCCCGGCGGGCATCGGAACGGGACTGCGCCAGTCCACAGAGGACAAGAACGGACAGAATGTCGATTTCTCCCTCTTTGAAATCTTCTTCCCTGACGACCGCCTGCGGCATATTGTCAGAAGACACGCCTCCGGCGAAGAGCGATTTCGCCGCTTCCTGAGCCTTGTCGGCCTCTTCCTCTCCGTGTACCATCGCAGTCAGTTCATGGGCCAAAATGCGCTTGGCCTCATTGAGCTGGGCTCCCTCCCAGCGATCCATCTCATCAATCTGCTCCAGGGGCAGGAAGGTCATCATGCGCAGGAACTTGAGAACATCCGCGTCATCTACATTTCTCCAGTACTGGAAGAAATCATAGGGGGATGTTTTCCCGGGATCCAGCCAGACAGCTCCGCCGGCTGTCTTTCCCATCTTCGTCCCGTCATGCTTAAGCAGAAGGTTGATGGTCATAGCCGCGGCATCTTCTCCCAGCTTCTTGCGAATCAGCTCTGTTCCGGCCAGCATATTGGACCACTGATCATCACCGCCGAACTCCATATTACAGCCATACTCCTGATAGAGCTTGTAGAAGTCATAGGCCTGCATAAGCATATAGGAAAACTCCAAAAAGGACAGTCCGCGCTCCATGCGATTGACATATGCTCTGGCACGAAGCATGTCATTGACAGAAAAATGAGCTCCGACCTCCCGCATAAAATCCAGAAAATTCAGATTGCGCAGCCAGTCCGCGTTATTGACCATAAGCGCCTTGTCTTCCCCAAATTCAATAAAGCGACTCATCTGCTTCTTGAAGCACTCACAGTTGTGATCGATCTGCTCGACTGTCATCATAGATCGCAGATCTGTTCTCCCGGAGGGATCCCCGATCATTGCGGTTCCCCCACCGATCAGAGCAATTGGGCGATTCCCGCCCATCTGCAGGCGCTTCATCAAAGTCAAGGCCATAAAATGCCCTACATGCAGGGAATCTGCCGTCGGATCAAAGCCGATATAAAAGGTCGCTCTGCCATGATTAATCAGATCTTTGATTCTCTCTTCATCCGTCAGCTGCGCAATCAGCCCTCTGGCCACTAACTCATCGTATAAGGTCATCTCATTTCTCCTCGTCTCTGGGGCTACAAAATCAGTCCCTATGATACAATCTTCCCCCACCTTATGCAAATTCCCGCGGATGCATCCTGCTGCATTCCCGCAGCTGCGGGTCTCATACGTCTGTCCTTTGTCTCAATTTCTTCTGTCCCAATTTCCTCAGGACTCTTATTTCGTCACAGAATCGACATAGGCATCCAGAAAATCACAGAGAGCCGCGTTCATTTGTCCATAGCTGTCCTCGCGCAGCTGAGAGGCATTTTTCACATAGGGATACTTTTTACTGTCTTCTTCCAGATTTCTCTCAGACGCAATCAAAGCTTCTACCGCCTCCGGCGTAAACTCCGGATGACACTGGAAGGCGTATGCGCGGTCAGAATAGCGAATGATCTGCCGCGGACAGCCCTCAGAGAAAGCAAGTACCCTGGCCTCCCCGGTTAAACCCGGCATATCCCCGTGCCAGCTTCCAATGTTCATTCCATCCGCAAACGCCTTCAAAAGAGGATCCTTACGCCCCTCCTCGGTCAAATGCATGGGAATGGCCCCGATTTCCCTGTGAGGACTGTGCTCATAAGGCGCTCCAAAGGCCTGACCGATCAACTGCGCCCCCAGACAGGCCCCGAGGACTGCCTTCTTTTCCCTGACAAATCTTTGGATCAGGGCAATTTCTTCTTTCGGATCATAATAGGGAAAATGCTCTCGATCCTCATCTGGAGTCTGAGGACCGCCCATAACAATCAGCATGTCATAGCCGCTGATCTCGCGGGGAATCGGTTCCTTCAGGTAGACATGGACCTGGTCGGTCTCATATCCCCTGGCCCTGGCCCAGTCCAGATATGTGGCCGGCTGCTCAAATGCTTCGTGCAGCAAATAAAGAATTTTCATTTCTCTCTTTCTCTTTTCCCGTGTACTGCGGCTCATCGCCTTCATCTGAAAATTCGTTGCCTTCTCTGACATTCTGATTTCTCTCCGCTTTTTCCCCTGTACAAATGAAATCTGTTTTTACAGTGTCATGAGCAATGTCCCTGCCGCAATCAGAATACAACCGAGCAGAGATTTGACGGTGACGTCTTCGTGAAGAAAGATAAACGCCAGCAGAATTGTGATTACGACACTCATCTTATCAATCGGAACAACCTTGGACGCATCGCCTATCTGCAGAGCACGATAATAACAGAGCCAGGAGGCGCCTGTTGCCAGGCCTGACAGGATCAGAAAAATCCAACTCCTTCTTCCTATTTCAAAGATTCCCTTTTGACTATTCGTGATAAAGACCATACCCCAGGCCATGAGAATGACAACGCAGGTTCGTATCGCCGTCGCAAGATTTGAGTTGACGCCATTTACGCCAAGCTTGCCCAAAATAGAGGTTAAAGCGGCAAACACTGCCGACAGAATCGCAAATATCATCCACATAAATACTCCTATATCGAATCCTTCTATTGAAAAAAGCGAGTACTTTCGTACTCGCCCAAAAGAGGTGCCAACCAGATTTGAACTGGTGATGAAGGTGTTGCAGACCTCTGCCTTACCACTTGGCCATGGCACCAAATATGTGCTCGAAACACTTTCTCAATATAGCAGAGGGGCTGAAACCCGTCAAGTCAGTCTGAAGGCAGATACCTTCAAAACTTCATACAGATGAATTGCAAA
>ERZ773197.926-NODE-926-length-21698-cov-14.495634_pt1 | contig 21698 bp, 19 predicted proteins | sample MGYA00580999_ERZ773197 | MGnify/ENA primary metagenome ERZ773197 (study PRJEB29015, sample SAMEA2738166) | human oral metagenome | biome: human oral; feature: human-associated habitat; material: saliva | place: China | collected 2185 ...
CTGATATTTTGGCAGGAAGGACAAAAAGTGTACAAATTGATATTGCAATTTTGGAATAAAAAAAATATAACTTTTTTATATAATCCAGTTAAAGAACCATATTCCGAAAACTATATATATGGTACTGAAAAACCAACAAAGCAACTGGATTTTGACGTGATACATCATACAAATAATTTAATGTATACAGGAACTTTTTACACTAAAAATGATTGCCCGCAGATAATTTTAAATATACATACATACAAAAAAATTTTTGGAGATATAAAATTTAACTCAATAAACTTAAATATTAGCCCTCAATGTAATATAAATCAGGCTGTAGAAGACTTAAACACTATATTATCAAAATATAACTTCAATATAGTTAATAAGCATGATGAAAGAGCATTGATGTTAGATAGTTCGGAAATACACGAAAAAATCAATATATTTATTTCTATATGCATATATTTAATATTATTTATTATAGGTCTATCACTATACTTAAAGATATATAGAAAAATATATAGAAACTTGCAAATAGTAGAGTACCTTGGAATATCAAAAACAGCTATAAGAAGAATATTTATTAAAAAAACAATAAGGTTATTAATGCTAATGACATTAATAATAGTATTATTTTCTCTACCAACAGAATGGTATATATATGAATATTTCAAGGCGAATGATTTCTACACCAAATATTTTGCATTTAATTTAAAGTTTATTTGTTTTACGATAATATTAAATTATATTTTATCGTTAGTTGGATATTTATTATTCCTTCATTCCAATAAAGGAGTGAGATTTGAAAATACCGATTATAGGTTATGAAATTATAAAAAAACTATGTATTCATAATAATAAAAGGTATATGCAAATCTATAGTAAGTTAGGCTTGAAAAAGGTCTTTAATAGGTATATAATGGATACATATAGATTTGATGGCTATGATGGAGCCTAGTAAGTTAAGTCCTGTCTTCAGAGAATGGGTGGTCGGTGCGAACCCATGGCAAGTTTTCCTGAATCTACTCCGGAGCTTCTAGTTTGAAATAGTACTAGACGTAGGACCTGCGATAAGGGTTAGAGGTGGGCTATTTATATAGCCAACTAGGGTGGCAACGCGGAATTATGACTTTCGTCCCTTATTGGGATGGGAGTCTTTTTTTATTATTAAAATACAGGACCTATCATATACCCTTGTTAGGAATCATGCTTTTTTGCTGGGTCCCAGTATTAAAAATACAAAAAATATATTATTTATAAAGAGAGGTAAAGATATGTTAGACGTAAAGAGAATTAGAGAAAATCTTGATGAGATTAAGCTTTTGATGGGCAGAAGGGGTGAAGGAGAATTTGATCCTAAGGACCTTGATGAAGTACTAGACTTGGATGACAAGAGAAAGGCTATCTTAAAGGAAGTTGAAGTCCTAAAGAATAAGTCAAATGTTGACTCTAAGAAGATACCAGTAATGATGAAAAATGGTGAAAATATAGACGAGATAAAGGCCGAACTAAAGGTTTTATCTGACAAGATAAAGGAATTTGACGTTGAGCTAAGAGAAGTAGAAGAAAAGCTAGTTTATAGACTAATGAGAATACCTAATGTACCGCACCCAGATGTACCACAGGGTGAAACTGATGAAGACAATGTAGAAATAAGAAGGTGGGGAGAGCCTACAAAGTTTGATTTCGAACTCAAGGCCCACTGGGATATAGGAACAGACCTTGATATACTTGACTTCGAAAGAGGTGGAAAGATAACTGGATCAAGATTTACAGTGCTTAAGGGCTTGGGTTCTAAGTTAGAAAGGTCTCTAATAGGTTTCTTCCTTGACCAGCATACTGAAAATAACGGCTATATAGAGGTAATACCACCTTTCATCGCCAATAGAAACAGCTTTATAGGTACTGGCCAGTTACCTAAGTTTGAAGAGGATATGTTCAAGTTAGAAGGCTTAGAATACTTCTTGGTACCAACTGCAGAAGTTCCAGTAACTAACCTTTACAACAATGAAATATTGAGCTTGGACAAGCTTCCAATCAAGCACTGTGCCTACACTCCATGCTTCAGGTCTGAAGCCGGATCAGCTGGTAGGGATACTAGGGGTCTAGTTAGACAGCACCAGTTCAATAAGGTAGAGCTAGTTAAGTTTGTTAAACCAGAAGATTCTTACCAGGAATTAGAAACTTTGACTAATGATGCTGAAAAGATGCTACAGTTGTTAGGCCTACCATATAGGGTGGTTAAGATATGTACAGGAGACCTAGGCTTTACTGCTGCCAAGAAGTATGACCTAGAAGTTTGGATGCCAAGCTACAACAGGTATGTAGAAATATCTTCTTGTTCAAACTTTGAAGACTTCCAGGCAAGAAGGGCCAATATCAGATTTAAGAGGGATAGAAATGCTAAGACTGAATTTGTCCACACTCTAAATGGATCAGGTTTGGCAGTTGGTAGAACTCTTGCTGCTATACTTGAAAACTACCAGCAGGCTGATGGTAGCGTAGTGGTTCCAGAAGCCCTAAGAAAGTATATGAAGTGTGACTTAATCAATAGAGGATAAATAAAATATTAAAAGAGCCTATAGTGTACCAGACTATAGGCTTTTTTTTACTTAATTTTTAACTTATATTTTTGGAACCTATGACTTGTTATGTAATACAGGTTATTCAATAATATAAAAATTAAAATATTGATTACAATATAGATCATTTTATTAGAAACAAAAATTATAAAAGTACAAAGAAGAAAACCAAGTATAAAGTTGTATAAAAAACTATAAATGGTAGCTTCTGCTATGTAAAAGGATCCACATTGACTGCATTCAAGAGTGTGCTTTGAGTGCAATCTGAAACAACCCTTTATTCTATCTTTAAAAGTAAATTCATATCCACATATTTCACAGTACTTCATAATAGTCACCCTTTCTTATGTTATATATAATAAGTTCCAAATATTTTTTCATTAGGAGTTTTAATTGTCTAGTCGATTTTATAGTGGTAATTCAAAGCATAAAAACTGATTTCTAATTTTCACCGATACGGAATTACCTCCCTAATACTACTTATCCTTATATTAATATATTTCAGAAAAATTGTCGACGATTTTCTTTTCTCTCAAGTTGCATACCAAACAAAGTTTTTATATAGAGTATGATTTTTAAGATAAGGATAATTTTATCCTATTGACACAATTGAAATTTTTATTTCATTATGTCTGGAATATCCATGATTTATGAATTTATTTATGCGAAACTTTCAAAAAAAGACCTCGACAATATATAAATATTTTAGATATGACTAAAAATGCATAATATTATTCATTTTTTATAAAAAGAATGATAGGCAAATGCTTTTTTTTGAAACATTTATTTTTTTACTTGCAATTTTACCCTGTTTATAGGATAATATTATTGTGGAATAAATTAGTAATAAATATGTTAAATTTCAGAGTAGCGATATCTAATAACAATACCTAATAAATGTTAGTTATTGCTGGTATCTTATTCTGCAAAAGGGGAGGAATGACTTATTTTAGAATTATTGACAAAATTATTGACAAAAATCGATGATGTTATGTACTATCCTATCTTGATAGTAGTACTAGCGGTGGCAGGTATTTATTTCAGTTTTAGGACAAAGTTTGTCCAGCTTAGATTATTTCCAGAATCTATTAGAGCCGTAAAGGAAAAGCCAAGTGAAAAGGGACAGGTTTCTTCTTTCCAGGCCTTGATGGTTTCTACGGCATCTCGTGTAGGTACTGGTAATATCGTTGGTGTATCTACAGCTATAGTACTTGGTGGTCCTGGTGCAGCCTTTTGGATGTGGGTCCTAGCTATAGTTGGTTCAGCAACAGCCTTTGTAGAATCTACACTAGCTCAGATCTACAAGCGTAGGGATGAAAAGGGTGGTTGCTACGGTGGTCCAGCCTACTATATAGAAACAGCTTTAAAGAGCAAGACACTTGCAACTATATTCGTAGTATGCTTGGTAGTGACATATGGTTTTGGATTTAACCTGTTGTGCTCTTATAACCTACAGTCTACATTCTCAGTTTATGGTTTCTATAACCCAAGTGTAACACCAAAGATCATAGGTGCAATTATTGCTCTTGCAGTTTTCGTATCTATTGTTGGTGGTGCTAAGCGTATGATCCGTGTAACAGAGGTTTTAGTTCCATTCATGGGTATAATTTATGTACTAGTTTCAATCATAGTACTAGTTTTAAATATAGGAATGTTACCAGATGTATTCAAGATGATATTTACAGACGCCTTCAGTGGTAGGTCATTTGCAGGTGGTCTAGCAGGATCTTGTCTAGTTTATGGTATCAAGCGTGGTCTTTACTCAAATGAGGCCGGTGTTGGTTCTGCTCCTAATGCAGCAGCTTCAGCAGAGGTATCTCACCCAGTTAAGCAGGGTCTAGTACAGTTCTTATCTGTATATATAGATACTATACTAATCTGTTCAGCAACTGCTTTTATGATACTAATCAGCGGTGTTGGAATCAAGCCTGAACTAGCTGGTGCTCCAATGGTACAGGAATCATTACGTCCTATATTTGGATCGTTTGGACCTCTATTCATTACAATAGCAATGATTATGTTTGCCTTCACTACATTGATAGGTAACCTTTACTATTGTGAAACAGGCCTAGCTTACCTAAATGGCAACCAGAAGCCAAGTGATGAATTTATGAAGATATTCTATGTGATTGCTTCTTTAGTAGTTTTCTTTGGTGCAATTATATCAATGGATGCAGCTTGGGCCCTAGCTGATATTACAATGGGCTTGATGGCACTTATAAATATCCCTTGCTGTGTAATCTTAGGTGGAGTAGCTGTTAAGGCACTTAAGAACTATGAAGAACAGAGAAGAGAAGGCAGGGAGCCTGAATTCCATGCCAAGTCTATAGGTATAGATCCTGATGACCTTGACTATTGGGCATAAGTTCTAATTAAATACACTAAAATTTAGCCGACCTAGGAGGGGAGACCAAGTCTGATTCTTAGGTCGGTTTTTTGTATGAAAGAAATACAATAGAAATTTGATTAAAGTTGTTATATTTAGTCAATAAAATCGTTTAAAATATCGATTTCCTATTGTATTTGTAGGAAAAATATAGTAGAATAATAGCAGAGTGTTGATTAACGTCGCACGAAGGGGTACACCACCACGGGTGTAGGCTTCCTTCGTGCGTTTTTTTTCGGAAAAAATGAACAGAGATAGGAAAGAGGAGGGTGAATATATGGCGATTATAAATGGGAAAGAAGTCTTGGCGGAAGGTCAAAGTCTGCTTGAATATTTGCATGATCAAGGCTTTGATGTAGATAGGCTGGCCGTAGAGGTAAATGGGACAATTATAAAAAGAGGGACCTATGGAGACTATGTAATCAATGAGTATGACAGGGTGGAGATAGTTTGCTTCGTAGGAGGTGGTTAAGATAGGGTTTAAATTTGAAAAGTCTAGGGCAGAACAAGGAAGTACCCTTGGATTAAAGAGAAGTCTGTACAAGGGACTAGAAAATATAAGTATAGGAGGAAGGGACCTAGGCCCTCAGGATATATTTAAGAGAAATATAAGTGATCCAGACGGGGTTCTGGCCGGGTCTAGTGTCTGTATACTTGGACTGGGAGGTCTGGGGTCTAATATAGGGGTATACCTGGCTAGGTCTGGTATAGGTAGGCTAGTCCTGGTCGACTTTGACCATGTGGAGGCCTCAAACCTCAACAGACAGGCCTATAGTCTAGACCATATAGGCATGAAAAAGACCCAGGCCCTGGTAGAGGTTATCAGGTCCATAAACCCCTTTATAGACCTTGAGGTCATAGATGTAAGGGTGGCTAGAGACAATATTATGGCCCTAGTCGAGGGGAATTACATAATATGTGAGGCCCTAGATGATCCAGCCACCAAGTCTATGGTGGTATCAGAGGTCCTGGCCAACTCCGATGACAAGCTAGTGGTAGCTGCTTCGGGTATGGCAGGTCTTGGTGATGCCAATCTAATTAGGACTAGAAGGAAGTTATCTAGGCTCTATATATGTGGTGATGAGAGGTCTGACTTTGAACTTATACCTGGCATGATGGCGCCTAGGGTCAGTATATGTGCAGGTCACCAGGCCAATATAATACTTAGGCTACTTTTGGGCCTCGAAGGATAGGATGAAAAAATCAGGTTTGTAATTTCAAAACAATATATTATTTAAGGATAAAAATTAGGGAGGAAATAAGTATGGAAGATAAGCTGATAATCGGAGGTAGAGAATTTAATTCTAGGTTTATATTGGGGTCAGGCAAGTATTCCCTAGACCTAATAGATAGTGCGGTAAGGTATGCCGGAGCAGAAATTATCACACTAGCCCTGAGAAGGGCAGTGGGAGGCCAGGTTGAAAATATACTAGACTATATACCTGAGGGGGTTACCCTTTTACCGAACACATCTGGAGCAAGAAATGCAGAAGAAGCAGTTAGGATAGCCAGGCTGTCAAGAGAGTGTGGCTGTGGTGACTTTGTAAAGATAGAGGTAATCAGGGACTCAAAGTACCTGCTACCAGACAATCAGGAAACTATAAGGGCTACAGAAATCCTAGCCAAGGAGGGCTTTATAGTAATGCCCTATATGTACCCAGACCTAAATGTGGCCAGGGACCTGAAAAATGCAGGAGCAGCCTGCATAATGCCACTTGGATCTCCAATAGGATCAAACAAGGGCTTGGCTACTAAAGACTTTATACAAATCTTGATAGATGAGATAGACCTGCCAGTAATTGTAGATGCGGGTATAGGTAGACCATCCCAGGCCTGCGAGGCTATGGAAATGGGGGCTTCTGCAATAATGGCCAACACTGCAATAGCAACTGCTGGAAATATACCTATGATGGCCCAGGCCTTTAAGCAGGCTATAGAAGCTGGTAGGTTGGCCTACCTAGCCAAGCTGGGTAGGGTTATAGAAAAGGGTGGGGTTGCTTCATCACCACTAACAGGATTTTTAGAGGATTAGGGGGTGGCAGGTATGAAGAAGATTAACCACATGGAATATATGGATGGGATGGAAAGGCTTGAATCGGATATAATGACTAGGGTAATAGACCAGATGGAGGCCTATGACTACGATTCTTTTACTGCAAATGATGTCAAGGCAGCCCTGGCCAAGGATACCTTGTCACCTAGGGACTTTCAGGCCCTCCTATCACCAGCAGCCCAAGACTTTTTGGAGGAGATAGCTCAGAGGGCCCAGAAGGAGACAAGGGCCCACTTCGGTAACTCTATATATATGTTTACACCCCTATATATAGCCAACTACTGTGAGAATTATTGTATCTATTGTGGCTTTAATTCCCACAACAAGATAAAGAGGTCTAGATTAAATTTCGACCAGATTGAAAAGGAAATGAAGGCCATAGCAGAAACAGGCCTACAAGAAATTTTAATCCTGACTGGAGAGAGCAGGAAGCACTCCGATGTAAAATATATAGGAGAGGCCTGTAGGTTGGCCAGCAAGTACTTTAGTATAGTGGGTCTTGAAGTCTATCCTATGAACACTGATGAGTATGCCTATCTTAATTCATGCGGGGCAGATTATGTGACAGTATTTCAGGAAACCTATAATTCTGACAAGTATGAAACCCTACATTTAGCGGGCCATAAGAGGGTATTTCCCTATAGGTTAAATGCTCAAGAGAGGGCCCTGAGAGGGGGAATGAGGGGGGTAGGTTTTGCAGCCCTACTAGGACTGGATGACTTTAGGAAGGATGCCTTTGCTACAGGCTACCATGCCTACCTACTCCAGCAAAAATATCCCCATGCAGAGATAGCAATTTCATGTCCAAGGTTGAGACCTATTATAAATAATGATAAAATAAACCCTAAGGATGTTCATGAAACCCAACTACTACAGATAATATGCGCCTATAGGATCTTTCTACCATTTGCCAGTATCACTGTATCAACCAGAGAGTTGCCAAGGTTTAGGGACAATATTATAAAAATAGCAGCTACCAAAATATCTGCTGGTGTAAGTACGGGTATAGGAAGTCATTCTGAGGAAATTGAAAGTGAAAAGGGCGATGAACAGTTTGAAATCGCTGATACTAGAGATGTTAACGAGGTCTTTGAAGCTATAAAGTCTGGTGGCCTACAGCCAGTAATGAGTGATTATATAAACCTAACTAAAGAGGGTATTAAATAAGGAGCAATATGGAAAAAAGAGGGGAAGAGAACAAGAAAAAATTAATGGTCGTAACCAATAGGAAGGCCTGTCAGGATGGACTTTTAAAGAGGCTTGAAGAGGTATTTGATGCCTATGTGGAGGGAACCTATTTGGACGACTTTATAATAGAGGGACTGGTCTTGAGGGAAAAGGACCTAGAGGAGGAAGCCTACCTAAAATTACTTGGTGAAACACAAGTACTGTGCCAGACCCGTGGCATAGACCTTTATGCCCACAAATTCTGGAGATCTGCCATGAAGTTGGGGATAAAAAATATACATATGCCCCTCCATGACCTCCTAGAACTGGCCGAGGATGTGAATAAGTACAGGTGCTTTATAGGTTACTTTGACCATGTAGGGGTTTCAACCCATTCGCCTGAGGAGGCTAGCCAGGCTCAAAGGCTGGGGGCTAGCCATATATTCGCAGGACACATATTTTCAACTGATTGCAAGAAGGGACTAGAGCCTAGGGGACTAGACTTTTTAGACAAAATGTGCAGGGTATCTAGTCTGCCAGTATATGCAATAGGTGGTATCTGTTTGGACAGGGTAGACCAGGTCCTTGCCAGAGGGGCCCATGGTGTGTCTCTTATGTCAGGCATCATGAAGGATAAAGGTCCTGACCTTAGGTCCTGTGGCCATGCTAGGGAGTTTGACAGGTCAGACCAGCCAATTAGGGACCCATATCAAATAGATGACAAGGACAAGGAGTATTTTATGTCTGAGGCCCTCAAGGAGGCTAAAAAGGCCTATACCATGAGGGAGACCCCTATTGGTGCAGTTGTTGTCCATGATGGAAAGATAGTGGGTAGGGGCTTTAACCAGGTAGAGCTGACAGGGGACCCAAGTCAGCATGCAGAGATGGTAGCCATACAAAATGCAGCCAAGACCCTATCTAGGTGGAGGCTATACGACTGCCAGATGTATGTGACCATGGAGCCCTGCCTAATGTGTGCTGGAGCCATAGAGAATTCTAGGATAAAAAGCCTATATATAGGTGCCAGCCACAAGAAAAACCACCTGGTGGGCAAGCATAACAACTTCAAGCTAGAGGTTTATAGAGACAGGAAGATCTACTACGAGTTTGGCCTGCTTGAGGAAGAGGCCAGCAAGCTCTTGACCGATTTTTTCAGGGAAAGAAGGCAGGAAAAATCAAGTAAGCCTAGGAAAGAGGACCTTTAGCGGAAAAATCTCAAAAAATATAAAATTAATAAATTGTGGACTAAAATATAATTACAAGCAAGGTATTATGTGATATTCTATTGATAGGAGAGACTTTCATGTAAAATTATATTGTTCGGAGGTATATCAATGAATAAGTTTTTAAATAGAGGCCTAGTGCTTGCCGGTGTGGTTAGTATGAGTATGGGCTTGTTTGGTGGACCAAAGGCAGATGCCTATGGAGAAAGACAAGTTGACCAATTTCTAACTGATTCCAGCAAGGACTATATAAATCTGAGTGGCAAGGACAGACAAGATACATCTAGGCTCATCTCGCAGATGGCCTATGACCATTCAGATGAGGTCATAATAGTAGACGGATCCAACTATGTAGACAGTATGTCTGCAATTCAGGTATCGGCCTACCTAGATGCACCTATACTATTAAATGGCAAGGCTGGACTTGATAAGGGGACTAGGGCAGAGATGATTAGGTTGAGGGCAGAGCATGCCTACCTAGTTGGCTGCAATATAAACCCCAAGCTAGAAGCTGACCTAGTAGAAGAGGGCTGTAAGGTTACTAGGATAAGTGCCGAAAAACCCTTTGATTTGTCATACAAGTGTGGTGAATTTGCCAATAAAAATAATAGCAATCCAAAGAAGAGCCTAATATTGGCCAGCAGTGAGGTTTTTGCAGATAGCCTATCCATGTCATCCTATTCATATGCCAACAAGGTCCCAATGCTCTTGGTACCAAAGGATATAGATGATAATATGGCCAAGATAATAAATGATTACGGGGCGGAAGAGGTCTTGGTGATAGGTGGAGAAAATACCATCAGTAGTGAGTCTATGGCCAAGATAGGCAAGGCCAGAAGGATAAGTGGTCAGGACAGGTACCAGACATCCAGGATTATACAGAAGGACTATTATCCAGATAGTAAGAATAGCCTGGTAGCCTCAGGTCTTACCTTTGCAGATACGGTAGCAGCATCTCCCCTTGCAGGGCTAATGAAGGCCAACATAGTATTGGTAAAAAAGACTAGTGAAGAGGTCCACGACTACCACTTTCAAAAGATAGTAGCAGTGGGTGGTCTAGTTAAAAAGTACATGACAGACGTAGTATATATAAATCCCCACCAGGATGACGAGACTATAGACATGGGACTGGATATAATCAGAGATGTAAAGGACGGAAGGAAGGTCTACCTAATACTGATGACAGATGGTAGTAAGAGTAAGATATATGAGTCCCTTGACCGTGAATTTATCAGGACTAACAGGAGCAGAATCAGTAGGGATGACTTCACCTACCTAAGGGATATGGAAATGGTAAGAGCCCTAGAAACTATGGGTGTCAAAAAGGAAAATGTGATATTTACCAAGAATAGAAACCTGGAAATTGACAAGGATACAGTCATAAGGGCCATAGAAAAATTTGAAGCAGACCATGGCAACAACTTTTCCTATAAGAGTCTTGCCAAAAATAATCATGACAAGAGTGGTGGTAATGTGGACCACTTTGCCTGTCATGATGGGGTAAAGGAATTCTGTCAGAAGAATTCTAGGAACTATACCTTCTACTCATCCCAACCTACTTATGATGATCCAGCTATACATGTTAAGAACCCTAGCTACGAAGAGAGGGAACTCTGGACTCAGGCCTTGAAACAGTATGAGCTTACTGATCCTTCCCTTGGTTATTATGGGGTGGGCTTCCGTTCAGTGGGAGGTATCATGAATAGGAAGATATACAATATGCAGGAATTTATTGACTATAATTAAAATAGGGGCTTATAAAATTGGACTACTTGTGGTATTATTATCTAGGTGGAAATAATACGGAGAGGTGTCCGAGTGGCTTAAGGGGCTCGCCTGGAAAGCGGGTGTGTGGGAAACTGCACCGAGGGTTCAAATCCCTCTCTCTCCGCCATTAAATATGAATTAATTAAACACGGAAATATTATACAACAGTATTTTAAAGGCAATTAGCCCAATAAAAAAGCCTATGGTATGGGACACCATAGGCTTTTATTTGGGCAGTCACACTGCTTATATCTCAGCTAATACAATTATAACAGACTTTTATTCATACTTGTCAATACTTGCTAGTAAATCAGATATTGAGTTGTATTTTATTATTAATATATACTTCGTCAATTCATCTTAATATCAAATAATATTCTTCCACATAGCAATCATTAATTTTTATATTATCTGAAATACCGATATAATATTCTACGGAATACTCATCTTTTATATCAGGTATATTACTCATTTTTATTATTTTTTTTATATTGTTGGGCAAATCATCATACTTGATTGCTTGCAAGAAAAAATAAAAACCATCTTTATCTGCTTTTTTATTATCTGTTTTTTTATTGATAAATTTTTTTGTTTCAATTTGATTATTGAAAATTAATATAGATGAGTCAGACACAGTTGATAAATTAAACCATCCAATCGAAAATCTTGTATCGTTTTTTCTTTTAAAATCTAATGTATTCAATAAAAGATTTAGTATGTATATTTTTTTTGTGTCCATATGTTTCATATTCCATTCTTCAAAGGAATATGGTATGAAAATTTCATCTATATTTAAGTCATTCCTCATATTATTTACCTCTAGAGGGATTTTTTTCCAAAGTCTATTTGCAAATCTTGCTTTTTTTATATAATTCACCTCTTTCTATTATCACAGTTATAGAATCTATTTATGCAACCTGAAAACCACCCATTGGACGGGTTGTCATGATTCTTTCCTAATTATGTTATATAATATATACTTACTATAGATAAAATAGTGAATAATATTGTCAATATTATTTTTTCATTCTTTATTACAAATGGACTTTTCAAAGAGTTTGGCAACCATATAAATACTGCTATAAGAAAAGTCAAGATAATAATTATTACTCTTAACATAATAAACCCTCCTTACTGAGGCCCTATCCAATAAAACCTCACACTTATCCTTGGTGTGAAATTGATCATTCCACTTATAATGACTCCCCTAGCACGGTTATTATATGTAATCAATCCTGAAGAGACCATTCCATAATTACTCATATTAAGGGTAGAGCCTTTATTTATTAAATTATTTCTTTTTATAGTTATATATATAATTACAAAAAGAAAATACTAATAATAAAATTACCAAAAAAGTAATATTTTCTTTATTTTTGTTAATAATATTATATAAGATTGAAATTATGAATAATATTGTAAAAAAAAGTTGTTTCTTAAGAAATGTTTTTTGCATAATTTACCTCAATCCTTTCTATATAAACCATTGTTGGTCCTACTATTCTTGTTCATGCTGGATCTGAATATACCGCCATTACAAATTTTGTTCTATGTATTAAATCTTTTTTGCGCTTATGATAAACTTTAGTTTTAGTCCATTTTTTTATAAACTCTATTCTCATTTTCATTTTTGCTTACAGTTGTTATTCGACATAGAGCCGATAATACCTGCATAGCCCTCCCTTTTATTTTGTCTAATGTGTAAAGACACTCTTGGAAGATGACTTTGAATACGTCCAGGTGCCAGCTGATAGGTCGGCACCTGGATGCATACATATAGAGAAAGGATAAGAGAACTTTAATGGTAGGAAGGTCCTGGGGGCAAACTAAAAAATGGGGCCTTATTTATAGTCCTAAGGAAGGACGTCTGACCTAGTCATAGTAAGGCCAGTAAGTCCAACAATGACAGTAAGTATAAGGCTGGTGTAGCAAAAAATGGCAAAGGGAAGGTAGGCTAGGGTAGCCACTCCTAGCATGCTGGTAGAAAAGGCACCACAAACTCCCCAGGGTACAAGGGGATTTATGACAGTTCCAGAGTCCTCAAGAGTCCTGGACAGATTTTTTGGATGTAGGCCCAATTGGTCGTATATGGGCTTAAAGGTCCTGCCTGCCAAGAGGATACTAAGGTATTGCTCGCCCACTATCAGGTTAACACCCAGGGCAGTCGCGACTACACATATGCTGACACGAGAGGGACTATCCAATACTTGGTTCAAGCTGTTTAGGATGCTTGGTATGATACCTAGGCCGAATAAAAGACCTCCGAGGCTTAGGGCCAAGATTACAATAGTCATGGTGAAGAACATGCTGCTGATACCGCCACGGCTCACCAGGGACCCTATATCTTGACTAAGACCATCCATAGAAAAGCCATCAAAGAAAAATTTAGCTAGTTGGCCCATACTATATGAAGAATGGAGCTTGCTAATCAAAAGACTAGCTAGGCTAGTGTATATAAGGGTCAAGACGGCAGGTATCCTCTTGATTGAAAGCAGGATTAAGACACCAAAGGCTAGCAGTGAGTAAGGGTGAACTAGGCCAGTAGCTAAAATAGAGGAACGAAAGCTTTCTATCCCATCTAAAGAAGCTGCATCTTGTCCTAGGGACATAAGGGTAAAGGCTATTGCAGACACTATAAAGGCCGGAATGGTCGTATACATCATATTTTTAATGTGGTCAAATAAGTCAATCCCTACTATACTGGCAGCTATACCTGTGGTATCGGATAGGGGAGACATCTTGTCGCCAAAAAAGGCACCGGATACAATAGCACCAGCTGTAATTGCAGGGTTAAGACCAAAGGCATTTGAAATACTCATAAGGGCAACTCCTAGAGTTGCTACAGTTGTCAAGCTAGATCCTATAGCAATACCAATTATTGCAGTAGCCAAGAAGCTTGATAGGTAAAAGGTCTTAGACGAAATAATATTCAGGCCAAAGTAGATAAGGCTGGGTATGGCTCCAGACATCATTAGGGCAGTAACCAGTATTCCAATAAAGAAAAAAAGGTAAATAGCCCCCATGCTGGTATGAACTGACTCAGCCATACTGTCCTGCATCTTGTCAAATGATATGCCCCTGGCACGTCCATAGACTATAAGGCAAATGAGAGCAAGTAGGATAGGGATATGGGGAACCATATCCCTTATGGCTATCATTGGAAAGCCCAGGATAAAAAATACTATTAAGATGCTAATGACAGCTTCCTTTTTACTTGGTTTTCGATGTTGTACTAAATTAAACATAAATATATCTCCTTGTTTTAAATAGAATATTTGTGTTTTTTATTTTTTGTCGACAAATGAAAATAAAAAACTCCTTACTAGTTTGCACTGTAAGGAGTCGTAAAAAACAAACACATCATTAGAGGCTCCTTGACAAATGCAAACAGAGCCACTAAATCTAATGTGACTCTCTAATAAGTATAATAATAGAAAAGGTTGGCAGAATTATTTTCTATGTTTTTGTTTGTAATTGTATTGTTTGATGTTTTCATAATGCTTCTCCTTTTCTATATTTTTTTTAATTTTATCATTAAAAAAATACCCTGTCAACAAAAAGTTGGAAAAGTTTTCATATAGTCATGACCTACCAATAAGCTAGGTCGGTTAAAGCTAAAATAAAATATTGAATATTTGTCTCGCATATGGTATCATTAGTTATGTCTTGACTAATGTAAGTCAAGCACTTAAAATTTACAAAGGTAAGTTTCATCTTAATGGTTAACGAGATTTAAATGTAGATATGTTAATCAATAATTAAATTAATTTTGGTTATAATTTTGCTGTACTAGACGGGGAGTTAGCGGTGCCCTGTAACTCGCAATCCGCTTTAGCGAGGTTGAATTCCATCCGGAGGCAAGTTACCTGTAATGCAGTCTCGTGCAAGTAGTGTTGATGCATGGGTCCCAAGCAATGGAAGCCCATGAATCCCGTCAGATTCGGAAGAAAGCAGCGGTAAGTGGTCACTTTCATGTGACTTGGGGACGCCTGTGCGGAGCCAACTACACGAGCAACGGTTGTAGGTACTTGTCGAGGGATGGTGTGCAGTTTAAACATATAAATTTACAATCCCATTAATGGGGTTGTTATTTTTTTGGAGGGACATTATGCACAAGGCCTTGTATAGGGAATATAGACCACTAGTATTTGATGATGTAATCGGTCAGGACCATATCATCAGGACTCTTAAAAATCAGATAAAAGAAAATAGTATGAGTCATGCCTACCTATTTTGTGGGACTAGGGGTACTGGTAAGACTACTACGGCCAAGATACTGTCTAGGGCAGTGAACTGTCAGGCCGGTGACCAAGACCACCCTTGTAACCAGTGTCCAAGCTGCCAGTCTATTTTGGATTCATCAAACCTAGATGTTATAGAAATAGATGCAGCATCCAACAATAGTGTAGATGATATTAGGGAGTTGAGGGATACTGTTAAGTATACACCAGCTAACTCCAAGTACAAGGTATATATAATAGACGAGGTTCACATGCTATCACAGGGGGCCTTCAATGCCCTTTTAAAAACCCTGGAGGAACCGCCTTCATATGTTATCTTTATACTGGCAACTACAGAGCCCAACAAGATTCCAGCAACTATCCTATCTAGGTGTCAGAGGTTTGACTTCAAGAGGGTATCTGTAGGTGACCTAATAGATAGGATGAGGAGCATATGCCAGAGTGAGTCTATAGACATAGACGAGGATGCCCTTAGGATAATAGCCAGAAATGGCCAGGGATCAGTCAGGGATTCTCTAAGTATCCTAGACAAGTGCCTATCCTTTGGCGGTAGTAGTCTGACAGGGGACCAGGTCCTAGACCTGCTAGGTGGATCCGATCCAGGTCAATTACTAGAAATGGCCAAGGCCATAATAGATGCGGATGTATGTAGGTCTATGGAGATGATAGAGGACTACTTTATGTGGGGTAAGGACCTAAGGCTTTTGGTAGAAGATATTACAGACTTTTTCAGGTCCTTGATGATGGTCAAAATCTTCGGACAGGCAAGCGACCTAGTTGACTTGACCAAGGACCAAGTCCAGGAAATACTTGGCCTAGCAGGTGGAATAGATACAGAGGAAATTATTAGGATACTAACTATCCTGTCAGACCTATCTGAAAAGCTGAGATTTTCTACAAACCAGAGGATGACCCTGGAAATATATATAATGAAGCTAGCATCGCCAGCTATGGACCAGTCAGACCAGGCCCTGTCAAAGAGGTTGGAAAAGCTAGAAAAGTTGGTTGAAGATGGTAGGATTAGTATAAATGCAAACCTGTCTCCAGACCAGGTAAACCAGCTTGCCCAGGCCCAGGCAGCCAACCAGTTACCAGGCCAGGTATATTCTAGTCAGGATCCTGTGACAAAGTCAAGTCTGGACAGCCTTGATAAATTTGATATAATAGACGATGAGGACCTAGACCTTATAAATGAAAACTGGGACAGGTTCCTAGACCAGATGAAGGCGGATAAGAAGATGCCCCTAAGGGCCTTTTTAATACAAAAGCATGGTCTAAGATATAAAAATGGCATACTCTATATAATATTGGAAGACAAGTTTGAGTTTGCTATAGAGAGGTTGGAAGAAGAGACCAACAAGGCCTATATACAGGATACCTTATCCAGGATATGTGGTCTAAAGATTGACCTGAGGTTTATCAAGGTGACTGATATGAAAAATATGAATTTTGACCAGGAAGACCCAGTAGAAGATGAAAAGAGCCCAGAAGAGGCCTTGCTCCAGGATGTCCTGGGTGATACCCTAGAGATAAAGGATGATAAGGCTTAGGACAAATAATAAGCTGAATATAAATGAAGAAAAGTGTAAATTTAGGAGGAAAAGATAATGGCTAAAAAAGGTGGATTTGGCGGAGGAATGCCAGGTGGAATGAACATGAATAACCTACTTAAGCAGGCTCAAAAGATGCAGGCAGATATGCAGAAGGCCCAAGAGGAGCTAGAAGCCAAGGAGCTAGAAGCATCTGTAGGTGGTGGAGCAGTAGTTGTAAAGGTAAATGGCAAGAAGGAAGTAGTAGCAATCAACATCAAGCCTGAGGTAGTGGACCCAGATGATATAGAAATGCTAGAGGACCTAGTAATGAGTGCTGTAAACCAGGCCATGAGAGAAATAGATGAACTACAAAAGTCTCAGATGGGCAAGCTAACAGGTGGTATGAACTTACCTTTCTAATTGGTTAGTAGGGATTTAGAAGGTGATAGAAGAGTATGGAGAATTATAGCGAGCCGATTGACAGGCTCATAAATGAATTTTCAAAGCTACCAGGCATAGGAAGAAAGACAGCCCAGAGGCTAGCCTTTCACGTTATCAATATGGATATAAAGGATGTAACAGGTCTATCCAAGGCCCTGGTAGATGTGAAAAATGAAATAAAGTATTGTGGTGTATGCTGTAATATTTCTGATTCAGAGGTATGTCCTATATGTGCCAACAGTCATAGGGACCCTTCCACTATATGTGTAGTTGAGGACCCAAGAGATGTGGCAGCAATGGAGAGAACCAAGGACTACAGTGGTCGTTACCATGTCTTAAATGGGGTTATATCACCTATGGATGGAATTGGCCCCGATATGCTAAATATCAAGGAGCTGATTTCAAGGCTGGGCGACGGTAGTGTCAAGGAAATAATCATGGCTACAAACCCTACTATTGAGGGAGAGGCCACGGCTATGTATATTTCCAGGCTAGTAAAACCTATGGGGATTAAGGTTACTAGGATAGCCCATGGTCTACCAGTAGGCGGGGACCTAGAGTATGCGGACGATGTGACGATTTCAAAGGCCCTAGAGGGAAGAAGAGAGATATGATGGACCTAGACCAGGAGTTGGAGATAGCACTGGCCTGCTTGGACCAGTATAGCTTGGACCAAGAGAGGGTTAGAAATATGGCTAAGGAATATGATGAAAACAAGGCCCTGGGGCTGGTAGTCAAGAAGAGACACAACCAGACCAAGGCAAGTAAATTAGGCAAGACTTCTAGATACAAGAGGGTCAATGATACCAGTGTGTTTAGGAATAATGCTAGAAACTTTCAATTTGATTATGAAGAGGACTACTACGAGCCTCATAGTAAAAAGTAGATTGTACATTTAAAATAGGGTAAAAATGTCGCAATTGTATCAAAAAATCATATTTTAAATATTAAAATATACTGCCAAAAGCATTGTATTTTATGAAGGAGATTGGAACATAAAATGAAACTAAATCGTACAAAATTAATACTAATGTCTACAATTTTGACAATGTCAATGGTTAGTCTTAGTGATATGTCATTGGCTGATAACAGTAGGAACAATTTTAAAGATGAGAGCAAGGAATTAAACGTAACCAGAATATCAGGTAAAGATAGATATGAGACCGCTGTAAATATTAACCAGCAATTGTTTAATAGTGACGAATCTATTAAACTAAAATACGTTGTATTGACAAGTGGAGATTCTTTCGCAGATGCGATATCAGGGGGGTTACTTGCAAGCGAATATAATATACCAATAGTGTTTACTTCAAAGGAAAGACTACCAGAAATAACAAATAGCTACCTATCTAACTTATTTATAAATAAGGTTTATATAGTTGGCGGTGAATCATCTATATCAAAAAATATAGAAGATAAACTAGGACAAAGACTTATTAGATTATCTGGACAAAATAGATATGAAACTGCTAGGATGGTAAATTTAGAAATAAAGGATTTAAATTACAAATATATAAATGGTGATTTAGCGGCTGTTTATAATGGATTTAATTTCTCAGATGCAATTGCAGCATCTCCTTTTATTTATAAATATAACAAGGGTAAGGAAACAATGTTACCTCTATATCCACTTACTAAGGATTTAATGAAAGGAAGTTTAGACGGTATTGTTGAAATTGCTTTTGGTGGTAAATCTTCAGTTCCAGATTATCAAGAAAAGATTCGTTTTTCAGGAAGGGATAGATATCAGACAGCAGTTTCTATTGCGAAGGGATTTAAAACGAATTTAAATATAGATATAAACACAATCATTATTACAAATGGAGAAAATTATTCAGATGCTTTAGCATCAACTCCTTTAGCAACAAAAAATAATGCTGCAATTTTACTTACAAAAGCAAATAAATTAAATTCTGACACTAAGGAATATATTAGAAATAACCGTGATATAAAAAACATAATAATAGTGGGCGGAGAAAACTCTGTATCTAAGGATGTAGAGAAAGAATTGAAAGAGATTAGAAGTTTGTAAAAACATCGATAATATTCTAAGATATATGATAAGTATAATTGTTTATAAAAAAGAAATTACGTCAATACTAAATAAATATTTGAAATAGTCAGAAATAATACTTGACAAAAACAGTTTATATTGATCTTATTTATATAAGATAAAAATGTTTTTGTGTATAAAATTTTATAAAGAGTTTTATTAAATTCAGGCTGTATTTAGCTAGTAATATATTTAAGGATGTGATTTTATGGATATAAAACTTATAGTAATCGCTTGTAGTATTTTAGCAATAGCTACTGATAGACTTATACCCAAAGAACATAGTTTGTATAAAGTGGTAAACTATGCTGTCAGAGGAGTGATTTTGATATTGATTGGAATATACTTGTATAATAAATTTTTATATAAGTAAATAAAAAATATTAATAATAAAATTATATCTTAGTGCGTGGCATTGATATGGGGTGTATTCAGTAAAAAAATAATAGCGTTGATAGGGAAAATAAATTCTCTTTCAACGCTATTTTCTATTTATAAGGAGTATGTCGACCAGGCTTTTACTATAGCACTCTTACTGATCATCATGCTGTTTTCTATCTTGGTCAATAGGTTCTGTTTTAAATGTATAGACTGGTAGTCAACATTTGACCTATCAAATATTTCTAGGGCTAGGTCTGCTATATTCTCAGCAGAGTTTAGCTTTTTAATCAGCCTAATATTGTCCTTCATCCTTTCAAGTCTTTCAGGATGGTCAAGTAGGACCTTTATAACAGACTTAATAGAGAACTTTTTAGTAGTTCTTATGGCAACACCACAGTTGGTTAGGAAGTCTAGGTTTTCACCCTCCTGACCAGGGATAAAGTATGGTATGACCATAGGTACATCCTTTAAAAGGGCCTCTGTAGTAGTCAGACCACCTGGCTTAGTGATCAGGATATCTATGGCTGGAAGAATATCGTTCATATTCTTTGTGAAGCCTACTATCTTTATATCAATATTGCCATTATAGTCTTTTATCCTTCTTTCAAGAGACCTCTTTAGGTGGGCATTTCTTCCCGTTACAACTAGGACCTGGAAGGTCCTGTCTATTTGGCAAATATCCTCAAGAGTGCCCTTAATATTACCAGCCCCAAAGCTACCACCCATCAAAAGGATGGTCTTCTTTTCTGGGTCTAGGCCCAATTCTCTAAGAACTAGGTCCCTAGGCCTATTTTCTAGGAAAGACTTTTCTACAGGAATACCAAAAGGCATTACCCTTGATTCTTCTATACCATCCTCTATAAGGAGCTCCTTGACATACTCATCTCCACATATATAGTAGTCTATTTCATTCTGTAAGTAGGCTGAATGGGCTGTATAGTCAGTCAAGACAGATATAAGTGGTGGGAAGTTGTACTCATCTTCATTAGTTTTGGCCACAAATTCTGAGAAGGCATCCTCTAGGTCCTCACCCCTGGCCCCCCTTTTTAGCCTACTTAGGGCTACTAGCGGAAAGGCATGGGTACCTATTATTAGGTCAGGCTCCTCCTCAAGTATCAGTTTTTTAAACTTCCTTGCAAGTATCAAGGCTATAGGATTGCTCTTAAATTCATTTACGGCAAAAAATTTCTTATCAGATAGCTTGTACATGCGTCCATATGCTGATGGGGTATACTTGGCTGATATTTCATAACCATCTGATATCAGCTTGTCCATGGCAGTACTTACTAGCTTGAAACTATCAATAATTTTACATTCTATATTATGACCCTGGTAGGTCCTTTTTTCTAGTTCTTCAATAATGGCCTTTGCAGCCCTGTTATGGCCCCCTCCAGTAGAGGCGGTCATTATTAATACCTTTTTCATATTAATACCCTCCTTAATTACATAAAAATTATAGACCAAAATAGGAACAAGTAAAAGTACTTTAACGGAAATATAATATATTCTTAAGACAATCTTTATAATTTTAGTTGTAGAGTGTAGATAATAGGCGAACACACTTTTCAGCAACTGAGAAAGTATAGGCTTTTCCAGCGTCTAAGGTTGATTAAAAAGTCATTTTACGAAAAAACTATAGGGATACAAATTTTTCTTGAAAAAGCTATTGACTTTTAAGGGCAATTTTGATATTATAATACTTGTTCAAAACAGTAGTGATTGAAACAAGCCTTGACTAGGCGAGGTCGGCATGCGGCTCATTGGTCAAGTGGTTAAGACTCCGCCCTCTCACGGCGGCAACAGGGGTTCGAATCCCCTATGAGTCATAATTTTATATGCGGGTGTAGCTCAATGGTAGAGTTCTGGCCTTCCAAGCCAGCTGTG
>ERZ773197.928-NODE-928-length-21696-cov-13.987200_pt1 | contig 21696 bp, 13 predicted proteins | sample MGYA00580999_ERZ773197 | MGnify/ENA primary metagenome ERZ773197 (study PRJEB29015, sample SAMEA2738166) | human oral metagenome | biome: human oral; feature: human-associated habitat; material: saliva | place: China | collected 2185 ...
ACCCATGAACCCGCCGTGAGAGGGCGGTGTCTTAACCACTTGACGAAGGAGCCGTACGAACACGATTTATTATATTACATATCCTGCAGTTTGGCAAGACTTTTTTTGAGCCGATCGAGAGAATTTTTTTTGCCGAGCAGGAAGAGCACTTCCGTGAGGCCGCCCGGCGTGACTTTCTGCCCTGAGACGGCGATGCGAAGCGGCCACATGACGGCGCCCTTCTTTTCGCCGCGCTGTTCTGCGAAAGCGTCGAGTGCCGCGTTGATGGCATCGGGCGTCCACGGCTCTATGTTGTCGAGCATCGGCAGCGCTTCGGGAAGAAGGGCGCGCGCCTTTTCCGGGTTCGTCTTGTTGCGCTTGTTCGTGTAGCAGTCGAGGTCGTAGTCGGGCATTTCAATGAGGAAATGGATCTGCTCTTTGATTTCGCCGAGGCGGCTGAGGCGCGGGCGCAGGACTTCGGCGGCGTAGTCCCACTTCTCGGCGAGTTCTGCCGGCAGGTCGCCGGCGAAGGGACGCGCGAGTTTGGCGAAGGCGGCGGGATCCATCGACTTGAAGTATTCGCCGTTCATCCAGTCGAGCTTCTTGTAGTCGAAGATGGCGGGCGACTTGCAGATGCCGTCGAGGGAGAACGCCCCGATGAGCTCTTCCATCGTGAAGATTTCCTGATTCGTGTCCTTGGGCGACCAGCCGAGGAGCGCGACGTAGTTCGTGACGGCTTCGGCGAGGTAGCCTTCGTCGAGAAGCTGGCCGAAACTCGCTGCGCCGTGGCGCTTCGAGAGCTTCGACACCGTGCCGTCTTCGCTCTTTCCCATGACGGGCGGCAGGTGGATGAACTCGGGCAGATGCCAGCCGAAGAATTCGTAGAGCAGCACATGCTTGGGCGTCGAGGTGATGTACTCGTTGCCGCGGATGACGTGCGTGATCTCCATGAGGTGATCGTCTACGACGTTGGCGAAGTTGTACGTCGGCATGCCGTCGCTCTTCAAGAGAATCTGGTCTTCGAGTTCGCTGTTCTCGATCGTGATGCTGCCGAAGATCAGATCGCGGTACGTCGTCGAGCCGGTGAGCGGCATCTTCTGGCGGATGACGTAGGGCGTTCCCGCCGCAAGCCGGCGCTCGATTTCCTCAGGCGCGAGATCGCGGCAGTGGCGGTCATAGCCGCCGAACTTTTCGGATTCCGACTCGTGCGCATGATCTTTCGCCGAGCAGAAGCAGCGATAGGCATGGCCGCCGGCAACGAGCTTTTCGGCATATTCCTTGTAGATCGCCTTGCGCTCGCTCTGCACATAGGGGCCGAAAGCGCCGCCCTTTTCGGGGCTTTCATCGGCGATGATGTGCGCGGCGGCAAGGCTCTCGTTGATGACTTCGCGTGCGCCTTCGACGAAGCGTTCCTGATCCGTGTCCTCGATGCGCAGGATGAAGTCGCCGCCCTGGGACTTCGCGAAGAGATAGCCGTAAAGCGCCGTGCGCAGATTGCCGATGTGCATGTAGCCCGTGGGACTGGGCGCGAAGCGCGTGCGTATACGATTGCTCAAGATGATTCCTCCCGATGTTCTTTTTGTATCTATTCGAGCTTCTTGTTGTAGTATATCAGCAATGCAGGCGATGTGCAAACTACATGCGGGCGTGAGAGAGTTCTAACTCGTATTTCTCAGGAGTCATGCTATAATGGACATATCCACGGAGGAAAAACACGCCGAGGGAAAATTTTCTATTTAGGAAAGAAAAGGAGAGATCGAGATGAACAAGATGAAATCCTTCCTCGCGGCGATCGCAGCGGGACTCTTCCTGTGCGCACCGCAGGCGGCAGAGGCAGCAGCGCCGCAGACTTCAGAGCCGCCCGTCCTCATGGTCGACGGCACGGGCAGGGCGGAGGCGGCGCCCGACTGCGCGACGATCTCGGTCGGCGTCGTCACGCAGGCGGCGGACGCGAAGACGGCGCAGGAGGAGAATGCGAAGAAGGCGCAGGCGGTGCAGCGGGCGCTCGTCGCAGCCGGCATCCCCGAGGCGAACATCCAGACGCGCGGCTACTACTTCCAGCCGCTTTATGAGCGCGAGACGCGCGAGAATGAGATCACGGGCTACCGCGCGGAGAACAACGTGACGGTGCGCGCCGACAATCTCGCCGATGTCAGCCGCGTCATTGACCTCGCGCTCAAGAATGGCGCGAACAGCATATCTTCGCTGGATTTCGGCGTGAAGAATGCGGACAAGGTTCGCAAGATTGCCTTGACTGCCGCTGTCAATGACGCACGAAAGAAGGCTCTTTGTCAATTATCATGGAAAAATTTTTTGAAAAAATTTTCAGGCTGCCTGCGATCGGCGAGCTTGGCGCATTTTATTGTTTAGGATAAACAATATGCGGCGACGGAAATTTACGATATTTCGGAAACCATAGCAGATCCGTTTCAACACCTTTATCGTATTGTTGCAGCCTTCGGTGAAGCCGTTGTTGTAGCCGGTCTTGATTCCCAGCCATATTTCTTCTTTCCACTGCTGTGTTGTGCGTAGAACTCGCTTAAATTCGGCTATATCGTATTCTTTTACTTTGACAGCAAAATCGTGCAGCCTCTTTTTGAAGTCCTGTCGATCCTTACTGTCAAAGATGTCGAAGTAGTCTTCTTTCAGTTCATACGCGCGAGAGATTTTTACAGAAAATCCCAGCATCTTTGCGAGTTTTGCTTTATCCTTCTCGCTGAGCTTCTTTTTCCTTCCAAGAAGCACATGTCTCGAGTTTTTGAACCATTTCTTATCGGGCGCTTCAATCTTTTCCTGTTCCTGCTTGCGTATGCTATCAAGAGCATTGTTTGCAAGCCGCAGCGCATGGAATTTGTCGGCAGCAATTTCGGCGTTCGGAAAGCATTCCTCGATGAGTTTGTGGAAAAAGGCGCATAAGTCTATGCTGACCAGCAAGACTTTTTCACGCTCTGCTTGCGGATATTCGAGAATCGTCTTATACAGATTTTCTGTTGTGCGATCTTTCAAGATGGCGCAGCATTTCCGATGTTCCAGATCGTTGAGGACGACTTGATATTTCGCACCGACATTGCCGCGAAATTCATCCATCGACAGGATGGACGGAAGCTCGTGAGTTGTAGATTCTTCCTGTGCCTCTTGCCACTTTGAAAAATGGCGCATGACGGTTGAGGATGATACACCATGCTTATGTGCAATGTAAGATGTTGTGACGATTTCACTATGTTCCTCGACGATGGATTGAATGATGTCTTTTGGCATCCGCTGGTATCTGTCGATAAATGGTCGTTCTTCAGCAAAAGTCTTGCCACAGAAAGGGCAGCGGTACCGACGGACGCGATAGATGTATTGCGTCGAGGTATCTGGGATTCCCTTCAAAACTTGATTGCGATAATCGTTGACGTGCGTATGTGTTGCACCGCAAGCAGGGCAGGGAGGATTTTCTTTTGGCTGCGGGAGATGAAACCGCACACAGTCATCCGTCACAATTTCTTTGCATTTGTCTGGTAAACTCAAGAGGTATGTGCTAAAATCTTTACAAGGCATGGTGGATTCTCCTTTGCTATTTTGTGGTCTGGACAACTACAGTATAGCAGATAATTCACTGTGCCGATTTTCTTTTTATAAAAAAGTATGGGCAGCCACTTTGCAGCTGCCCATACTTTTATTTTTCTACCATAGTAATGTCCCAACCCGAATGCGCTTCTTTATATTCGGCAAGCAACTTTTCTTTCAACTTCTCTACCTCTGCATCACCATCATCGACTTTATGCAATACGGCATGAGGCATCGCCATATCGCCAGCGGAATCAACTTGCAGAGACTTGTCGCTTTCGACATAAGTCAATCGCTCGCCCATTCCCTGTACGGCTGTCAAAATATTATCTTTCGCAGATGCTCCGCTGGTATTGATCTCACGCTCACGCCATTCAAGCTTTGCTGTCTTATCGGTAACGGTAGTATTCCAAAGCCAGATTCTTTTTCCGCTGACCACATAACCATTTCCGTTCTTTGCAACTTTCCGTATGACAATCATATCCTGCGGGAATCCGACACTCCGATTTACGCCGACCCATGTTCCTTCAAAATTGTCTCCTATGCCGCATCCTGTCACAAGTCCAAGGAAGCAAATAAAGATCGCACTCAAAACAAGCCTTTGTAAATTTTTCATAAAGACACCTCCAATAATCTTCTACTAAGGTTATGATACTACGCAAACGTCGCGATAACAATAAGCATTATGATGCACGAACCCCTGATCACAGGTGCCTTTTTCCTAAGCTCAGGGTACTTAGTCAAAAAGGAATCTCCTCATCCGGCACATCCGGCGTATAGGGATCGGAATATATCTTTGCTTCACGGATTCCCTCTGGATGCTCGCTACTTTCCCGCTTAGCTGCCTCGCTATCGTTTCCAATATAAGGGACTTCAATTCGCTCGGCAATCACTTTAGCGCGCGTTCTGCGCTTTCCGTCTTGTTCAAAAACGTCATTATCTAATCGTCCTTCGAGCGTAATGAAGCTGCCCTTTGTAATGCGGTCATTGCAATATTCTGCGACAGCACCCCATGCTTCCACGTTGAAAAAGTTCACATCGTATGTTTTTGCTGAAGCCGCGCTTCCTTCTGTATTCGATTTCTTCGTTCCCTTGCGCACGGAAACCGAGAAATGGATGACGGCTTTTCCCGTACTCGTGTATCTCATATCAGGCTCTGTGGCAATAAAGCCGCTCAAGATCAGGCGATTCATCAGACTGCTCCTTTCTATTATAGGAAGATTCCTCTTCCTGTCGCTTTCGATAGCCCCTTTGTTAAAGGTTTGTTTCTTGCTTTTGTATCTGGCTTGCCGTTTTTATCCGGCAATGTCGTTTTGCAATCGGGATAGCCTGTGCAGCCCCAGAAGAAACCATTCTTCCCTTTACGACGCATCAATGGCTTCCCACAAGACGGGCACTTTTGCAAATTGCGCGGAGGCGGCACTTTTGTTTCTTTTGCTTTCAATAAAAGCTCCGAAAGAAACTCTGCCTGTTCTTTGGAGAAATCAGCAAGCGGCATTTGCCCTTTGCCGATTTTATCCAAGGCATCTTCCCAGCGTGCCGTGATGTCGGGATAGATCAGCGCTGCGGGCAGAATGTTGCAAATGGCGATGCCCATTTCGGTCGGTACGAAGTTCTTTCCCTTCATCTCGACAAAGCCGCGCTTCTGGATGATCTCGATGATGCCCGCACGCGTCGCTTCCGTGCCGATGCCGGAGCATTCCTTAAGAGACGTTGCAAGCTCTTTGTCATGAACGTACTTGTGAATTTCCTTCATGGCTTTCAACAGCGTCGCCGGTGTAAAACGCGCCGGAGGTTTCGTGACACCTTCGGCGATTTTGCCGTCGATAAATTCCACTGCATCGCCTTGCTGCATATCCGGGAGACTTTGCTGCTCTTCCTTGTTCTCCTCGTCTTCTTTCTGCGCTTCGGCTTGATAGAGGCTTTTCCAGCCTTGCTCCAAAATGACTTTGCCGCTTGCGGCGAAACTCTCGCCTCCGGCTGAAATTTCTATCTGTGTTGAAAGAAATTCCTGCGCCGGATAAAACTGCGCGATGTAGCTTTTTGCAAGCAAGGTATAGAGGTTCTTTTCTTTTTCATCGAGCGTGGATAGATCGGCGCGGATCGTCGTCGGAATGATCGCATGATGCGCGGAAATCTTTTTGTCGTTCCATGCGCGGCTCTTGATACTTGTATCTGCATGTTCGATAAAACGCGCAAGCACGTCATCGGCTGCTACCAGATTTTTCAGGATTACATCCGCTTCGGCGAGCTGGTTCTCGGGCAGGTAGTCGCAATCCGAGCGAGGATAGCTCGTGAGCTTCTTTTCGTAGAGCGATTGCTGCGTATCGAGGACTTCCTGCGGCGAGTAGCCATAGATTCTTCCGGCATCAATCTGCAGCGCCGAGAGAGAATATGGTAGCCGCTGCAGCGATGTGCCTTTCTTCTGTGTGACGCTTTCGATTCTTGCCGGAGGCACGGCAGCTTTCTCCAAGATTTTTTCTGCCAACGCTTTCTGCAAGATGCGGCCTTCTTCATCGACGCCATCTTGTTCATGTGATTTCCATTTCGCACGAAAGCTGCCGTTCGCATGCTGAAATTCAATCTGCGGCGTGAAAAACGTCACAGGCTTGAACGTACGGATTTCAATTTCGCGCCGCACGACCAAACCTAAAGTCGGTGTCTGCACACGTCCGACGCTCACGCTGTTCGGATAGCCTGCCGCGCGTGCAAGAATCGTATAGATGCGCGAAAGGTTCATACCGATGAGCCAATCGGCGCGAGATCGTGCGAGCGCAGAATTTCTTAGACCGACAAATTCATCATTCGGACGCAATGCTCTAAGCGCTTCCTTGACGGATTTTTCATCAAGGGCATTAAGCAAAATACGCTCGACAGTTTTCTTGTGCAATACGCCAAGTTCATTCAGAACCTCGTCGACAAGCAGCTGTCCTTCGCGATCCGGATCTCCGGCGTTTACAATCTCATCAGCTTCTTTGACAAGCGCCTTAATAACGCCGAATTGTTTTTTTGCATCGGGCTTCACTTTCATTTTCCAGACAGCGGGAATGATCGGCAAATCCTCGATGCGCCAATGGCGATATTTCTCATCGTATTCCTCCGGCTCGTACTGCTCCAAAATATGCCCGAAGCACCACGTCACAATGCCGTTCTTCGTACGGATGCAGCCGCCGCTCTCCGTTCCGCCGCCCAGACCTTCGGCGATGGCTCTGCCAAGATTCGGTTTTTCTGCAACGTAAAGCTTCAATACATCGCCCCCTCATTTTCTGCGATGGTTTCGTTTTCAAACGTCACTGGTGCTTCCTCCGTTGGCGTTTGCACATTTTCCTCCGTTGACTGCTCATCTGCTTTCTGCTGCTTCGCCAGAGCATAAAGCTTATCCAGATCTGCAGCGTTATCGTAGCCAAGTGCAATGATCTTGCTCCCGACGATCGCACTCCTCTTCGCTTCGATCTCTGCAATCGTCTGCTTATACTTTTTGATTCTTCCTTGAATCTTCGCGATGTTCTCTTCTGCATCAGCGAGTTTCTTCTTTTGTCCTTCCAGCTGCTCATCCAATTTCTTTAATTGCTCTGCAGTATCGATGGCCGTTTTTTTCTCTGTCATGCTTTTCCCTCCCGTGAAAAATAGAAAATGTACGCGATTGCTCTAACGGTATTTTTCAAAAATGCGCGCAGCACGCTTTCTAAAAAATGCCGCATCGCTCTCTATCTATTCTACAAAAACGCAAGATATTGCGCTAGGTGTCACATTTGACACTTGATGTAGTAGTGTTAAAATGCTACGATAGAAACAGGTTCGGGGCTTTTGAGGTGCACTTAGGAGTTTCTCCTTTGGAGAAACTCGGGGGCGACGAGACGCTGCGGGCGCAAAACTGCAAAAACGCAAATTTAACCTTATTCAAATAAATAGCTTTTTTACAGTTTGCTAATCCCATCGTGCCAGATTGGCACGATCGTTCGGACGCTCTTGCATCCGAACTTTTTGTCCGTCGCCTTCGCTCCGTGAACCTTCGGTTTTGAAAACAAGGAAAACGAAAAGTGCTGAGGAAAAAACATCGTGGAGGTGAATCGTATGGCCTGCTATCATTTTCGCATCAAGTCGGATAAGAAGCCGAACGGCATGAGCGTATCGGCAGCAGACCATATCGCTTACATGAACCGCGATGGCAGGTATCGAAACATCGATCATCAGCAGGAACTGCGTTCCGGCAGACGCGACTACGGAAATTTTTTCACGGGAGAGCATCCGATTCTCCCGCTACCGAAGCAGCTCACACTCCTCTACTCCAGCCCCTACGGCAAGATCGTACTCGACGAGCAGGGCGTGCATGTGAGCAAGAACGCTTCGGCAGATACGCAGGCAATCGCACTTTTGACGGCGCAGCGGATTTTCGGCGATGAGCTTTCCGTGCACGGCTCGGAAAAGTTTGCCGATGAAACGCTCGCCACGGTGCGCGACATGGAACTCGGCATACACTTTCGAGATATTCGCATGGAGCAGCAGCTCGAACATTTGAAGGAGGAGCGCAAAGAAATTGAATGGCAACGAGGACTTGCTGAAGGATCAGCTATCGCTGCTCGCCAGCGGACTATTGGACGAGGAGACGGAGGAATCCGCGAGCGAAGAGAGGGAGAATCTTTCGGAAGCGGACGAGATCACAGCGGATACGCAAGAGAATCTTCCTACACAAGAGAACAACAACAGCAACAGCTCCGCGATGCCCGAGTTGTCCAAGAACTACTTGAGCCCGACGCTTCTATCCCTACCCTCGGAGAGCTTGCCCAAAAAGGACTTCGCCTGCATGTTTTGCCCAGCGGCGATGTGGCTCACAAAAGGCGACGCCCTTCTTTGCTATTGCCGGATCATGTCAAGCGTGAGTTTTACGATGGCGGAGGAAGACGCGACGCCCGTATTCTTCTGCGACGGTCTTTCTCTCGCACTCGAAGGCGCGAAATAGAGAAATCCGCCGATGCGATTCTCGGCATTTTGCAAAAAGGCGTCGGCAGCGAATTTGCTTTTTCCCATGTGCAGTACATCAATCGTGAGGCGGCCTTTGAAATGCGTGGCGGCGTGCAGGCGACGGGAAACCATTTGCCGAAATGGGCAGACGGTTCTTCTTTGCGTTTCTTCCATGCGGCCGATCGTTACGAACGAGCCAATGGGGAGCGCTATAAGGAAATCGTTTTCTCACTGCCGAACGAACTGACACTGGAGCAGCAGAAAGAAATCTTGGACACGTTCATCGAGCGGCACATGAAAAATCACTACTATGCTTGGGCGATTCACGACAAGATCGGAGCAATGTCGGACGGCGAACGCCATCCGCATGTGCACTTGATGTTCTCGCCGCGCGAAATCGACGAGGCAGAGCGCAGACAGGAGCGCGCGCCGGAAATATTTTTCCGGCGCGCGAACAAGAAGGAGCCGGAGAAAGGCGGCTGCCCCAAAGCTGCAAAGTGGAACGGCGCCGATCGCTATAAGCATCTCTTGATGCTGCGCGAAGATTTTGCACGCATCCAAAACGAAGTTCTCATGAAGTATCATATCCCCGCGCAGGTCGATCACCGCTGTCTTGAGGCGCAGAAGTACGCCGCCATGATGCGCGGCGATGATGTGCTTGCCGAAATGCTCGACCGGCTGCCGCAAAAATCCTGCTCACCGACCTCCATCGTACGCGACGACGATGTGGTGCGCGAGCAGAAGCGGCTGCGCCGTTTCAACAACGCACGGACGCAGCGCATCATCAAAAGGGAATTGACGAAGGATATAGCTCGCGAAGCAACATGCAGCGAGCTTTTTTCCCGTGCCAAGGAAGATCATGCAGCTCTTTCCTCGACGATTCTCGCACAGCTTTCGCCCCGTGCACAGGAGGAATTGAAAAAGCTTTATGATGCTATGGACGAAGCAGAAAAGGAAGCTGAGGTTTCGGCTTCTGTTGTCGTCTGGGGAAGGGATGCTCTCAGAGAAGCGCGCCTTGAATATCTCGGCGAGGACGGGCGCGAGGCATGGGAAGCTGTAACGACACTCAGACGAGCGCTGCATGAGGCGAAGGACTTTGACGATTCCCTCTTCCTGCCTTTCGGTGCGTCGGAAGAAGATGATCTGGCTTTCACGGAAGTGCAGATCGCGATGCAGCAGCGCATCAAAAAGCTTACGAAGGACTACAAGTCGGCTGCAAAAAAACTTCAGCCGCACTTGAAGAAACTTTCCTCGAAAAACGTCCAGAAGAATCTCCCTTATCGCGTCCAGAAGATTCTTTTTGAAAACGAACTTGCCAAAGCTCGCTATGAAAAGCGTTTGCGTGCGTATGCGGCTGCCGTGAAAAAGACACGCCTGCGCTTGGAAAATCTGCAAAGCGAGCTCGTTATGCGCGATCGTCAAAGGGAGCTTGCCGATGATGCAGCCCTGACGCTCGCCGATGTAAAGCGCATCTTGGAACATGACAGATCGCACACCGACGCGCAGATCCGACAGAAAAGAAACGAGCTCAAAGAAGCGCAGAAGGATGTGATCTCTTATGCACGCGCTGTTCAGATTGCGGAAAACATCTGGGCGAAGGGTGCGTATAAGGAGCTGCGCGAGCGTACGAGAAAGCTCGAAAAGAATGAAAGATTCCTCGCAGCGGACGACGAAAAGCTCGCAGCAGAGGAAAAGGCTTTTGCACAGAAGGCCGCACCCGGACGCTTTGCTGTTTTCGGAAATGCAAAAAGCTCCTACCAAGAAGAACGGCAGGAGCTGGAAAGAAGACGGCGTACACTCGAAGAACGAGCGGCAAAACTCGCGGAAGAACGAGAAGAGCTTTCGCGCCGCAGAGAAAAACTCGAAGAGGCGCGCGATACGGAGGCTGCCGAAAAGAAGATCGGCCGGATTGCCGTCGGCATCTTGACGAAGAATCGCCCTGCCGTAGTGCGCGTGAAAAAGCTCGCCGCACGAATCGAAGCTTTGCAGAAAGCATCGACCGCAAGCGGCGAGCAAATCACGGCTGTGGGCAAGGCAGCGACGAGCGGATCGCCCACAGCGCGCTACAAGGTGGTCAAGCCTCCTGCACCGGCAAGAGGCAGCGGCAGCGCGAACCCATCGTCTAAACTGGAACAGGCAAGAACCATCGCAGCGAGCATTCTGCATCCGCAGTACGCTGCCTTGGTTGCCAAAAGTGAACGAGATGAGCAGATCGGGAATTGGAATCTCGTGTCGAATATGGAGAAGGACGAAATCCTTGACGACGCATCGAGAGGACGTTGATCACCTTGCGACAGTCGATTTTTCCGTGCCTTTTTCCTGCGTTTCTTCCTGCGCGCTGCGCTTGGCCGTCTGTGCGATTTCTGCCGCCATAGAGCCGTCCTTCATCTTCTCCAACGGCGAATGACGCTTCAATGCGAGGGCGATCTCTTTCTCATTGAAGCCTGCCGCCGCAAGTTTTCCTGCTGCGCGCATCTCGGTGATGGCATTTCGCGTGCCGTTGTTGTCCTTGATTTCTTTCTCAATGACTTCGAGGTAGACGTTTTCAACCAGCGTGAGCTTCTGCTTGTGCAGCGGCGATTTTGCCATCACAGCATCGCGGCGTTCTGCCAAAGCCTTTGCACCCTTGTCGAACACATCGGCAACATTTTGCAGTACGCCGTCGATCGCCTTGTTGGCTTTTTGGCGCAGATAGCCTTTGATGCGGCTCGGCGCATTGCGCATGGAATAATATACGTCCTTGACCTCCTTGCGCGTTTCGGCGAAAAGCTCGCCCGCAATGAGACGCGGTTCGCTCCTCGCTGCCTTGCGCGTCCGGTCGACTTCATCGAGAAACTGAACGGCTACTGCGAAGCATTGCGCCATCGCCTGCGGTGTGAACTGCTTCGTCGCTTCCTTGAGCTCTGCGAGCTCCTTGCGCATCGCAGCGATCTGCTCTTGGTATTCCTTTTCGCGGCGCAGCAATTCTTCCTGCTGCCTGCGGAAGAAATCACGGCTCTCCCGGAGTGACGCATTGGCATCCGCTACAGCATCTTTGCGTTCTGCCTCGATCTTTCCTGCGCTGTATGCTTCGCCAACTTTTTCGATGTTCTTCACGATCTTGCCATGACGCTTGGCATAGTCGTCCCATGTGTCCATATCAGCGCCGTTTTCCTTTTCCGCCTGCTCGAAGGATTTCATGCCTTCGTGGAGGTTACGCGCGTTCTTCCAAAGCTCGGTGCGCGTTTCTTCCTCTATCGGCGGTTCGGCAGCGATAAGGCTCTGGAAGATTTCATTGAAATACTCATCGGAGAAGTCTTTTGTTGCGGGATCCTCGATCGGTGTCGCCGATGCCGCTGAGATATTCTGTTCTTTTTCATTTGCCATAAGAAATTCCCCCTCGTTCGTTCCTGCTTAAATTCGGCAATTCTACCTGCCATATGCTACAGCGACTTCGCGCGGTTTTTCCTGCGTCGAGGTCTTTTTTTGCGCCTGCTGCAGCAGGCGAACCGTCGGGTCTTTTTCTGCCTCTTGCAGCACGCGCTTGCCGTAGTAACGATCTTGGGAGATGACGGCGTAGGGGCTGTTGCGCTGGATCGAGGCTACGAGCAGGTTTTTGAACTCGGGAACACTCGTATCGCGGAAGCTGGTTCCTTCGAGCTTCTTGGTAAGCTCACGCACGGTTACGGCGACATCGGCATTCTGCCAGCCTTTCTGATCCGTCGGCGTGTACGAAGAAAGCCCCTCGTGAAAGGCGCGCTCACGAAAGCCCTGACTATAGGTAAAGTCCATCATCAAGCGCAGCATTTCAGCCGGATTGTCCGTCTGCTGAAATGTACCCGGATGCTTGATGTAGTCGACGATGGTCTGCCCGGCGCGATAGAAGTTCTGCCGCAGCAGATCCGTGTAGACTTGATACGACTCCTTGCCGACAGCCTCTTTTGCAGCGTTTGCAAGCTTTTCTGCCTGCGCATTCGGCACCTCTACAAGAACGAGGCTGTCCTTGTACGGTACGAGCTTCTGCTTGCGAAAGCCGACATCTTCTGCTCGCACGATTTCGCCGTCCATCTCAATGAGATCGCCAACGCCGATCGGGCGCCTGCCCTCGGGTGGCTGCTCCTGAAATTGACGATAGACCGCCTCGATGGTCAAGCCGTCGCGCAGGTAGTTTGCCACGGCTACCGGCTCATAGTCGGCGCTGAAGGAAGGCACATGCTGCAGCGCCTCCGGCTGCGCTTCCTTGCGGAAATAGATCGTCACATGTGCGGACTTGTTGGCAAAGTAGTTGTAATCCGGGCGCAGCTCATGCTGTGCCTGCACGCTCGCCGGCAGCTGTTTTTCGTAATAAACGGCACCGAACTTCGCGCCCTTGTCCTCGCCGTCGATGAAATATAAGCCTTCCTGCGGGACAGCGCCCGCATCGGCGGGGCGATGGTCAAGATAATACTTGTAGAGTCTCGCCGTTCCCTTCGCCTGCGCTTCCGGGGGCAGCGAGAGTATCTTCTCATCGTTGATCCGCATGGGAAATGTCGGTTTCGGCGATGGTGCATCTGCGACAACACCTTCAGCTGCAGCAACAGGCGCATCTCCCTTTGCGCGAAAATGCTCGGGCATGAAGTTCTCGATGTACTTCACGATCTTTTTCGCATCGCTTGCTGCCTTGAAGATTTCCATCTTGTCATTCTTCAATTCCTTCACCCAGCTTTGCACATAAGCGGCGTGGTTCGTCGGATTCATCGGCAGCCCGAGATCGAGGGAGAGGAATGTCGACGCCAGTTCTGCGCGAAGCTCCTCCTTCGCGTAGGACGGCAGATTTTCCTCACGCCCCTGCAGAGGACGATTTAAGCGGCTCTCATGCCCCGTCCAATGCGCGAGCTCATGTAACGCAACGGCATAGTAGTCGCCCAAATTCTCAAACGCGGCTTTTGGCGGCAGAAGGATCTCATCCCTTCCCGGATTGTAAAACGCGCGGTTGGCCGACGTGTTGGAGATTTTGGCACCGCTGGCCGTCAGGATCGCTTCGGCTATTTCGTACTGCTCCTCGTGCGTATAGCCTTTCGTCTTCGGTACGAACTCCTTGAGCGGGTGATCCGTGTACTTCGGCTTGCCGTCTTTGCCGAAGAGGATGTTTCCTTCCTTATCACGCTCGTACTCGCGTCGGATGCAGTCGGAAGCATGGAAGAGCGGCGTCACCTTTCGCGCCCAATACTGCTCGCTTTCCGGCAGAGGATTTCCACGCTTATCCTCTGTGACCTTCCATTTCTGCAGGACGGGCGTCGCCTTTGCGCCCTTCTTGATGCGATATTCCCAGAGCATTTCCGGGTGTACGGGCTTTTTCTCATCGCGCAGTTTTTGGATGCGTTCGGCAAATTCCCGATTCTGCGCCCGCAAGACGCTCGCAGAGAAGAAGCGCGGATCCGTGCTCTCCTTTTCCGCCATGACGAAGGAGAGATAGGCGCTGTTCAGCGGATTGTAGCTGCGATTCGTCTTGCCATTGATGGGCATGACGAGCGCCGCACCCACGCTGCTGTCCCAAGATTTCTGCCATGGCAGCTTCCCCGCTTCCATGAGCTCGATGATCTTGTTCGTCGTGCGCTCGTAGATGTCAAACTTATCCGCTTCAGCCATCGACCGCACCTCCTTCCGGCAGGAAGCGTCCCGTGTCCCAGTCGAACGACTGGCGCGAAAAATCCGGCGCCGCTTCCTCATCAAACAAGTCGGGATTCGTCGCCCAGTCCGTGCCGTACTCGTCGACGATTTCCTCCTGCGTGACGATTTCCGCTGCTTCATCTTCTGCGTGAACCGCCTCTTTTTCCAACAGCATCATTTTTCCTCCTATCTGATCTGCAATCGAATGACCTGCTGCCTTCATTGTAGGCGTTTGCAGAATTGAAAAACTGCACGATTTTGCAGGAACCATCCAAAAGAAAACAGCAACAGCAAAAGAACACGGCAGGGCGCTCATACCCTGCCGTGTTCCTGCTGCACTGCCGCTATCTCGCCATCGCTGGAGCGGGCGTATAAGCCGGTGCTGCTCGTCTTTCCATCGTCTGCATCTTCCTTTCTTGCTGCGCATCATACGCGGCCGTCGCTGCGGGCTTCCTGAACATTTCGTGCAGGATTTCCCGCAGCCGCGCCTTTTTCTCTGCCTCTTCCGCCGCAAAGCGGAAGGGCTGGCTCATCGCTTCTTTCGCCGCTTCAATCTCCTGCGTCAAAGAGGCGCTCTCTCTTTGCATCTGCTCGATGCTATCACCCAAAGTCTTCTCCATCTCCTCAAGACGGCGCAGCGTCGTCTTGCCTGCTGCGGCAAAGGTGATCTTGTGCAGCAGCCTGCCTCTCACGCCCAAGACCGGCTCCAAGGAGCGTGAATCCAGCGTCATGAGGAGCTTCATTCCCTTGTATTCGCCGTGAAAGTTCTTTACGCCTGTGTGTCCGCTCTTTCCGGCTTCCTGCAGTACCTTGGCCGCTTCTTCCTTATCCGTATAGAGCTTGTCCATGAGCGTAATACGGAAGCTTTCTTCGCCGTTCGTCTGATGCAGCGTACTTTGCTCCATGGTGAGCTTGTCGTCCATGAGCTTTTCTATTTTCGTCTCATATTCTTTGAGACGCGCCGGACCTTCGATCGTGGCGAATTTCTGCTGATATTGGCGCGTCGATTCGTAGTCCGCACGCGCCATGCGGATGCGTGTCAGACTGTTTTCGAGCTCCATCTTTTCCTTGATGAACGGGTTCCCCGTGGCAATCGCCTTGATCTCTGCGTAGGAAAGCACCGCCTCGTCCACGTCCTCTGCTGCACGCACGGGGCTCTTGGAGGTCATCGCCTGCGAGATATACTTCTGCTTGTTCTCGACCGTTTGCCAAAGGTAGGCATCGAACGTGCCCTCCGTGACGTAACGGAAGATCTTCACATGCTTGTTCTCGTTGCCCGGCCGCACGATGCGTCCCATGCGCTGCTCAAGATCAGCAGGACGCCATGGCACGGAGAGGTCATGCTGGGCGATGAGTTTGTCCTGAATGTTCGTACCTACGCCGAGCGTACCTGTAGAGCCCAGAAGCACGCGCACCTCGCCGCTTCGCACTTTGTCGAAGAGCTTCTGCTTATCCTGCTTCTTGACCTCTTGGACGACGGCGATCTCATCCTTCGGCACGCCCGCAGCGATGAGCTTGTCCCGAATGTCGTCGTAAACATTGAAGCGTCCCTTGCCCGCACCCGTCGAGGTCGAGCTGTCACAGAAGATCACCTGCGTGCTGCGCGCCTCCGTGCTCTCTTCATAAACCTTGAGGACGTTTCGGATGCAGCGGTTGACCTTGCTCTTCGGATCGTCCGCCGCGCTTTCATTGAGGAGCCTTTGATCGAGTGCAAGATCGCGCCCGGCGCCCGTGATGAGGAGGAAGCTGTCCTCTGTTGTCGTGCCGTCCTTCTTCGTAACCGTTTGCGGGTGTCGGGCGCGGATGGCTTCGGCACGATCGACGATTTCCTCCATCATCTCCTGCTGTCCCTCTGTCATGGGCGCACGATCAACGACGATTTCCGCCTCCGGCACGAGAATGTCGCCCTTGAGCATGTCAGCCGTGCGGATGTCGGCAAATTCCTTGAAGAGATTCATGAGCTCCGGCAGATTGTGGAAGCGCGAGAAGCGTTCCTTGAGCTGATAACCTCTGCCTTCGGGCTTCAGCTCCATGCCGACGGTGATCTCGCCGAAAGCGGCTGCCCAGGCATCGAAACTCTCGATGCCGAGGTCTTGGAGCCGATCGGGCGCGAGGTAACGCTGCATGGTATAAAGCTCGGTCATGGAGTTTGAAATAGGCGTGCCGGTTGCAAAGATCAAGCCCCGATTATTGGTGATCTCGTTGATGTACTGTGTCTTTTGATAGAGATCCCATGTCTTCTGCACGGCAGTCGTCGTACCAACGCCGCTGACACGCCCGTGCTTCGTCGAGATTTCGAGATTCTTGAACTCATGCGCTTCGTCTACGACGAGCTTATCGATGCCGAGCTCTTCAAAGGCGATGGTATCGTCCTTGCCCTTTCGATTTTCCTTCTGCAGCTTGGCGAGCTTTTCTCTTTGACGGCGCAGCAGCGATTCCACGGCGCGCACGGAAAAATCATTCTTGCGCGTCGCTTTTTCTCGCAGTTGGTAGAGCGATTCTTCCAAATTCTTGATGGCACGCTCGCGCATGGCACTTTCGCGGGCGCTCGACAGCTTGACCTTGCCAAATTGCGATTCGCCCATGATGACGGCATCCCAATTCTGCGTGGCAATCCGAGAAATGAACTCCTGCCTGCGCTCCTTTTGAAAGTCGCGCTCCGTGGCGACAAGGATCTTTGCACGCGGATAGAGCCGCTGAAACTCCTCTCCGGTCTGCATGGAAAGGTGGTTCGGCACGACCATGAGCGCCTTGTGCGACATGCCGAGCCGCTTCGATTCCATGATCGCGGCGACCATCTCGAAGGTCTTGCCCGCACCGACGCAATGAGCGAAGAGCGTATTGCCGCCGTAGAGGCTGTGCGCGATGGCGTTCTTCTGATGCGGCTTGAGCTTGATCGTATTCGTCATGCCGGGAAAGGTCAGATGGGCGCCATCATACTCACGCAGCCGTATGTTGTTGAAGTGACGATTGTAGTAGTCGGTGACTTCCTTGACGCGCCCCGCATCGACGAGGAGCCACTTGTGAAAGCGTTCTTGGATTTCCTGCTGCTTCATCTGTGCCTGCGTCGTGGCTTCCACATCGACGATGCGGCGATTTTCGTCTTCGGGCGACGGCACGGTGACCTCGGCGTTCTTCTGATTCAAGCAAAGCTCGATGAGCTCATAGGCGGACTTCCCTCCGGCAGAAAGCTCTGCGAGCATGGTTTCACTCGCCGCGACGCTGCCCTTGCGAACGATCTTCCATGCGCTGGCTTCCTTGGAATAGCGGACTTCAAGATGATCTTCCCCGCGCGGGATCGTCAGCGTCGCCTTGACGAAATCCAAGACAAGCTGCGGCTTCAGCCATGGTGTGCCAAGCTCGACGGAAATCTCGCCGATTTCAAGATCCTTCGGCCGCACGGCTTCTAAAGCGGCGTGGTTTTTCTCGCATCGCGTCATGAAGGCGGCATTTTCCGCGAGGAAGTCGTCCTCCATGCGCGCCGCTTTCTCCCTGAGCTCTTCGAGACTTTCTTGATAGCGGGCGAAGAAATCCTCCTTGTCGAAGAGCTTTCCCGTACCGCGAAGGCCGCTGAAATACGCCTCGGTGAAGCGGCAGATATGAAGCATCTCCATCTCATCTTCGCCACGCTTCAGCGCATTCAGAAACTCATTCCGCAGCCTTTCCTTGTTCGGCGACGGAGCCCCTGCGTCCAACTCGCTTCCACGATGATGGAACGTATGGTAGAGTGACGCCGCTTCGTCAATGACGAAGAAAGCCGTGTCGTCGTTTCCCAGAAGATAGCGGGCGTTCTGCTTGAAGTTCGGATCGCTGCGCAGCAGATGGAAAACGATTCCGTAATCTTGCAGGCAATTTTCCGGCAACAGGTTTGTATAAGAACGTGTTATGGGGCTATGCCGCATCTTCTGACGCAGCATAGCCAACGTGTAGCGCGCGATGCTTTTTTCCGCCTCCGGCTGCGCTCTGAGATCCGTCTCTTCACGCAACGCTCGCTGGAACATCGTCGCTTTGAACATGAAACTGTCGTTTCGCTGAAGCACTTCTGCAAGCGCCTGCTCCAACTTTCCCTGCGGCTCCGGCAGCGCTTCGAGGAGGCTGCCGTGCAGTTCTTTGGCATCCTCTTGATAAAGCTCTGCTGCGATATAGCTGCTGCGCTCGCGCGAAAGCTCCTTCCTGCGCTCTTCCAGCCATTCCAGCTTGGCGCGGATGTCGCCGGAAAGGTATTCGTCCGCCTGAACGTATTCCTTCTGCTCTTCGTCAAAGAAGAGGTGCGTATATTCGAGCTCGGAGGCGATCTCACGCACAGGCTTCATCTCCATGAGTTCAGACATGTAGGAAAGATCGACCTTGCCCTTCTGCTGAATGGAGATGAGGAGTGCGTCTTCTGCTGTATCGGCGTGATCGGGGCGCAGGTCGGGCAGGATCGTGCGCTCCGTGAAGATGTCCGCTTTGCGCACGAAGCGTCCTTTCTCATCCTTGATCTCATAAGCACGGATGAAGTTGTAGCCGGGATCGGAGGAAAATTCGCGCTGCAAAAGCGTGTCGTCGGCGAGGCGCTTATACAGGCGCACATGGCTCTCGTAGAGATCGCTCAAGCGTTTCTGCAGCGCCCGCAGCTCGTCATCCGAGCAATTCTGTTGCTGCGCTTCGAGCACGGCGTGCCCGGCGTCACGCAGGTAGACGGCAGAAAGCACGCGCTTTTTTGCTGCTTCATCCATCACCGGCTGCGTCTTCTCGCCCTGTGCTGTGATAAAGACGAGCTCTCCGTTTTCGACGGAAAAGCCCATGGCGCGATGGGGCAGAGCTTTCGCCTGTGCGGGTATGGGGAGCGCGGTGTCGCTCTCTCGCCATAAGCTGCCTGCCGGAAAATCCTCGAAGGCTGCACGGATGCCTGCGGCAATGCTTTCGCCCTCGCGCGCCTTGACGGTCAGATCGATGCCGAATTTGCCTGTGCGTTCCGCGAATTTTCCTAAGACGCGCTGCGGGTTCTCATGAAAAAAGCGATTGATGCCGTGCATCTTCTCGAAATATTGTCCGTTGAACAAGTGGCTTTCCTGTGCATCCTTCCAAAAGCCGATGTCCTGTGTATAACGTGTGCTGCTTTCAAGCGCCGTCGGCTTGCCGCCTTTTTTGCGGAAGATGATGATGTCCGATACGACGGCTGTGCCTGCGCCCGCAAAGGTCGAGTCGGGCAGGCGGATCGCCGTGACGAGATCTGCTTTTTCGGCCAACATCTCGCGGATGCGCGGGTTTTGCTTATCCATCGTGCCGCTCGATGTGATGGCGGCTGCCATGCCGCCGGGGCGCACCTCGTCGAGCATCTTTAGGAGGAAGTAGTCGTGGATGCGCAGATTCTCGCCCATGTACTTCTCATCAGAGGTGATGATCGTGTCGCCGAAGGGCACGTTGCCGATGGCAAGATCGAAGGAACCATCGGCAAAGCGCGTCGTCTCGAAGCCTTGGCAGGAAACTTCCGCGTCGGGATGCGCCTTGGCCGCAATGCGCGCGGAAAGTTCATCGAGCTCGATGCCGAAAAGACTGCTTTGCTCGCGCATCGCAGCGGGCATGGCAGAAAAAAATCTGCCCGCGCCGCAGGATGGCTCCAAAATATGGCCACCCTGAAAGCCTATGCGCTCAAGCCCCGCGTAAATGGCTTCGACGACCTCCGGCGGTGTGTAGTAAGCATCGAGCACAGTCGCGCGCGCCGAGGTGTATTCCGCGTGCGTCAGATACTTTTGCAGCGCGTCGTACTCCTTCTGCCACGCTTGATTGAGCGGATCGAAGGCTTCTGCAAGTCCCCCGAAGCCGCTGTAGCTCTTGAGGAGCTTCTGCTCCTCGGGGCTTGCCTGCGCCCCCGTCGCTTCCAGCTGCTTCAGGACGCGGATCGCCGCCAGATTGCGTGCGAATACGGCGCGCTTGCCGCGCGTCGAGGACATATCTGCCTCATAATCGATGTCGCTGAGATCGATGGGCTCCGTCTCTTGCACAAAGGGCAAAACTGCCGGCACAGGAGCGCTCTGCACCGGCAGCACCTCCGCTGCAGGCGCAGAGTCTCCGGCTTCGGCAGGCGGCTCTGTCGTCGATACAGGCTCTTCCTCCGCTTCTAACGGCTCAATTCCGCCGTCAGAAGTTCCCTGAGCGTCGCGCCGATCTCGTTGCTCGTCTGAATCTCTTCCAGACGGGGGAGGTTCTTCCCGAGAATCTTCTGCTCCTCCTCGCGGTGATACATCCTCTGGTAGCGCTCCTCCGTCTCTGTCTCGATGCGCTGCAGGTACGCTGTCGCCTCGCCGCTCTTCACGAGCTGCAGCCACGCCTCGGGGCTGTACCACTGGAGGAATCCGCGTCGGATCTTCGCCCATCTGCCCTCCACCTGCGGTTCTTCCCGCACCTGCAGAGCCTCCTCCACGAGTGCTTCGTGCTTCTCTTCCTCCTCTTCCGACTGCCGATCGATCTCCTCCTGTAGTTTCTCCCACTGCATCGCTTCCTCGTCCGTCAGCTCTTCCGTTCCCAGCCAGTAGGCTTCCTTCATCGCCAAGACCTTCTCCATCGCCTGCGGGAACAGCTTCTCTTCTTCCTCCGTCAGCGATTCTTTCCCTTGCCACAGGTCTTTCATCAAGATGTTCCACTCGATTTCTGTCAGCATCGCGCATTTCCTCCCTCTGCCGTTCACGCACCGCCTTGGCGATCGGATCGAGCACCGCAGCGGCCGTTCGATTGATACGCTCCAAGACTTCCTCTGCACTCACATCGTCATATTCGGCAAGGAGTAAGGGAAGTCCTACCGTCTCTTCCGCATCGATGTCCAGACGCGAAAGCGCGATGTAAGCAGCGCCCAAGGCGACGAGCTCGGCAGACGCTTCTTCCTTCGCCCTGCTTGCGCAGGCGGCGACGATGCGATCGGCGATTCTCTCTTGTCCATCCCCGGATGCAAGAAGCGCCCGCACGGCCGCACCGTCCTTCTCTTCATCGTAGTGCCAGACGAGCGTCTGAAGATCTTGCCGCGACGCATTTTCCGTCTCTGCAAGGTCATAGAGATATTCGATGCTCTTTCCGTCGTCAGCGAGTACGGGCACGCCTGCTGCACCGTTCTTCACCGCGCTCTTCAGCCGCTCCCATAAGCCTTCCTCCGCGTACGCCTTGCCCTCAACTGGTGCATGGAAGAAGAGGCCGATCTGGCGCGCAAGCGGCTGCTTGTAATGCGGCGCCATCGCGCCGAGAAAGTCTATGAAGCGCGTCTTGTTGAAGCGCAGTTCGCGAAAGAACCGCTCGCGCTCCTCGATAAGCATATTTGCTGTAATCATGGCTCTGCCTCCTTCCCTTAAAGGATAAAGGCTTGCAGAATTGAAAAACTGCACGATTTTGCAGTAAGAAAAAAGACAGCCGATAGGCTGCCCTTTATGCTATATTCTCTCTATCGCCCTTGCCCGCGCTCTGGTGTTCCTTTCTGGCCGTTTCAGCGACTGAAGCCACGGTTTTCCACGCTCTCTCGCGCCTGCCGCTCCTGCGCCTTCTTCAATGCAGGAAGCAGCATCTGATTCAGGCGCATGGCGAGAGATTTCTTCATGTAGGCTTTGG
>ERZ773197.933-NODE-933-length-21577-cov-50.251138_pt1 | contig 21577 bp, 19 predicted proteins | sample MGYA00580999_ERZ773197 | MGnify/ENA primary metagenome ERZ773197 (study PRJEB29015, sample SAMEA2738166) | human oral metagenome | biome: human oral; feature: human-associated habitat; material: saliva | place: China | collected 2185 ...
GAGCGGATGCCAAGGAGTGGACGTATAGAGTATTGGACGGAGAAATTCTGGTAAAGCAGATTGTACACCAGGAGTAGATAAATAAGATGATAGCCAAGCAAGAAGTGTACTAACAAAAGCAGCTAAAGCGAAGTTAGCATAAAGGTTAGAACCCGAATGATTGAGGAACATTCGTAATCTATTACCCAATATAGCGGCAATAGAGGCATAGAAGAATGCCGTCCAATCACAACCAAACTGAATACAGAACCCACCACAAGCAAAACCTGCTCCGATAGCTATCATCCAATCAGTATAATAATGTCTACCATTGGCTATCTTGTCTAATTCCTCCTCATATTTATCAAGTGTGTAATCCTCCTGGATAGCTCGCCATGAGAGTTTTGAAACTTCCTGAATAGCAAGCATATTAATGACGTGTTTGTCACAACGTTGCATTTTTGAGAAACTATGGGTTTCATCACTAACATTCACTTGAAGAATGTAATAGCCGATGTCCATGTGTAGATTCTCTTTGGGAAGCCCCAAATAAGCCGCAGTACGCTCCATATTGCGCTTTACACGACTTGTATCTGCAGAACTCTCCATTAATATTTGCCCTGTCCTTAGGAGTAGATCCAACTTTCTACGAAGGATCGTTTTGGATGATACCATCTGATTTTCGTCCATAAAAAACAATCTTTTAGCTTTTAAAAAACGGCTACAAAGTTACTATTTATAATCCATATAGGGAAATTACCATGCTATAAATCGGACATCAACCTAACTTTTCTTACCCTTGTTTTATCGTACGATAAGGCTCTTCTCTCAAAAGGTTGACCTTTTTCCCAGAAAAGGTTGACGTTTTCTGCCAAAAAGGTTAACCTTTTCCACCGAAAAGGTCAACCCTTTTCGACAGAAAGGTTAACTCTTTTCAGAAAGAGGGTAAAGGATTAAGACTATAGAGGAACTTAAATTAAGAAAATAACACGTTTCTTCTTGACTACAATGTTATTAAGAAATCTTGAATTATTTGGCTGTTACATCTATTATATATATCTTTGCAAATGGTAAACCACAATTAGATACCTTTATGAAACAATTTTTCAAGTACGTATTTGCTTCGTTTGTAGGAACACTCCTTTTCAGTATTATTATGGGGTGTTTTGCTTTTATCACGATTATTGGTATGATAGCCTCAACGCAAACTACAAACGAAATTAAAGATAACTCAGTCCTTGTTTTAAATCTGTCAGGTCAACTCACTGAGAGAAGTGAAGATAATAGCATAATCAGTCAGTTGCAAGGAAAGATAGGAACTATCGGATTAGACAACCTCCTATCGGCGATTGAAAAGGCAAAGAGTAATAAGAACATTAAGGGAATTTACATAGAGGCCGGTGCTTTCACAGCTGACTCCTATGCTTCTTTACAAGCTGTACGTAATGCATTGGTAGACTTCAAAAAGTCTGGCAAATGGATTATCACTTATGCAGATATCTACACACAAGGAACATATTACCTGTCTTCTTCTGCTAATAAAGTATATTTGAATCCACAAGGTCAGATTGATTGGCATGGTTTATCGTCTCAGCCTGTCTTCGTAAAGGATTTATTAAAGAAATTCGGAGTAAAGATGCAAGTGATGAAGGTCGGAACTTATAAGAGTGCGACTGAAATGTTTACGGGCGATAAGATGAGTGATGCCAATCGTGAGCAAACTTCTGCTTATTTGAATAGTATATGGGGGAATATAACAAAGGATGTGAGTGCTACTCGTAATATATCCGTATCTTCTCTTAATGCTTATGCTGATAGTATGATTACATTTGCGGCACCTACAGATTATCTCAAATATAAACTTGTTGATGGTTTGCTTTATACTGACCAAGTAAAGGCTGTTGTAAAGAAACAGCTAGGTCTTGATAAGGACGATGACATTAACCAAGTCTCAATTGACGATATGCAAGGTGTAGAGGATGAGGAGAATAATAATAGTGATAATCAAATAGCCGTTTATTACGCATACGGAGACATTGTTGATGGTGCTGCAGGAGGTCTATTTGCACAAGGTCATACGATTGATGCACAAGTTGTATGTAAGGATTTAGAAAAACTTACTAACGATAAAGACGTAAAGGCTGTAGTCCTTCGTATCAACTCAGGTGGTGGGTCAGCTTATGCATCAGAACAGATTTGGCATCAAATCATGGAATTAAAAAAACAAAAGCCTGTCGTTGTAAGTATGGGAGGAATGGCGGCATCAGGTGCATACTATATCTCAGCTCCATCCAATTGGATTGTGGCAGAACCAACAACACTTACAGGTTCTATAGGAATCTTCGGAATGTTCCCCGACTTTAGTGGCTTATTAACAGAGAAACTTGGAATTAAGTTTGACGAAATAAAAACCAATAAGTTCTCTGGCTTCGGTACTCAGTCTCGTCCTTTCTCTGAAGAAGAAATGGCATACTTAAACCAGTATATCAACCGTGGTTATAAGCTCTTCCGCCATCGTGTAGCAGAAGGTCGTAAGAAGACTGATAATCAAATAGAAAAGATTGCGCAAGGTCATGTTTATTCAGGGCAAGATGCAATGAAGATTGGTCTTGTTGACCAACTAGGAGGATTAGATGTAGCCATTACGAAGGCGGCTCAATTAGCTAAGTTATCGAACCATAGCATAGCCTCTTATCCTGCACCAAAGAGTATGTTTGAACAGATAATACAGGAATCAACACCTAACAATTATCTTGATGAACAATTACGTGCAAACTTAGGAGATCTTTATGAACCATTCACACTATTGAAGACGCTCAATCACCAGAGTGCTATTCAAGCTCGTTTACCTTATTATCCTAACATCCACTAATAGTCTATGGAAGGTGACCACATTAAAATAAACAAATGGCTATTGCCTTTCAGTTGGCTGTATGGGCTTATTGTAGGCATACGTAACGAATTATTTGATTTAAATATACTCAAGACTAGGAGCTTTGATATACCAGTTATATCTGTTGGTAATATTACAGTTGGAGGATCTGGTAAGACGCCTCATGTCGAGTATCTTATCCGACTCCTTCAAGATAAAGTAAAAGTAGCAGTTCTCTCACGTGGCTATAAACGTAAAAGCCATGGATACGTGTTAGCCAATGCTGACACACCAATGAGAGAGATTGGGGATGAACCCTATCAAATGAAAACAAAGTTCCCTCATATCCATGTAGCTGTAGATAAGAAAAGATGTGAAGGTATTGATAACATAACTTCTGATCCTGAAACCAATGATACGGATGTTATTCTACTGGATGATGCTTTCCAACACCGATATGTAAAACCTGGTATAAACATTCTTCTAGTGGATTATCATCGTCTCATTATTTATGACAAATTACTACCAGCAGGTAGACTTCGTGAGCCATTATCTGGGAAACATCGGGCAGACATCGTTATCATTACAAAATGCCCCAAGAGTCTTAATCCAATAGACTATCGAGTGCTCAGCAAAGCTATGGAGCTCTACCCTTTCCAGCAGCTCTACTTCACAACTCTTGATTATTGTGATTTAGAGCCTATATTTAAGGAAGGAGAAAATATACCTTTAACAGAGATCAGAGGTAAGAATATTCTATTGCTCGCAGGTATTGCAACTCCTAAGCATTTGGAATTAGATTTAAATACATATACAGGAAATAATGCTCTAACTATCTTATCTTATCCTGATCATCATTCTTTCACGACGAAGGATATCAATAAAATTAATGAGACCTTTGCACAAATGGAAGAACCCAAATTAATAATAACAACAGAGAAAGATAAAGCAAGACTTATTGATATAGAAGGGTTATCCGAGGAAGTAAAAGACAATATATATACACTCCCTATCAAGGTTAGATTCATGCTTGATAAAGAAGAGACATTTAATGAAAAAATAATTTCTTATGTACGAAAAAATTCAAGAAACAGCATCCTGGCTAAGAGAGAGGATGACAACAAGTCCAAAAACAGCCATCATTCTGGGCACCGGCCTAGGACAATTAGCTTCAGAGGTAACTGATAGCTATGAATTCTCTTACAAAGAGATACCCAACTTCCCTGTATCTACAGTAGAAGGGCATGCTGGTAAACTGATTTTTGGTAAGCTTGGTGACAAGGACATCATGGCAATGGAAGGACGTTTCCATTTCTATGAGGGATACGATATGAAACAAGTAACTTTCCCTATACGTGTTATGCATGAGTTAGGTATCGAGAACTTATTTGTATCTAATGCTTCAGGCGGAATGAATCCAGAGTTTAAGATTGGTGACTTAATGATTATCACTGATCACATTAACTTCTTCCCAGAGCACCCTTTACGCGGAAAGAACTTCCCAACTGGACCTCGTTTTCCTGATATGCATGAAGCATACGATCACAAGCTCATACAAATGGCTGACGAGATAGCAAAAGAGAAGAACATCCGCATAGTACATGGTGTTTACATGGGTGTACAAGGTCCTACCTTTGAGACACCTGCAGAGTATCGTATGTATCATAAGATGGGAGCTGATGCTGTTGGTATGAGTACCGTACCAGAGGTTATTGTTGCACGTCACAGCGGTATTAAGGTCTTTGGTATTAGTGTAATTACAGACTTAGGTGGCTTTGATGTTCCCGTTGAAGTTAGTCATGAGGAAGTACAAGAAGCAGCTAACATGGCACAACCACACATGACAGAGATTATGCGCGAGATGATTAAGCGTTCATAATAATAGATACATAAAATTGCCTGGACGTTCTTTATCATATATATAATAAGGTGTAGATAAAGAACGTCCAACATTTATCACTAAGTTTTTTGATAATAAATGGAAATTAAAGATCTCGGTAAGTTTGGTCTTATAGAAAGACTGACAAAGAACATTGTCCCACAAAACGCCTCCACCCAACAGGGCATAGGAGATGATGCTGCCGTACTGAACTACTCCAATAAGGAGGTTCTTGTAACATCAAAGATGTTTATGGAGGGAGTACAGTTCGACCTCACATATATCGATATGGAGCATTTGGCTTACAAGGTAGCTATGGCAACGATGAGCAATATATTTGCAATGAATGGTCAGCCACGTCAACTCATCGTTTCATTAGGCATAGGAAAACGATTCAAGGTTGAGGATATCGAATCGTTCTACGCCGGTTTAAATAAGGCATGTGCTAAATGGAACGTCGATATTATTGGTGGGGATACCAAATCATCTTATACTGGTTTTGCCATCAATCTCACCTGCATTGGAGAAGCATCCAAAGAAGATATTATCTATCGTTCTGGTGCAAATGAGACAGACCTCATCTGTGTAACAGGCGATCTGGGTTCTGCCTATATGGGCTTACAAATCCTTGAAAGGGAAAAGTCTGTCTACTATCAACAAGTTGAAGAATATAATAATAAGGTAAGGGAGGCACAACGGAACAATGACCAGGCTCGATTGAAAGCCTTACAGAAAGAACGTGCTGCTATTGATGATTTCCAACCTGACTTTGCAGGAAAAGAATACCTCATTGACCGACAGTTGAAACCAGAAGCACGTGGGGAAGTCTTGCAACAACTACGTCAAGCAGGAATCCACCCCACTTCTATGATTGATGTTTCTGATGGTTTAGCTAGCGAACTCAAACATATTTGTCAACAAAGCCACTGTGGGTGTAGGGTCTATGAAAAGAATATTCCTATTGACTATCAAACAGCAGTAACCTGTGAAGAGTTCAATATGAATCTCACAACTGCGGCTTTAAATGGAGGAGAGGATTACGAACTACTTTTCACTGTTCCAATCGGTGACCATGAGAAGATTGATAAGTTAGAGAATATCAAACAGATAGGTTATATTACAAAGGAAAGTTTAGGTAACTATATCATCACACGTGATGGTAACGAGTTCGAATTGCAAGCGCAAGGATGGGCAGTAAAGGAAAATTAAGTTATCTGTTAAAGGATTAAAATTGTAAGGAAAATCCTTAGAAAGGTTTGGAGGTCTCAAATAAAAGCACTACCTTTGCATCGCAATTCAGAAATAGCAACAATGATAGCTAAAGTATGAGTAGTAAAGACATGATGGTGCCATAGCTCAGTTGGTAGAGCAAAGGACTGAAAATCCTTGTGTCCCCGGTTCGATTCCTGGTGGTACCACTCCTCCTTTCATCAGGGCGGTTCTCGTAAGAGGCCGCTCTTTTTGTTTTACAATCCTGCCATAAAGAGTACATTAAAGATTTACAAACTACTGGATGGCAACACGAGGTTCTTAGAAGTGAATCGCTCTTTTATTGCGTCTATGATCTTATTCAAGTTTGATAGATTCCTATCGTAGCCCAACTATAAATTTCACTTTATTTGCTGTTATAACTATCTCCTATAGAAGCACTCGTATAAGCAAATCATTACAAATGCAAGGGGAAAGATAGTTATAACTGCAAAATCGATGAACGCTCTCAAGCTAATAATTTCTACTTAATCTCGGCTACCACATATTCAGAACGTGTACCAATGCGGAACTTACCGCCCCAAATACCGATACCTGAAGAAACATAATACTGTGTTTTACCCTTTTGTAAAGGACCAAAAGCATCTTCATAGATCCTATCCTCTATCCAACTAACAGGCCAAACTTGACCATAATGTGTGTGCCCTGATAATTGAAAGTCAACTCCAGCTTGCTCTGCCTCCTCCAAATGATAAGGCTGATGATCCATCAGAATAGTATAGTAGCCCTTTGGTGCATTTTGCAACAACGTCGATAGGCTAGCACGACGCCTATTTGTTCTATCGTCACGCCCCACAACAAGCAAAGTATCACCATCAGTCAGCGGTACAAGCGCATGATTATCTATCAGCAAATGAATCCCCGCATCCTTATAAAATTGCTTTGCACGAGGCTCTCCACTATAATATTCGTGGTTACCAAGGCAAGCATAGACGGGTGCATTAAGTTTCTTAAACTCCGCAGCCATATTCTGCTCAAGTAATGCACGAATACTTCCATCAATAATATCTCCAGCTATAAGTATCGCCTCCGCATGCTCAGCATTCACTTTGTCAATCCATTTACGGAACTCCTTCACACGATTGTGATAACCTAAGTGCAAGTCCGTAAGCATGACTATTCGATGTTGTTTGTGCATTATCTTCGCTGAATTTAAAGTCAATGGTACACGCTCTTTATGTAAGTAATTCAGATAACCATAAACGAACAGCCCCACAATGATAACAAGCACAGAAGTCGTCCCTATCCAACTATTGCGCAGAAAGGTGGGCGGAACGAGATGTGCAACTTTCCCTAAATCGAGGATGAGGAACAGCATCATCAGATACAAACCAATGAAGAGGGATGAGTTGCCCACTTCGTAAAGTATTGTTGCAACTGACATCGGCAACCGATCTATAAAGAAGTGGGCAAAAAGACTAAGGAAACAGAGGAGCAACGCTCCTGTTATCATCCATTTACCAATATTACTCAAGGGCAATAATTGCCAAACGTGCCAACCAACATACCCACAACCTGTTAAGAGAATGAGGGCAAAAACAACTATCATTGTTACATTCATACTTCTACCTTTGTACTTTACTTTTACCATTATTTATATTATAACTTAGTCGTTATTTATATCCTACTTTAATCGTCAAATGAACTTATACTTAAACTGCAATCGTACTTATACTTAATCGTCCATCATACTTATACTTAGACTGCGATCCTACTTTAAGTTAAAGTCCGATATTCTACACGTTTGTATAACGAATTATACACGTCTGTATAATTGATTATACACGTTTGTATAATTCGTTATACAAACGTGTAGAACTAGGTAAGTCTTATTGAAGTACGATTGTACACTAACTTAAAGTATGGTTGACACCTAACTTAACCATCTATCTCACTTATCCTTAGACATCAATCCTAGTGAAAAAGCGCATCCAAACCATCGAGGCTAATCCTCTCATCAGTAGGAAAGTAAGGAAGGCAAGCCACAATGCCTCATTCGCAAGATTCCCCCTAAATCCTAAGTAAACAGCGAAGAACGATAGCATGGCAATGACCGTTGAAAAGAGCATACCCTTCGTGTCAGTAAGTCCGATGAATACTCCATCAAGGATAAAAGCCGTCACACCTACAACAGGAATCAAGCAAGCCCAAGGCAAGTAAGGTCGTGCCGCCTCAACGACAGCGGCATCATCCGTAAGAAGATGTAAGAATCCTGTTCCACCTATCACATATAACCCCGTGAACATTAGGGTCATCAAACCGCCAAACATAAACAAGCGTCTTATCGTAATTCGCAGTCCTTGCTTATCTCCAGCACCATAATACTTGCCACTCAAGGCTTCTCCTGCATAAGCAAAACCATCCATGACGTAAGAAAAGATAGTGAACAAGGTCATCAACAGCGTGTTTACAGCCAACAGCATTGTACCTTGTTTTCCTCCCGCCGAAGTAAAATAGAAGTTAACGGCTATCAAACACAAGGTGCGAAGAAAAATATCTTTATTGACAAGAAAGAAGTCAATCCACGCTCCTTTCACGGAAAGAATGTGAGTCAAGCTAGCCCAAGTAGACTGCCCTAAGCTCGTTCCCTTTCTCGCCTTATTAATCTTACTTACACGCTTCCACGCACTTAATAATGCCACCAGAAAACCAATCCATTGAGCGAGCAACGTTCCTGTAGCGACACCTGTTATCCCCCACCCCAAAGCAAACACCAAGGATAAAGAAGTAAGAATATTCACTATATTCTGTAAGATGGCTACGACCATAGGTGTACGTGTGTCCTGCATTCCAATGAACCAACCAGTCAACCCGTATAACCCCAACATTGCTGGTGCGCCCCAGATAACAATGCGGAAGTAAGTTGCGACATAATCCCACGAGGCTTCAGGTGTATTCATCAAACGTAATAAGCCCCATTCTAATCCTCTTTGAGCAAGGATGAACGATAAACCGAAAGCAAGTCCAATGGTTAAACTACGCACCAATATGCCAATACATTCCGCCTTGTCCGCACGTCCAAAGGCTTGAGAAGTCATCCCACTGGTTCCCATTCTTAGGAAGCCAAGTAACCAGTACATCACATTGAAAATCATTGTTCCAACGGCAATCGCACTGATATAGGCTTCATTGCCAATATGCCCCACCACCATAAGATCAACTAATCCTAACAGCGGCACCGTGATATTACTCACAATGGAAGGTAAGGCTAAGCGGAGTATCTCTTTATTCTTATCGTCCAATCGCATCATTGTTTCACTCACGAATATAGTCTTTCGCTACAAGGTCGTAATATAAAGCCTCCAACTCAGCCAGGGATAAATGTTCTATAGAATGTTCTAACACGCGGATAAGCTCCATCCGACGAGTTTCATTCTCTACTCTATCAAAGTTCATAAGATTTCTTTTCTATATTATATCGTTGCTCTTCCTACTAGAAGGGACAACATGACATACTAATTTACATTGCTATATACACGCATAATGAGGCGACAAAAGTAATTGAATTAATTGTGAATTCAAAAGATATTAGGTAATTTTGCGTACATTAATGTATTATTAAACCATCATGGGAAAGAAACAGGAATACAAGCAAAAGAATGAGGAATATCTGAAAGAAGTTAGTCAGCGAGAGGGAATAAAGGTTCTTCCTCATGGTATTCTTTACGAGATAATAAAAGAAGGAACGGGCGAAGGAAAGGTGCAGTCGCGTTCTATCGTAACTTGTAATTATCGTGGGAGTCTCATCTCTGGTAAGGTTTTCGATGATAGTTGGCAAAGGGGAGTGCCAGAAGCATTTCGTGTTAACGAATTGATTACAGGCTTTCAAATAGTTCTATGCGCCATGCACAAGGGGGATCATTGGCGTGTTTATATCCCTTATCAAGACGGATATGGTACGAAAAGAGACGGGGATATTCCTGCCTTCTCTACACTAATCTTTGAGATTGAACTCATTGGGATAGGTTAAGAACGTAGAGCGGAAAGTAATCTTCAATTAGCTTTTTAAAATACAATGCCTATATTGATTAAAACTTTCATTGGTTCTTGCATTGCGTTAATGTCCTTCTGTTCTTGCAATTCAAAGTTGACTGTCGGTAACAAATACTCGTTAAGAAGTTGCACTTAACGAAGAAGTCATCTTATCCTGAGACGAAGAAGAATGACTAATTCACATTCGGATATGCGCTACACCTTATCATCAATCAGCACAAAAAAAAGACTCTCATCATTGAGAGTCTTTCTTGAGGTGCCTAGCGGAATCGAACCGCTCTACATGGTTTTGCAGACCATTGCCTAACCTCCCGGCCCAAGCACCATTGTTGTTAGCAAAGGAGTATCTTGCTTTGCGTGTGCAAAGATAAGTACTTTATTCGGTTTAACCAAACTTTTCAAGATTTTTTTCAATGCCTTATAAGAAAATCATCCTTACGTTGCATTGCTCAATACTACTTAAAGGGTATTAAAAAGAGGACTTCAGTTATTGGTTAACTTGCGAAGTCCTCCGTTTCTAATTACTTAAAGCATACAGGCTTCTTGCGCCCTTTCAACTTCCGCTTAGCTTTGAGTTGGTCGTGGATAGCACATCCAGCGCAACCATGACAAGGGTCTTTGGCAGTTTGAAATGTTTGCCAAATTCTATAGCCCACATAGGCTAGAGCCGCAAGAAGGACTATTGCTAAAACAATATATTGCCACATATCCTCCTCCTTCTATCTCTTAAACAGGAACATTCGTATCATCCTCAGCAAATGGATCTTCTGAGAAGTTTAGCTCATCCTCATCAAACCATTTAGAGAGTTTCTGCTTTGCTTTATCCTTTAAGTTATCATCAACTTGACTCCAAACCTTCCCTAAAGCATAGAGAAGAACGGTGAGGTCGTCAGCTAAACCAGCTATTGGTATTGCATCAGGGACAACATCTATAGGAGAAATAAGATAACCCAAAGCCCCAATGATGATGGCTTTGTCCTTCAATGATACCTTGTCACTCTGCATGAGATAATAAAGAATCAAAGCTATATAAACCAACTTAGCTCCTGCTCGCTTGGCTATGCGTTGTATCTTCTCAATGAAGTTCTGCTGTGAGAACTTGTCCTTGTATTTCTGTAAATCAGGTATTTCCATATTACAATTACATTAAAATTATTACTTAAAGGCTATCACTTTGTCAACGTATGCTTTAGCTTCAGGATAATCTTGATTAGCACGACGAACACGACTACGAACAACTGCCTTCATGATTACTCTATAGATTAAGAAGAGCACCAAACCGACAGCTATTGCCGCCAAAACATTCCACACACCTTTGAAAGGTAGTGAGTCGTCAGGGAAACCAGACATTACGAGGATTGGCAAACATAATAAGATGCCAGCTACAGTATAACGTGAACGTTCGGTTCCCTCGCTATCTAAAGCTGCTTGATAATCAAACAAATAATCTGAAAGAACCTCTTCGCTAACCTCTACTGGTCGTTGAGGAAAACCAGCTTCATCCTTATGATTCCTTATCTTATTCTCTACAACGTGTTGGAAATCATCCACTACAGTTACATATTGTTCTTCTAAATCTTTCATGATTAAACTTGTTTTTTAGCTAATATCACACTCTCACCCACGCTAATCTTCTATAAAGGAAGATTAAAGGAGCATAATTGATAAAAAAGATAAAGCAGTGTTCCTATAAGCCGGGTTCCGTCTCTTCCTCATCTTTCGATAAATAGGAAGATGCCTGTCATTTATCTAGTTTACAAGTCACCTTGTAACTCAAGCATTCTACCCTCCGTTGTGCTAACGCTTGGGCGGGCAGCCCTCAAACAACGGTTTACATGAACTTGCAGCTCCTGAACGATACAGCCAGACGATCACCCGCCTGCTGGTAGTCTCTTACACTACCTTCTCACCCTTACCACTATTAGAAGTGGCGGTCATTCTCTTCTACCTTCATCTACTGTCACCAATAGCTTCTACTTTCGGAAGCAGGATGCCCTATGCTGCCCGGACTTTCCTCTCGTATCTTTAAAAGATACCAGCGACAGAGCCGGAACACTGCCTTATCAGGGTTACAAAGATACTATTAAAACATGGAACGGGCAAAATATTTTGATTTTTTTCATATAAGTAGAAGGGCTCACAAACTGTAACTACAATGCATATCACTATTCAATAGCATAAGAAAAGAGCATATTCTTTATCCTTGAAGGTACTCTTTTCACATGAAAGAAAGCACCTTTTATAACCTTACAAAGCATCTTGTAATATACTTCAAATTGTCTGTTGATTATCAGGATGTTATAACCTTAATGTAATTATCCCTCCTTTTTCTCCTTAAAAAATCATATATAATAAAGGTATCAAGTCCTTTGATGATACTTACAAAGACTTAGAATCTATGGTTATAATTAACTAACTTGAAAGAATAAACAATGAATTGAATAAGAGATAACAGGAAAAAGGCATTGAAACTGAACGAATGTAAATTTATCAATTCTTCTAATTAAGAGCCGTTAAGTAGCGAAATTAAAATGTTAAAATCGGATAAAGATAACTGACAAAATAACCGATTTACACATTTTGCACCTATATTTGCACCCACAAAAGAAGTCTGATAGACATTCCATACAATGCCAATTTGACAGATAACAAAGTTACTAATAAATAAAAGAATAAGTATATGAAGAATTTATCAAAGTATTTGGTTGGTGCAGCATGTGTTACTGCTCTTGCCTTTTCCACAGGTGCTTTCATCAAAGTATATGCAGCTGAAGCACCGGTTGTAGCTCCAGGTCAGCCAGTAGACCTCACTTATGCAGCAGAGAAAGCACTGCCTGCTGTAGTGCATATCAAGTATGTACAAAACTCTAAGACACAGACAGTAGACGTTCAAGATGACCCATTTGGAGACTTCTTCGATCCATTCGGTTTCTTCGGCAACCCTAATCAAGGTAACGGAGGATCACGCAAACAGAAGATCCAAACACCAAAGAAAGAGGCAACTGGTAGCGGTGTTATTATTTCATCAGATGGATATATCGTAACGAACAACCACGTGGTTGAAGGTGCTGACGAATTGACAGTTACCTTAAATGACAATAGAGAGTTCTCTGCACGTATCGTTGGTACTGACAAACAGACAGACCTTGCCTTATTAAAGGTAAATGCGAAGAATCTCCCTACTCTACCGATTGGTGACTCAGATAAACTAAAAGTTGGAGAATGGGTAATCGCTGTTGGTAACCCTTATAACTTAAGTTCTACTGTTACAGCTGGTATCGTTAGTGCAAAATCTCGTGGCTTAGGAGCTTCTCAAAATGGTATCGAGAGCTTCATTCAAACTGATGCTGCTATCAACCCAGGTAACTCTGGTGGTGCGCTAGTAAATACTCAAGGAGAACTGGTTGGAATCAACGCAATGCTTTACTCACAGACTGGTTCTTATAGTGGTTATGGTTTCGCCATCCCAACAACTATAATGAATAAGGTGGTTGATGATATTAAGAAGTATGGTAGTGTTCAGCGTGTAACCTTAGGAATTCAAGGCGGTGACGTTCTCAACTATATCAACGCACAGAAGGAAGATGGTAAGAATGTAGATCTTGGAACGAATGAAGGTGTATATGTTGCCGAAGTAGTATCAGAAGATGGTAATGGTGCAGCGCTAGGCTTGATGAAGGGTGATGTTATCACAAAGTTTGATAATCAAAAGATAACCCGTATGTCTGAACTTCAACAGGCACTCAATGGTAAACGTCCTGGTGATAAGGTTACAATAACCTATCTACGTAATAAGAAAGAAATTACAAAGACAATTACATTGAAGAATGCGCAGGGTACTACAAAGATTATCGAGCAAGCTGATATAGATGTTCTTGGGGGTCAGTTCCGCCCAGTAACAGAGGCAATGAAGAAGCAATTGAACATCAACTATGGACTTGAAGTACTGAAGGTTAATAATGGTGCGTTGAAGTCTGCTGGTATCAATCGTGGCTTCATCATCCAGAATGTCAATGATAATATGGTTAAGAGCATTGACGACTTACAAGGTCTCGTAAAGAAGGCTTCAACCAGCAAAGATCCAGTACTCTACATACAGGGTATTTATCCAACTGGCAAGAAAGCATACTTCGCAGTACCATTGGGTGACTAAGCTTTTAGCTATAGTCTTTTGAGACAATAAAAGATAATCCTCCTTTCTCCTGAAAATAACCATGAGAAAGGAGGATTTCTATCTATAATAAGGTAATATTTTCTACGTTTTATTTGTTCAGCTCATTGAATTTACGTAAATTTGCCATCACTTTAGTTAATGCCAAACAACATGAGACAATTGAAAATCACAAAATCGATTACGAATCGAGAGAGTGCTTCTCTTGATAAGTATCTTCAAGAAATCGGTCATGAAGAAATGATTAGTATTGAGGAGGAAGTTGAACTTGCTCAACGAATACGAAAAGGTGACCGTAAGGCTCTTGAGCGGCTAACTAAAGCCAACCTGCGCTTCGTTGTCTCTGTGGCAAAGCAATATCAAAATCAAGGATTATCGCTTCCCGACCTTATCAATGAAGGTAACTTTGGATTGATAAAGGCTGCTGAGAAGTTTGATGAGACACGCGGCTTTAAGTTTATCTCTTATGCTGTATGGTGGATTCGACAGAGTATCTTACAAGCTATTGCAGAACAAAGTAGAATCATTCGATTACCCCTCAACCAAGTTAGCTCGGTCAACAAGATAAACAAAGTGCTAAACAAGTTTGAGCAAGAAAACGAACGAAGACCAAGCATAGATGAGATAGCACAGGATACAGATATTCCTGAAGAAAAGATAATTGAGGCTTTTAAAGTAAACACGCATCATATCTCTGTTGATGCTCCTTTTCATGATGACGATGAAAGTAGCTTATTGGATGTTATTCCGAATGATGCAATCCCATCTACTGACAAATCTTTAGTGGAAGAAAGCTTACGGGCAGAGATTGGTAGAGTGTTGGATATCCTCGAAGATAGAGAAAAGAAAGTCATTGAGGCTTACTTCGGTATCAACCAACGGGAGATGACCTTGGAAGAGATTGGAAGTAAATATGGACTGACACGCGAACGCGTAAGACAAATAAAAGAGAAAGCAATAAGACGACTACGTCAACAAACAAATAGTAAAATACTCAAGGCTTATCTTGGGCAATAATATTAATATAGAAATAAGAAAATGAGACTTCGCCAACTATTAATCGTCACAGCTCTTCTTGTGGGATGTGTAATTAACGGTAATGCAAAAGGATACAGACCAGCAAAGATTTACATGTTTGGTTTTGCTGCTTCTTTTAATGATTCAACTGTCTATCTAACGGATATTCAAACAGTAAATGCATATTTGGTAAACAATAGAACAAAGTTCTTGGCTAATCGTGAAGACTATTCTTATCAATTACGCAACTATCTACAAAGTAATGGTTTGGAGGCTTATCCTACTTGTATAACAATGTTCGCAGAGAACGAGAAAGATGCTACAAAGAAGTATCTTAAACTAAAAGAACGTTACGAGAAATCGAAAAAGAAATACTCTATCAAGAGTTTAAAAGATAGTCAGTTTAAGTACACGCCTGTTGAACCCGACCAACAATCATAAAATGGACGTAAACAACTTTAGAGTAGCTGACCTTGATGTACAGATTACATTCCGTGATACAAGTATCAACGGAATGCACTTGTTACGCTCGTTTGAACCTTTTAGAGTCAAGGAGGAATCAGACAAACCTTTCTTTCGTCTTATTGTTGATGATTCAATAAGACCTGTACCCAAAGAGCAACGCAAACGTATTCGTGCCTTTGACACAGGTAATGGAGATACCATTGTTGATCGTGTTGAAGACGGAAGTTATCAGTACATCATCAAAGATATTAGTGGTGCTGATTGCTGCTTACTTAAATGTAATAAGGATTTCAGCGAATGTTATTGCGCCTTGAATGGCAACACCAATATGCGTACATTCGGTCTCAATAATGCACTGATGCTCATCTTTGCATTTGCGGGTGCTCAACGAAAAGTCTTGCTTATCCACGCCTCCTTAGTACGCAATAATGGTTATGGATATGCTTTTATAGCAAAGAGTGGAACGGGAAAATCAACACAAGTCAGCATGTGGTTGCGTCATATTCCAGGTAGTGATCTCATGAATGATGATAATCCCATTGTGAGACTTATTGATGGAGAAGCATGGATCTATGGAAGTCCTTGGAGTGGGAAAACTCCTTGTTATCGTAATATTAAAGCTCGTTTAGGTGCAATCACACGTATAGACCGAGCTAAAGAGAACTCTGTCGACAAGCCCTCTCCTATTGAAGCTTTCGCTTCTCTTCTTCCTTCTTGCTCTAGCATGAAATGGGATTCAGCCATCTACAATGCTGTTTGTGATACTATCACTAAAATAGTTGAGACTGGTCGTATATATACTCTCCACTGTTTGCCAAACAAAGAAGCAGCGGAGGTTTGTCAACGCGCAATAGCAATTAAATAAGGAATGTCGACTAAAAAGCCAATCCTCACAACTACTGAGATTCAATTTGCAAATGCCGATTTAATCCCAGAAGTCGTTAAGATCTTAAACGAAGGACATAATGTAACTTTGCGTCTTCGGGGATTCTCTATGCGTCCATTCCTTGAGAATGACAGAGACAAGGCATTATTGGTAAAACCTTCAAGTATAAAGGTTGGCGATCCTGTCCTTGCCGAGATAAGTCCAAAACATTTTGTTCTGCATCGCATAGACCAAATAGACGGAGAGAATATAACGCTTCGTGGTGACGGAAACCTCGGTGTTGAACATTGTAAACGAGAGAACATTGTTAGTGCAGTCATTGGTTTTTATAGAAAAGGACATAAGACCATGGATCGTACTGACGGGTGGAAATGGAAGTTATATAGCAAACTATGGGTCGGTTTACTTCCCTTTCGTCGTTATCTCCTTGCCGCCTATAGGCGATTGTGGATTCCATTGTTCGGACCAATCTAAGCAAATGAGAAAGTTCCTTTCTCTATCCAATCAAACAAATAAGGCTAAGACATTAACTCATAATAAGTAATCAACAATAATGAAAGTAAAGAATGGCTTTAACCTCCGTGAAGTCTGCGGAGAAAATATCATAGTTGCAGAAGGAGATGAGAATATCGACTTCAGCAATATCATCTCTATGAATGAGAGTTCGGCTTACTTATGGCAAGAAGTGCAAAAACTAGATAACTTCACCATTGATACTCTCACCCAACTCCTTTGTGAACAATATGAGATTGATGAAGCAACAGCTAAAAAAGATGTAACAACACTTGCTACGCAATGGGCTGCAGCTGGAATCATTGAGGGTGAGGATATGCCTGAAGTTAAAGTAGAGATGACACAAGACAAGAAAGATATTGAACCAAAGAAGGAGCAAGAGACCAACGAAGAAGGAAAGAAGAAAGGTTTCTTTAAGCGCATCTTTGGATAGATAAGGATTAGAATCAAGCCTGACTAAGCCTAACTTATATATAATAACGACTCATTTACATTCCCATTCGAAAGTAAATGAGTCGTTATAGTCTTTCTTATATAACAATCGATTTTATCCAAAGAGGCTCCTGCTCCCAACCTTGTGGAAATCCAAGAGCATTAAGATCAATTTCTTTAAATTCGAGAAACAGGTTATGAAGTTTTTCTTGCATATCATTGGTAGGAGATATAACATTAAGGAAATACTTAATGATACAAAGTGTAAAATAGACTCGTTGAGTATCTGTCGGTAAATTTATCCACGGATATTCTATTTTATTTGGTAACATTGGGCGTATGGAATATTGCTTATTCCATACACGTGAATGATGACAGCAGGCATTTCTGTGACCAGTAATGATTGTAAGCCACGATTCGAAAGGGGCAACTTGCAATCCAAATACTTTTGAAATAGACTTCTTAACTTTATTCACTTTGAGGTTTGAATATATATTTGTCATAACCCCAAATGGAAGTATCTCAGACAAGATCCAAGCTGGAGGATATCGATTACTATAATTCTTTCTAAAATGGAGAATAAAATCTTCCCGGGAATGATGTAACTCATTATCAATGAGAGAAAGAGTACGTAAGAACTTATTATTGTCCGAAAAGTTAGAGACTTCTGTCATCCAAAAAGGATTATGTAACATTGAACATGTAATATTAACAATTGCACTCCTGACAGCTACTTCCACTTTCTCTATTTCATTGAAAGAAAGCAATCGTAATTTCTTGTCAAAACGATACAACATAAGAACTTTGTCAAAGGTCGTACCTTCTTTATATATATGCGCCTCTTTCGGCATTTTTAAAAAAGGATACATATAAGCTGAAAGCCTATAATACCCGATGTACTCTAAGTAACGCTTTGCTTTTGAAGAATTAGAAATACATAGACCTCTAGATTTAAGCAATAGAATCAACTCTTCAGGTGTCTTATATGGTTTATTAAAAGGAATCATCACCACTATTTGCTTAGGTATATAAAAAACGACCCGCACATTTGAGCATCGTTGAGAGGCTTGGCGGGTTCTCGCACTGCAAATATACACAAATTATCCAAATTACACAAACATTTTTAAAGAAAGGATTATAAACTAGACGTTTTAATCAAGATAAATTGTTTTGAACATAGAATTGTATTCCTCTGTCTAAAACAGAAGCCTCACCCCGTTAGGTTGGGGTGAGGCAGTATGCCACGGAAGCGAGAGAACCAAATTAATACACTAGTTTTGAAAGACATTAATTTCACAATTAATATAATCGAGTTGTCTTATTACAGAACGATTGATACCCTGAATCAATCTAATAAAATGCTCCCGTGGTATAAAAAGAAAGCCGACCCTAAAGAGGCCTCCCCAAGCCCCTCCAAAGGAGGGGATGTCCCTAACCCTACTTACATACTTTCATCGTTTCAAACTGTATGCAATAAGGACATCCCCTCCTTTGGAGGGGCTTGAGGAGGCTTTCTTTCCTAACCTGCTACTGGTCCATTCTCTTCTTTATTCTCCTTTTCTTTTGGTTCGGGGGCGGGGGTGAGGCTTTCCTTCCACTCCTCCCAGTGAATAGATTCAGACACTAGCGAACGGGTGGCAACCTTGTTGCTCTGTGTGCGTGAAGTCTCGGGAATGAATCGGACACGGACGTTCTTTATTTGCTTTGCCGTCACTTCTTCTGGCTTCGCAATGCCCTTGTCAGCGTTAATGGTGTAGTAAAACGTACCGACGCCTTCCAACTTCACCGTGCGACCTTCAGCCATAAAAGATGCCATCACTTCGCCTAAGTCTTTCAACACAGCATACGTATCACCGCGACTCACGGTCGAAATCAATGCCAAGCGGTCAGCCACTTGGTCTGTTGTTACGGGCTTCCCAACGGTTATCGCTTCTGGATACCATAGCCCTGTTAGCTTCTTCTTTACTTTCTTAAAAAATGCCATAATATTAATGTTTTAAAGTTGGTGAATATAATATGTAAATTATTTTCTTATTCGAGCCACCCTCGATGTGGGACCGAGGGTACCTAAGTATCATACTTAGGGTACCTGAGTATCATACTTAGACCCCCTAAGTATCATACTTTGGTACCCTATTTATAAACTCTTGATTATCAACTACTTACAAATGAGCTGTTTTTGCTCTCTTTTGTCATATTTTTTCGCATTAATTATCTCCGAAATCCGAGAATTTCTGTGCCCTATACCCGTCATAACGATAGAATTGAGATATAGCAATACTTGAATCCATAATTCTTAAATAGTATGCACGATCGCTGTACAATGCACTAGATGACCAATAGTAACCATATTCACCAATTCTATAGTATAACTTTCCTCCGAAATATCCTCCATTATATGCTCCCAAACGGGGTAAAAAGAAGTATTTATCTATATCTGCTGCTGATGGAAGAGAAGCAGGTATACTCCATCCATTATCTTTTTCGTTTGTTCTCCAATCTATTCCGTCAGGGGCACTATTATCATTAAATCCGTTTATATAGTTTTTTTTCTTAAGCCATACTCCACCTTTATATAAATGTCCCATGGTTGTCCATAATTCATCATTATCCGCATGAGGATCACCTTTCAGGGCATACCAAACTAGTTCATTGACATTAGGAGCTATTGCACATGATTTTGTAGCACTTAAAGGACCATTTCCCTCGTGGTACCAACGGTGGTTGGTATCGCTGCTGCTTTTGGGGTAGTCATTGCTGCTCTGTTGTCCATTAAGGAAAGGCTGACTACCACCTTGATTCCATTCGTATCCTTCCCAAAACTGCTTTTCAGCATCCCACATATAGTAATGGTCACCGTCGTAGTTCTTTATTTGTAGGTCAGCTTCCATGTTGACATATTCATTCTTTGCAAAGGTATGAGAAGGAATGATTTTTGTGATAGTTCCCTCTACGTCTGTAGCAACATCCTTTACCCAGTAACGGATTCTTAAAGTGTGCGTGCCAGGCTTGATAACCATGTAAGCACCATTGGTTGTTAAGCTAGCAGAAGTGTTTGTCAAAGGGAAACCATTTTGATATGTACTTCCAGAGTTGCCCTTTGTTGTAAGTACTATCTGTTTCCCGTTACCAGTACCTGTTAATGCGCCTGCACCAGTATCTGCGGTTGGATCAAGTGTATAGGTAGATGTAGATGTGATGTCATTATCTGATGTCACTTCTATCTTCGTGAGATAGCAATACTTTAGAACATCATTGCTTGTATAAGGCTTAAAAACAAGGTAAGCCGCCTTGTGGTCGAGTGCGAACTCAAACTCGTGGCTTGTAGCATTGCGTGTTGCCTTGGCTATACCGCAATCGCCTGATACACCAAAGTGAGCGGTGGTGTTAGGCTCTGTTTGCTTTTGCTTATTGGAGATAGTTACTTTATCTTGACTACCATTCTTGCCAGGATAATAAACTTCGTATGAAGATTTGGCGGTGTATTTACCAGGCATTAAAAACTTAAAAGAGGCTGTCTTGCCTGTTGGCGAGTTGCTACTTTGCTTCCAATTGCCGCTATCATCCTTTACCCAAATCTTATCGCCTGCTTCCCAATAGAATTTACCATCTGCCTCCATGGTTGTACGTGTTGCAGGTTCGCCAGTGCTGAATGCAGTTAAGCCTTTATCGTCAGTGGAGGTTTTGCCGTTCTGCGCTAAATCATCATTCGCACAAGAGGCAAAGGCTAATGTTAAGCCACACCCGACAGCCAAAGATGCTAGTCGTGTGATGAATGAATGTCGTTTCATTGTTTTCTTCATTTTTTTACTTAGTTCTCTTTGTTAATAACTCTCTGTTAGTCTTCCCAAGCGGAAAAATCGTCTTCGTTCTCATTGTCAGCTCCCTGCCATGCTGGTGCTTGCTTAGCACTGCTGATGGTTCCGCCAGGTGTTGCTGGGTTATGCTGACCATTAAAAGGAGACCCCGCCATTAAATTAGTGGTTTCGTTTACCTGAACTATTACGCAATTAGGTGCAGAATAGTTCTTCTTTTCTTTCTTTTTCTCCATTGTTTTATTGATTAAAAATAGTTGTTATTTCGTGCTTAATTTTTCTATAT
>ERZ773197.938-NODE-938-length-21474-cov-22.002241_pt1 | contig 21474 bp, 20 predicted proteins | sample MGYA00580999_ERZ773197 | MGnify/ENA primary metagenome ERZ773197 (study PRJEB29015, sample SAMEA2738166) | human oral metagenome | biome: human oral; feature: human-associated habitat; material: saliva | place: China | collected 2185 ...
AACAGCTAACAGCTTATAGCTGACAGCTCACAGCTGATAGCTTTTATCTTCTTACTGTCTTCCTCACTACAATAGCAGATTCTTCGCTACTGCTCAGGATGACGCCTTAACGTCTTATACAAGGATCATGGAGTCGGTCGTCAGAAGGAGCTGTGGCGCACGCAGTGCGATTGAGGATACTCGCTTATTGTAATGATTTAAATCGTAAAAGAACTATTAGCTTATAGCTATTAGCCAACAGCCAATGACCTTTGGAGATGAATCAGCCTTCATTACTCTACCATGGAGAACTTGACAGAAAAAATCTGCCGCTTTTTTCCTGCGGCAGATTTTTTCTGCGTTTACCTCTTAATTTCCACACGATACTTTTTCAGCTTGCCTCCATAGACAGGAAAGAAACTGAATTCGCCGTAATCCTTTACCGGCTCCGCATTTTTCAGCAGTTCCATATCGGCATCGGAAATCACAAAATCAATATCCCCATTTGCTTTCATATGCTCCGGATCCGCCGTTTTCGGCAGCACCACCGTGCCCAGCTGCCAATCATAACGGATGCAGAGCTGAGGAATCGTGACCCCGTATTTCTCCGCCATTTCCGCAAGGCGCCCGTCTTTCAGCGCTTCGCCATGAGCCACGGGCGAGTAGGCTTCCACTACGATATCCCGCTTCCGGCAGTAATCAATCAAAGCCAATGGACTGTTTCCTACATGGCAGAGAATCTGGTTCACCATGGGTTTCACACGGCAGCCGGCAAAAATATTTTCAAGATCTCCCTCCAGGAAATTGGAAACGCCGATTGCCCGCAGTTTCCCGGCTTCCAAAGCATCTTCAAGTGCACGCCATACTTCCCTGTTCTCTTTATAGTATCGGTCCTCCGACTGATTCACCTCCACCCAGGGCTGGGGCGAATGAATAATCATCATGTCCAGATAAGCAAGTCCCATCGTTTCCAGTGTCTTGTCGATGGATTCCATGGCGGACGCATAGCTTTTATTTTCAGCCGCCACTTTGGATGTGACAAAGATATCTTTCCTGTCAATGCCGCAGGTGCGGATTCCTTCTCCGACACCGCGTTCATTGCCGTACGCCTGTGCCGTATCAATATGGCGGTATCCGATATCCACCGCCGCCCGCACAGCCTCCGCTGCCTTGTCGTCATCAATAAACCATGTGCCCAGCGCCAGTTTCGGAATGGCTACGCCGCTATGCAACGTATAACTTTCCTCAAAAATCATAATTGCCTCCTCTATAAACTGTTACCTGTACTTTAAGCTCAGGTTCAATTCGCAGTGTCATATTTTCTTTCGCCATGACAATTCTTTTTATATGCTTACTCTTCAAAATCATTATATCCAAGGGCCAATCAGGCTACAAGTACGTTGCACATATTTTCCCTCCCAAAAGCGGTTTCCCAGGGAAACTTCATCGGCACACTTCATCGTCTCATCTTTGCATATTTCCCTATATAAAGATAAAATATAAAATCATAACGCAAAGAAAGGACGGACTCGTGAAAAGGATTTTATTTCTGGTTCCCCGCATGAACATCGGCGGCGCGGAAACCTATGTATATACCGCAGCAAAAGAACTCCGTGCCCGGGGCTATGAAGTTTTTCTCGCTTCCGGCGGCGGACGTCTGGCGGATGAACTGAAAACGGCAGGCATCAGGACATTTTTTGTCCCGATCCGGCAGAGCAGGTTCTTATCCGTCTGGCGCGTTTCATCCATCGTGAAGAAATACCATATAGACATCATTCATGCCAACTCGGGAGCTGCGGGCATCATCGCAGCAGGAGTAAAAAGAAATACGTCTGTCCCCGTGGTATACACGGCACACGGCATTCTGGGAAATATGGAAAAAGAATATGTCATTGACCAATTGGACCAAATCATCTGCGTCAGTGAATACGTCAGGCAGGACTCTCTGGCACGCGGCCTCCATGAAAATCATCTCCTTGTCCGTTACAGCGGCATCGACACGGAACGTTTCACCGCAAATGAAGAGGAGCGGATCCGGCTGCGAAAAGAATTCGGTTTCGATAAAGACACCCTCGTTCTTGCCATCGTATCCCGCATAAAAAATCTGGAACATAAAGGCCACGGACATCTTCTCTCCATACTGGACAAGTGTGGCCGTAAAGAAAACTGGAAGCTCCTTGTCATCGGAAAAGGGAACGGGCTCCCCCTGCTGAAAACGAAGATACGCGCCATGCACTTATCCGATAAAGTTCTCTGCCTCGGACACCGGACAGATGTGGAACACCTGCTGAATGCCGCGGACCTGACCGTCCTTCCTTCCCGCTTTGAGACGTTCGGTCTTGTTCTGGCGGAAGGCATGGCGATGGGAAAACCGGCCATCGCTTTTTCCGTAGGCGGCACGCCGGAAATCGTGAAAAACGGGGAAACAGGATTTCTCGTGGAAAAAGACAATGAAAAAGAGCTGTATGAACGAATCAAACAGCTCGACAGCGACCGATCTCTTCTTAAACAATTTTCAGAAAACGGTATCCGATGGATACGCTCCCGTTTCACCAACCGCCGGATGGTCGATGATTTGGAAGTCATCTATCACAAGTTGTCTCCTTAATTATTTCCTGAAGGTCTTTTTAAAACGCCGTTCCAACTGGCGGAGCCAGATAAAAATCAGATGGATACGGCTCACCTTTAATTTAAATTCCCACATCGGCTGCCTGGCAGGAATCGGAATACGGGGCAGAGCAAGCAGATCCTGTGTCCACAAAGGGACATCATAGAAAATCGCCAGCCCCAGTTTATACCCGCACTTCTCCGCCTCCTGCATGACCTTTCTGTCAAAATCTCCGTAAGGATAGCAAAGACACTCCACCGGTTTCCCATTAAGATTTTCAAAAAAACGTTTGCTTCCTGACAGCTCATCATGAAGACGATCCGTATCGCAGCGGCTCAGAAACGGGTGATCCATGGTATGGGAACCGACATAATGCCCTTCATCCCGCCACAGGGCCAATTCACTTTCATTCATTGTCCGCGTCGGCGCTTTCCCGAAATTTTCCCATTTGTTCTCCCTGCCGATCCAATTGGCAATGGGAAATACATTTCCCACATGGCGGTATTTTTTCAAAATCGGTAAGCCCGCGGAAAAATTATCTTCATAACCGTCATCAAAAGTAAGGACCACCGGTTTCTTCGGCAGCCGCTTTCCATGGAGAAAATGCGCCTGCAGCTCATCCACCGTGATACTGTGAAATCCGTTTTCTTCCAAGTATCTCATCTGTTCTTCAAACTTCTCCTCCGGCAGCGCGTTCCGATCCCCCGGGACAGAAGCAATGCGGTGGTACATTAAAATAGGTACCCGATCACGGAAATGGTAATATGTGTACAATAAAGCAGAAAGGATTATAATAGAAACGTATAACATAAATAAACTCCTTAATTTATTCTAATCATTGTATCACATATATTTTTCCTGATCAGAGGATTTCATGAAAACATTTTTAGTTTATAATACCTCTTATTTCGGAGACACTATCCTGACAGACGCACTGTGCAGGAATCTGAAACGGCTGTATCCGGAAAGCCGTCTGGTTTTCGTATCGAATAAACCGTTTACCGACATTTCCCGATACATGGACGGTGTCGATGAAGTCTGGACCTATGACAAATGGGGCATCCATAAGGGACTTGCCGGATGGTATAAATTTTATAAAGAACATAAAAACCAACATGTTTTTGATGCCGCTTTTGTCATTTACGGCAATGAGCGGGGCATTTTATTATCCAAATTTTTAGGCGCAAAAAAAATATACGCAGACAATCGGCATGCGATCGTCCGCCTGCTCCTCTCCAATGGAAAAATTAATTACGGAAAATGGATCCATGTGCAGGACCGGCACGCCTATCTGGCGGAACTGTATGCGGGAAACCCCATGAAAAGCATGAAAATCAGGTACCATGTCCCTGATGAAGCTTTTGCATACATCAATGAACAGCTTTTAAAGGGAATCACCAAACCGATCATTGCATTGAATCCGGTCACCAAGCGAAAAGAAAAAGATTTGAAACCGGACACACTCCTTGCACTGGCACAAAAAATAAAAGAAGCGGGGATGATTCCCGCCATGATCGGTGCAGGAAAAGATTGTGAATCGTATTATGAAAATCTTCCGCCTGCTGACAGACAGGTGCTGCTGAACCTGGTAAATAAAACCACCATTCCCCAACTGGGAGCCCTGCTGAAAAGCTGTGCCGTCCTTATCAGCGCCGATACCGGTACTGCCCACTTTGCTCTCGCCTTAGACGTTCCCGTGGTAGATGTTTTTTACCTGAATGATGAATCCAATCTCGCCGCCTGGGGACCGAAGACATTCTACCGCCACCGCCTGATTGCCCGCGGCGGAGATTTCAGCGCTGAAAATATTTGGAAAAATGCACAGGATCTGATAGAAGAAAACTCTTCCCTGTAACTTTGTATATTTCCGGTTCGTATCAGGAAAGGATATTGATATGTTCTCACGGTATTTCACGGATAGCCATTCTATAAAAACGCTCCCGTCTTATCTTTTGTCTTCTTTTATTTTCATAAGCGTCATCTTTTTACTTTTCCATATTTCCGGATTTGAACGTGTTTTCGAATGGAATAAGAGTCTGCGTGATGCGGCCACAGGTTTTGCCGTCTTCAGCCTTATTACATATACACTGAGAGAAAAACTGTATTCCCCCTTGTGGTGCTTATCCCTGTTTCCTTATCTAACGCAGCTTGTAATTTACGCCTATGTACTCATTCATGCCAATATGTCCTGGACGATTGATTACGACTTGATCCACCCCTATTTCCTGCTTTTCGTTTACGAATCAGCCCTCACGGCATGCTTCTTTGCCTTCTCACAAAACCGTCCAAGGAAATGGCGCTTTTCCATTTCTGTCCTTTATGGAATTATCGTCGCGGCAAGCCTTCTGTTTGCTGCTGTATACCTGGGATACTACCTCCTATACAATGACACGATACGTGCGGAAAATATGCTGCCCATCCTGCAGACCAACAAAAAAGAAGCGTTTGAATTTATTTCAGACCGCATCGGACTTCCCATTCTGTTTTCTTCCCTTATCTTTTTTGCGCTGCTCTTACCGGCCTCTTTCTTCTGCTGCCATAAAACTATTTCCGTCGGCCGGGATTGTTACAGTAAAATACGTATCCTATGGATAGGCATGATTTGCATTCTGTCCATCATCAGCATCCATAAATATATCCCGTCTCTTTTTCCTATTTCACAAACTTATGGCGCTTTCCACTATATACATGAAATGCGGCGGATCAGCCAAAAGCATGAACAAAATATAAGCCGGTTCCGTATATATACTCCCGTCAGCGAAGCCATGCCGCAAAAATTACCGGGTACCGTCATTGTCGTCATCGGAGAAAGCGCCACCCGTGACCGGATGAAAGCCTTTACCCCGTCTTATCCGTCTGAAACAACCCCATGGCTCTCAGAAGTGAAAGAAACACCTTATTTTTACCTCATGGATAAAACATATTCCTGCTTTCCCGTCACTGTTCCCGCGCTTTCCATGTTCCTTTACGGGCGAAACCAATATGACCACCGGAATATAGATGACGTAGCCAATATCATAGATGTGGCACACCTTTCCGGCTATAAAACATGGTGGATGAGCAACCAGGGCAAAATGAGCGGTGAAGACAGTCCCATCGATTTCGTCGCACAAAACTGTGATACGGAACAACGGACACCATTTCCGCTGGGCGACGATTATCAGCTGCTCGATTTTGTAAAGCAGCTTCCCAAAAACGAAAATAACTTTGTCATTATCCATCTTATGGGCAGCCATATCAGATACAGCGACCGCACCCCGCCGGATTTTAAAGGAATCGACAACCCGAAGCACGATAAGCGGACCAACCAGTATGACACCACGCTGCTCTATACGGATCATCTCCTCCGTGATATCTATACGTATGCCAAAGATCATTTGAATCTGCAGGTCATGATGTACTGCTCCGACCACGGAGAAAACATGGAACGAAGCCATGTCGCCAGCAAAAACATGACTTATGATATGGTTCGGATTCCTTTTTTCATTTATCTTTCCCCTGCGTATACACGGCTCTACCCGGACACGGCACAAGCCCTGCGTCAAAATGAACACAAAGTATTCACCAATGACCTGATGTATGACACCATTAGCGGAGTCCTGCACCTGCCAAACACAGACTATGAACCGAAATTTGATTTAAGCAGCAGTGCATATGATCTGAAACCGGCAGACGCAAGAACGAAGTATGGAGAATGGACCATCCTTGATGATCCGGATTACAAGTAAGCCTCCATGCATGACAAAACCGTTACAGTTCCTTACTTCATTACTTATCTTCCAATGCAGTTATCAGCATACAGGTAATCCCATGAAAAGAATTTCTCTGCAAGATCTTCACCGGTATCTTCTCACATCCCTCATTGCTTTTGATTCATACTGCCGTTCCCATGGTATCTGTTATTCCCTATGCGGGGGCACACTCATCGGCGCAGTTCGGCACAAAGGTTTTATCCCCTGGGATGATGACACCGATATCATGATGACAAGAAATGAATATAATAAATTGACCGATTTCTGGTTAAAAGATCCTTTGCCGGGGTATACTCTTCTCACCGACCGTACCCCGAATCATACTTATGCCGGAGAAAGCGGAAAGTGGTACGCCAATGATACGGCGCCTCTTTCTCCCGCCAATGAATATGATATCGGACTTTTTGCGGATATTTTTATCGCAGACGCTTTACCTCGTGATGAAAAAGAAGCGGCCGCCCACTTTCACAAGATTCATTCCCTGACAAAGCGTTTTCATTCCACCAACAAACGGAAACACTATACATTTTGGAAAATTTTCTTTCGGATGATCCCCTCTTTCTCCCCCGATTATTTTTACAAAAAGCTGCACAAAGAGCTGTCCCGTTATACGGCTAAAGACTGTGATTTCCTTGCCCTTATACTAGGCTCCGGCAAAGATATAAAGCGGGAACGTATCCCCCGACATTTCTTTGATCATTATACAGAGCTCACTTTTGAAGGGCACTCCTTCCCTGTCATTGCAGAGTATGACGCCTACCTGCGCCATTACTACGGTGACTATATGCAGCTGCCTCCGGAAAAAGCACGGCTTTCTTATCACACTAAAAACCACTATCTGAAGCGCTGAAAAAATGCAGATGTCAAACAGGAACTGGGCATCTGCATTTTTACTTTTCTGAAAATCTTATATTTCTTCTTTTGAAAAAAGCTTTTTTGGATTTACTGTCACCAAAACAACTCCCACCATGACCAGAAGGCAGCCTGTCATAACGGAAACCGTAATTTCCGCACCGTTTCCGAAAAGGAAATTGAGCAGACAACCCCAGATAATATAGGTAATATTGGCTGCCATCCCTTTCGCACAGCCGATCATATGGTTCGCTTTATACCAAAGCATGTAAGACAATCCTGCCACTATCCCTGCGGCAAGAAAAAAGTGAAATGCTCCTTCCGTCCGGTATATGGCATTCAATGCAGGATATCCGCGAATACAGGGCAGCACTATAAAGAGAAGCACGGTTCCCGATACGACCTCCCTGATGGTAATCGCTACATCAGGAATCATATCTTTCATGCCATATACGGCAATCACGCTTTCACTCCCCCAGCACAAAGCCGAAACGAGGGCAAACAAAATTCCCAGATGAAACATACCATTTCCCCCGGCTTCCGGCTGATACCCTACAAGAATACTGCCCGCCACCGATAAAAATATTCCGAGCCACATCCTTCCGCTTATCGGCTGTTTTAACCAGAAAGCGGCCAGCAGACACCCGACAATAGGATATAAAGAAGAAATAATCAAGGCATTTGCGGCTCCTGCCATGGAAATCCCCAAAACATAACTTGTCTGCCCCACAGGGCCTCCAAGCAGAGCTGCCAGGCATATCACCAGACCGGAACGCGTTTTAAACGTCCGCACTATGGGAAGCAGCAATCCTCTTGCCGAATGCAGGAACAACATGGAAACCGCCGCTGCCGTATCTGTAAGGGCAACGCATGCCAATGGGATTCCCATCATCACAAAAAAGGTTGTCCCCACCGGAAAATTTTCTCCCGATAGATACCCATACCCCAATGATAGGAAAAGGTTATTAACCCCCCATAGAAAACCGCTTATCAATCCTGCCAGTAATCCAACCATTTTCTGCTCCTGACATTACGACCTTAACATATCCAAAGCCATTTCAGAATATTTTTTTGCATACCCGTACTGTGTTTCCGGGTATTTGTCAAAATATATGCCCAGATCTTCTTTAAACTCGCACCAGTTACTCCAAAGAAGTCCACCAACCGCCTCATACGCCATAATTCGCCAATATATTTCATCAGAGCAGTCCCCGTCAAAATACAAGCGGATAAGCCGATCAGTTTCTTCCCTCGTATAACCGGTATAAATCGCAAACATGGCCAGATCCACATAAATATCCTGCATACCTGCATATTCCCAGTCAATCAGATATACTTTCCCCGTATCGGTCATTAAGAAATTATCAGGAACTGCATCAATATGGGCTAAAACAAATTTCTTCCTATCTATGGTATCCAGTACCGGTTTCAGTTTATATACCCGTTTTTTTATAACGTCATAATCTTCATACTTGGACTTTTTCCGCTTCCATAAAGATTCATAGTATTCCAGTGTGTGATAAAGGTCAAAAATAAAATTCCCTTTGATTTTAAATTCGTGAAATTCCCGCAGTTTTTCCATACACATTTTTACATCCCTTCCATTATAGGGATTACAGTTGCGGGCATTTTCAATGAAACGGGTAATTTTGTATCCTTTATCCGCATCTATGGCAATAATTTCATCGCTGATCCCATAAGAAGAAACTGCCTCATAGGTTTCCACTTCCCTCTGCCGATTAATAAGGCGTCCGGTACCCGCACCATTTAACCGAAGAACATACCGGCTTCCTCCATGGGTGAAGATATAGGAATTGTTCGTCATTCCCTTCTTTAATGGAACCACATCACTGATTCCCGGACCCATCACATCTGAAACGATCCGTTTTATCTTTTTATATGGTATCTCCATAGCGATTCTCCTTCCTGCCAGGTTTCTTCGGACTTTTCTTTTTCAAAACCTTACTGCTGTAAAAGCGGAATTTCTTATAAAAACGGTAAACCGGCAACTCTCCAATACCGCCTTCCGTATCTTTATAAAGAGCTGCCATATACCAATAAAATGCCGCTACTGCCACATATTTCATGAAACGAATCTGTTCTTTTTCGGAGGGCTCATGGCATAAATAGATGGTGAAAATCTGCATCGTTTCTTCAAAAGAACAAGGAATGCCGCAGACATAGGTTGCCATATCACAAAAAGGATCCCCATTTCCTGAAACACTCCAATCCACCAACAGTACCCGGCCTTCCTCATCAAGAAAAATCCCCCTGTTTCCACAGGAATTATAACAAACCGTCCAGTTCTCCCGATTCACCGGGATAGAATCATATATTTCCTTTGCAGCAGCATACATCTCCTGAAAATCAAATGGCAGACGTACATCCAACTCTTCCAGTCGTTGCTTATAACAGTCAGTTTCCTTCCATATATTAAATTCATACTCCGAAACGGGGCCTGACGCATGAAGTTTGCGGTAAGCCTCCGCTATCCTTTGCATATCGGAAGCAGACTTATAATCCGCCTCCCGTATACTGTCATGATAAACCGCCACCTCCCAGCCTCTTTTTTCATCAATATAAAGACTTTTTCCGTTTAGCTCCAACTTCTTCGCCAATTTCAAAAAAAAGGCTTTCTTCTTCCAATCCGTACGATTAATCATAGCTCTGTCCGGATGCAAGTACAGATAGACATCATTTCCGCAGATAAAGCGAAACGCCAAATATCCGCTGACCTCCTTCACAACGCGGATCTGTGTAATATCCTTATGCCTGCAATGAAGAACCCTGCAGATATTATCCATAATGGACGATCCCACATTATCCACATAGGAGAAATCAAAATTTCTTAAATCCTCCAGGGAATCAAATTCCAGAATTTTATGTTCTTCATAGCGTTTGACATACATATCCAATTCATCGATATGTCTGATATACACATCCTCCCAAAGTAAATGTTTCGTTTCCTCTTTCTTATATTCTCGTTTCAGAATTTCAGAAAACTTTTTACTGAACGCACGGGAAAAATAAACCTGCCCGATCATGTACCAAGAATGATGACCACCTATGCTGACACCCGTTATTCTGCCCCTGCGGTCGGAACAGATACAATATTCATCGGTTGCTCCCGCCGCATACTGCGCTGCATAATAGGAACGATAAACATATCCGGTAAATACATTCTCCGCAAAATAATTATCCGATGAACAAATATACGTATTTCCCAGTTCTTCCAATACGGCCATAAGCGTAGATGTATTATTGTATCGGTAATAATCGGGGTTAATAACAATCTTCACATGGAATTTTTCTTCCAGATAAAAAAAATATTCCTGCATATATCCGACAACTACAGTAATATTTTCGATTCCCGCTTCTTTTAACTGCCGGATCTGCCTTTCAATCAACACTTCGCCTTTGATCCGGATCAGTCCTTTCGGAATTTCATAAGTCAGCGGCGCAAACCGTGTCCCCATCCCTGCCGCCATAATGACCGCATTCTGCACTTTATAGGGAAAAAGCATCTCATATCCCAAGGAGGATACTTTCCCTTTCTCCACATACCCTTTATTTTCCATCTCTTTAAGTATACGGTTCACACTCCCCAGCGATATTCCCAAGGCATATGAAATTGTCCTTTGCGCAGGTATCCGGGAATATTTCACAAGATAATTCAGTACATCAAACTGTTTTTGCGTCAGCATAACATATCCTTTCCCACATTTATTATGTTTTCATTATAGCACATGTTGTTCATTTTTAATGTACTTTGGTAAATAATTGAACACCCATGCTGTTTTATAATTTCTCTGCTTTATAAAGAATAGAAAACGGTCTGTATCCAAAATGAAAACTTTCTCATTCCTATACAGACCGTTTTTACCTCTTATCTCTTTATTAAATTGATTGTCACAGCCGCGCCGCCTGCTCTTCGTCCGCGCCCGCCTTATGCATTATACCCGCCGTCTCTGCCATGATTCCGTATCCCAGTAAAGCAAAAAAGATACGGCAGGATACTTTATTAACGAAGGTGGCGTCCACCAGACCGTGGATGAAAAAACCGAAATATACAGTAAGCAGCGCCATCATGAAATAAAAATCTTTTGACCATTTTACTTCTTTATAAAGCCCGGCAAACACAAAAAGAAAAAAAGCAACATATCCTGCAAACCCGATCAAACCGGCCGTAGCCAGAAAATGAATCGGCATATTATGCGCCATCGCCAGATTTTCTTCAACTGCTTTTTCAGGGCGATATTCCCCATAATAATTATCCTTCCACCGGTTCAGAACAATCCCTGCTATTTTATGATCTTCCCACATCCTCAAACTGGATTCAATCATCATAAAACGTTCTCCCCCGGCTTTATCCATACCTATCCGTTCCTCATGGATCACATATATTCCCCCCAGTCAGACTGCCGCAAAAATTCCGACAGTGACAAACAAGGCTATCCACTTCTTCACAGAAATTTTTTTTCTAAACGCAAAAATAAGTACGACAACGGCAAGCACTGACCCTGCCGCCAAAGATGCAACAGAGCCTCTTGATCCCGTCTGATATAAACAGAAAATCTGCATACATAAAACACAGCCTTCTATCAAACGAAAGAATTTATTTTCTTCTTTTACCAGATAATACACACTAAACGGAATCGTTATAGCAAGTATCGTTCCAAATTCATTGGTATGGGAGTGCATCGAGGTAATCCTCATGCCCGGTTTCATATACCATTGCATGATACCCGTGGCACAATCAAGCATAGAACCGATAAGCAGTCCCCATTTAACCCCTTCATCAGCCCGATATGCATTGAAGACAAGGAAAACCATAACCAGCGGGCTTACGGACCAGAAATAATACAATCCGACCAGAAATCCGCCCCTATTCCCCTGTATCAGGGAAGACAATAACAGTGCCCCATAAAATAATAAAATCCCCGATAGGATTAATGAAAATTTTTCCAGGGGAACTCCAATATTTTTATAGAATGATTCTTTACCATATCCCAAAATAAAAAGAGCACAAATGCGGCTATTGCATAAGAAAAATACACAGCAGAAAATTTAAAAGCCAAAACCGTAAATAAAATTCCCATTGTCAGAACTGCCGGCATACAAGTATACATTCAATAAAAAATCCCTCTGCGGATATGCCCCATCAGATTCAGCAAACCCATAATATCCCAGAATTAATTCCCTTTGCACATTCAGCATAAACGGCAATCGTCTCCTTTTATGTCGAAAAATATAATCGGCCACTTTCTTTTTTGCACCGGTGTCCAGACTGTCTGTACCGGCATCGGGCACCATAGTCTTAATACCCGCTATTCGTTCATATTTTTCCCACGCCAGAAAACCACCGTATTTTATCAAAATATAGTTATATATACTCCCCCATTTCATACTGCTGTTTTCACTTTCATAGCTGTAATAATATTCTGAAAAGAGACAGGAATCACACAAACACTCTGTGCCTTGAAAGAAGTCCCCCGTTTATACATATCTTCCAGCAATTGGCTCACCGGAAAACGTACTTCATTCCACAGTATTTTCCTATACAATTTACCCCAGACAAAATTAGGGAGCCGGTTCAGTAATATGTCTTTTTGAATATCAGACAACACTCTTGTCTCTTCCCATGAGGATGAACATGCCACAGGCCTCTTTCCCGGACGGATAATACTGTACCCTGCCATAACAATATCACAGGTTCAGTTTTGCGTGTAAACAAGCATGATTTCCGAAGCTTCGGGCACTAAAATCATCGGAATCCAAGAAATACAGTCAATCCTCTCTTCCAACTTCAAGGCCTGCATTCCGTGCTGCACTCTGCCCCTGGTATTCCTGATGGATGACATGAATCCTGCCATCTTTTTCCGCATAGGAGTCACATATCTGCCCGCATGCATCAGGCGAGCCGTCATCAATCAGAATCATTTCCCAGTTGGAATACGTCTGGTTCAGCACGCTGTCAATACATCTATGTATGAATTTTTCAGTTTTATATATTGGCACGATAACCGACACCAATGGAGCATATCCCATAGATTTTATCCTCTTATGCCGCCTTTTAAGCGTTTCAGCACATTGCCGCCGATTTCCATGTTCAGGTACGCATAGCAGTATGCATTTAAAATGAAGACAATTCCAAGCATCACCATGCCTGATGTGGTAAGCATCGCTTTACCCGGATCCGGATCAAACCCGAAGACCGATGACAAGGGTGTCCATATCCAGCGAAGGAATGTGGTGAAGCGGTCAATCGCTCCGGTAAGGGCATCAGCAATGCCGAGAACATAAATGGAAAATATGATTTTATAAGACATTTCAAATATATATGCGAGAATCGTAAGGCAAAGCGTTTTCCCGTAGGACAGTTTATGAAGAAATCCATAGCCCATGGCCATGCCGAGGGCACCCGCATAAAAGGCTGTCGTCAGTCCGATCTCAGGCCCGCCGATCATGGTAACGAGAATAACCACGGCCGCTGATGTGCCAAATCCCCACTTCATCCCGTGAAAGTCGCAAATGACGGCAATCGGAATGGGAGACGCAATCATAGTGACGAACACGAGAAACGGAGCCAAAAGTTTCAGCAGCACCAGGAGGGACGCAATGGCCGCCGCTGCCGCCGCTTCTGTCAGATATTTCGTTTTTCTTACCGACTCGTTCAATCTGTATCCTTTCCAAAAGAAGCCGCCAAGGCTTCCTTCTCCTGTTTTGTTTTTCGCTTCAAATAAAATTCACAGGACCGGGCATCATGGCCATTGTCCCATTCCCTATACCACACAAGGCGGACAGGCCGCCGGCTTTTCGTATACTTCGCGCCCTTCCCCGCGTTGTGGACAGCCACCCGTTTTTCCGGATCATCCACGGTAAATCCCGTATAGAGTGTGCCGTCTTGGCAGCGCACCATGTAAGTAAAATATTTCTTTTCCATCTCTTTCTCTTAGCCGCAGGCGGCAAAAGGGCACCGGACTGTTTACATTTAGGTGTACGGTCCTTGCATGGTCACGCATGCCGCCGTCCCCGTCTCCAGACTGCTGTTTTATTACCCCTCTATTGTATACAAACAATAAAAGAAATGCCAGCTGCATTAATAACAGCTCAGAAAGCATTTCTTTCTTATTTCCACATTTTTTCATGTCATTCGGATAACAGATGCTTCACTGCCGTGGTGAGAAAAACGGTAGACTCTCATCAGGGTAATAGATTCTTCACTCTGTGTCACTGTTCCGTTTTCCGTCTTTCCCACAAGGTATTCCTTGCCCCCGTTCAGAATAACCGGGGATGGTAAGGCGTCATAGTGAGGGAAACGGTAAGAAGATAAAAGCTATCAGCTATCAGCTGTTAGCTTTTAGCTGTTAGCCGTTAGCTGTGAGCCGTCAGCTAAAAGTGCTGAATGACGGCGGATGGCAAGACGTCATTCTGAGCGCCAGCGAAGAATCTATTACTGTGGTGAGGAATGCGGTAAGAAGATAAAAGCTATCAGCTGTGAGCTGTCAGCTACAAGCTAACTATTCTTTTACGATTTAAATCATTACGACAAGCGGGTATCCTCCATCGCACTACGTGCGCCACAGTTCCTTCTGACGGCCGACTCCATGATCCTTGTATAAGACGTTAAGGCGTCATCCTGAACGAATGGGAAGGATCTGCTGCCATGGTGAGAAAATTGGTAAACTGTCAACAGAGTAACAGATTCTTCACTTTGTGTCCTATTGCTGCTTCCCTTTAATAAAAAGTGCAGCAGGGGAAATGTTGCATTTCTCTTTGCTGCACTTATATGGTACTAATACACAAACTGGTATCAGACAGGTGAAAAACCGACGGCCGGAGGCTCAGTACCATTCATTGATCCAGTTTTTTTCAGAGGGAAGCATATTTTCCGCCGTTTCAAGAACTTTTTCACGCTCCGCACCTTCCAGCCATTCGATGCGCCCCAAATCCGACAACTCTCTCAAAGACAGGGCCCCGAAAAAAAGCTGGGCGAGGGCGCCTGCGGTAATGGTAAAATCCGGTTCGGGAATTTTATTTCCCAATTTCACGCCGGAAATATCTTCGATATGAAGCTTCAGTGTGTAAAACACATCATATTTCACGGCGTAAATTTTTCCTTCCTTTGCGGAAAGGACATAGATGCCGCTGTTTTCGGGAAGGAATTCGTCCACCAGCTGGAAAGACAGGAAGCCTTTCATCTCTCGGCAGGGAAGTCCGTCAAATGCCATGACCGGATCTGTGACGCGTCCCATCATGGTCGGAAAAGAGGCATTATGTATATAGGTATGCTCCGCGCCATTCTGCCAGTAGAAAAATGCCCTGTCATCAAAAGGTTCATACCACACGCATTCGTCCACGGAACCGCGGTGGCCCGCCATGTAAGCATAGAGCCCTTTCCGTCCCGCATCGGAGGCATACGCCATTTCCGATACCATGAATTTCCTTTCGTCCAGATGGTAGAAAATATATCCGGCTGCGCCGTTCCGGTCATTGACGACAGCGATATAACCGCCGTCACAGAACTGGGCGTCGATGTGTTTTTTCCATGACGCTTCATCCCGAAAAGCCCATCCGTTCCGCCCTTTCACATACCTGTCATAGACAGAGGCGAGAATTTTCCATTCATCCGCCGAGGTAATAAGCCCTGCGGAATGCGCCCGCTTTCCTAAAAAGCCTACCTGCTCAGGTGCGGCGCTTCGTTTCCACTGGTGCGCATAAAATGAAAATCCCATAGGATAGTAATACGATGCCGCCGAGGGCATAAGAATGACAGCGCCCTTATTTTCCAACCGCGCCATATGGAACGCGCCGCGGATCAGTTCCGTCGCAAGCCCTTTCCCTCTTGCAGCAGGATGGGTGGCTACCCCGACGATGTAATCCACCGGCATCTTTGCTCCGCGGATACATATTTCATAAGGGCGGCGGTGAAGGTTGCACGCTATTTTTCCTGCTTCTTCTCCCGCCAGTACATCTTCCGGGCGGTAGAGTTCCCTGAAATACCAGCGGAACCACGGGTCGTCCTCTCTTTCAAAACAGTACGACCAAAGCGCGCGTATATCCTTTTCATCTGTCTGACTGCATTTACGTATTTTCATAACCGCCTCAGAAACAACCACCGTCTTTTACGACAACATCATATTTTTCCGCGAAATGGTCAGGATTGTATTCCATTTTTGCCTGACGCAGACCGGGCAGCCCCATGTCTTCTTCACGGTTTACAAATTCTGTTTCCGCAAATTCATGCATCAGGAAATCGCGGTTGATCGCCTGATACAGTCCGCGGATATTCGGATTTGCCTTTTCAAAGAAAATATGTGCCACCCGGGGATTGACCAGATCTCCGTTTGTAAAAGCTTCCACTTTCCCATAAATGCGGATAATGGCACCTTTTAATTTCAAAACGTCCCAATTGGCAAAACACCGCTGCAGCGCTTCTTTTTCTTCTGCAATGTCTCCATGCCGTTCAAACCAGTCTTCAATCCCCTGCCATGCATCTTCCCTGTTTTCCGACGTGATGGACTCGTATGTATAATCACCGTACTGGCGGAGAAAAGCGTTCAGATGATTTTTCTTCATGCGGAGTTTCTTTCCCGATAAATTGATCATGTCTGCCGTACGGTATACATATTCCCAATTATCCCGATCCGCAGTGAATTCATACCGGTTCGGGCAATGGGCTTTGATCTGTTCCAGCACCCAGGGTGAAGCAGCCTTAATGATAAACGGTTTTCCCTCGCGCTCCAGGCATTCATGGATAATCTCCATACCGCGGCCAAAAGACGCCCCTTCACCGGCAAAAGGAGGCATGAAGAACGTATTCTCTCCTTCCCCCGCACGGACGAATAAGATATTCTCCTCTACCGCCCACTGCGTATGGTACGCTTCCTGCCATAAAAAAAGTGTATTGAATGAACAGTCGATCCCCTCATAATGATGGACATGAAAAAAGCTGTCGATATACTCTCTTTTTTCAATTGTAAACGGTTTGAAGTCTATGATGAACATCTCCTTAAAAAATAACAGCTATATTGTAAATATTCTATCCTTTTTTATGCCTTTTGGCAAAAGCCAGAACGGACCTTCTAAGCCACAACATGGCATGCCGCTGAAATCAGAAGACAGATAAATACGGGCTCCGTCAATTTTCCGGTGCAGGAAAATAAATCTGCCGCAAAAGCAGTAAACAAAATTTTTTACAAAAATAAAGAAATTCTTTCCCCCTCTCATTTAAACCTCTTTCTTGATAATGAGAAAACCGATATTATCAGAAACAGCAAATCTGGCTTTTTCCGATTTCCCATAAAATCAAGCTTCACCGCGGCGAACATGATTTCCCCGAAACTTCATTCGCTGCGTTTTTCTTTCGATAAGAATTGCACTTATTCACATTATTCACAAACTTATTCACAACTATTCACATCATGTGGATAAAAACAATCTGTTTTTTCTCTTTTCGCGATAAATAAAAGCTTTTTTCCGCCTGTCCATCCCAGACAGACACACGAGCTGTGCATAACTGTGCATAACCGTTTTGCCATTCTGTAAATGAGAATGGAAAACATTCCGTATTTATCGTATATCTTTCTCACTTTCACTCTCACAGGATACCCCCGATATGCATGTGAATAACTTTCTCTCCATCTGTCCCCCTTTCTTCCAATCATCCATTTTTCTTCCCCTCTTGACAACGAATACGTGCAAAATAGAAAGAAAAAAAGCGAATAAAAGAATTCATTCCCAATCACCCCTGTATTTGTCCGCCTGCTGTGTACATAAGAAATAAAAACTTTCTAAAAGAAAAAATGATTCCCTTCCGTTCCGACATCGGCAGAAATGAAAATCATTTTCCCGTTTTGTCTCTTTCATTCCATTTTATTTGCAAACTCCCATTTCTGCCTTTTTTGTGCTAAAATATGACATGTACACGCGTCCATAGCTCAGCTGGATAGAGCAGCGGTTTCCTAAACCGTGTGTCGGGGGTTCAAATCCCTTTGGGCGCACCAGAAATGCACAGCTGCCAAAAGGCGGCTTTTTTTATTTGCCTTCAAAATGTATTTCCTATCGGGATAAAATCCTCTTTTCCGCCCCATGTCGCCGCCGGTGGAGTCTTTCAGAGAAAAAATGATATAATATATATGGTAAATACTTTATAAATACTTTTTTACAGGGAGACAAACCATGGATACGGTACATATCAATTTAGGGAATGATTCTTATGATGTGATAATCGACTCAGGCATCATCGGCCGCCTGGGAAAAGAAACCGCCCCCCTGTCGGGTCACGGGCGCGCAGTCATTATCACGGAAGAAGGAATTGACGAACTGTATGGCCAGGATTTGAAACGCCAGCTGGAAAAAGAGAACCTGAACGTACAGCAGATCGTCCTTTCTTCGAGCGAAAAGAGCCGAAGCCTTTCTGTTGTGAGCCGTGTATGCGAGGCGCTGGCAGACTTCGGGTTCTGTGCAGGAGATCTGCTTATCGGCCTTGGCGGACGTGTCGTCGGCGATGTGACAGGCTTTGTTGCAGCAACTTACCGGAGAGGGACTCCCTACGTGCAGGTGCCCACTTCTCTCCTGGCACAGATCGGCAGCGCCATCGGAGGGAAAATCTCCATCGATATCAATGGAAGAAAAAATCTCATCGGTACATTCTACCAGCCCAAAGCCGTGTATGTAGATCCTGCCATAGTCCGCACGCTTCCTGCCCGTTTCTTCCATAACGGCCTCGGCGAAGCGATTAAAATCGGCTGCGTGGCAGACAAGGACCTCTTTGAAATATTTGAAAAAGCCGCCTCTGACCAGGATATCCTTCGTGTTCTTCCGGAAATCATCCGCCGCTGCATTACCATCAAGGCACACTATGTGGAAATCGATCCCGAAGACAAAGGCGAGCGCCGTATCCTTGATTTCGGCCACACACTGGGCGGCGCGGCAGAGAGATACTACCGTTTCAATGATCTCCGCCTGACCCACGGTGAAGCGACGGCGGCCGGCATGTACATGATCACGAGCGCTTCTGAAATTCTGGGACTCACCAAGCGGGGTACAGCGGAACGGATCAAGTACGTCCTCCAGTCTATCGGCCTTCCCACCAATCTTGACGTTCCCCGTGATATTCTTGTCTCCCTTCTGGAACATGGAAAAAATGTAAAAGATGAAAAAATAGAAACACCCCTCGTTCTGGAAATTGGAAAAGGATATATTTATACGGGAGAAATTGAAACCTTAAAGAAATATATACAAATGGAATAATTGCAAACCTTCGAAAGAAATACCGGGAGTAAAAATAAACTTCCGGTATTTTTTTCGCCCTGTTTCTCATAACCTGTAAAACCTGTTCCCCATGGAACGCTATGCTATAATGCAGATAATAAAACAATCTGCCTGAAAGGTATACTATTTTAAACCGGAAACAGGAGTATAAAAATGGATTTCAGCAAAATAACAGTGGCCGTTATCGGCCTGGGTCTGATGGGCGGTTCCTTTGCCATGAGACTGAAGGAACTCGGAGCGGCAGTAATCGGCATCAATCGGACATTATCGACGGCAGAGGCCGTCCTTCGGCAGGGCATAGTGGATTCCATCGATATCAGTGACCTGAAACACGCGGACATTGTTATATTCTGCACACCTGCCAAAGCGACACTCGCCTTTGTGAAAGATCACCTGCCGGACTTCCGCTCCGACGCGATCATGACCGATATCGCTGGCGTAAAAGGAAACCTTGCCGATGATATCCGGCAAATACTTCCGCCGGGCATAGATTTCATTTCATCCCACCCTATGTGCGGACATGAAGGTGAAGGACTTTCCCGGGCGGATCCGGACATTTTCCGCGGAGCAAATTATATCCTTCTTCCCGATAAAACGAACCGCCCGGAGAGTGTGGAACTGCTCCGAAACATGGCGCTGGCTCTCGGCTGCCGCCATGTACCGTCAATCACACCGGAAGAACACGACCGCCACATCGCCTACACCAGCGACCTGACCCACGTCCTTGCGGCGGCGCTGATAAACAGCCCTTCCCTGAAAGAAGACACAAAGTACTTTACAGGCGGATCATTCCGTGATGAAACAAGAGTAGCGGATATTAACAGCTCCCTCTGGACAGATTTATTCCTTGCCAACCGTGAAAACCTGCTTCTTGAAATCGATCGTTTCACAGAAAGCCTTTCTGCAATAAAAACAGCACTGGACAGGGCAGATAAAAATACCCTTCATGAACTTCTTGAAAAAGCAGGAAAAAGAAAACGAAACCTGACAGCCGCCGATAAAACATAATCGGACATGAGCTGCCGGCTCCTAAAAACCGACAATTGTGAACCAGCTGTCCGCATCAGTGATGGAGGATACTCGCATGCCGTAGTGACTTAAACCGTAAAAGAATATTTAGCTTGTAGCTGACAGCTCACAGCTGATAGTTTTTATCTTCTTACCGACTTCCTCCACCACGGTAATAGATCCTTCACATCCGTTCAGGATGACGTTTAACGTTTCCCTCACTACAACAGCAAATCCTTTGCTGTTGTTTCGTATGACACCTAACGGAAATCATATGCTTCGGCTTTTAACTCACAGCTAACGGCTTATAGCTGGCAGCTCACAGCTAACGGCTCACAGCTAACAGCTTATAGCTGACAGCCCACAGCTGATAGTTTTTATCTTCTTACCGACTTCCTTACCACGGCAGCAGATCATTTACACGGTTCTGGCAGACACACTGCCATGAGTTCCACTTTTACCGGAAAACGAAAAAAGAGCAGGCACCATCAGCAGTGCCTGCTCCTTTCTTTTTGGAAGTTCCTTACTTCTTGGCAGCGAGAGCTGCTATCTGTGCCTTTAATTCTTCCAATTCGGATTCCATATCGTTGATCCTCTTATTCTGCGCTTCAATACGATTCGCCATTTCCACTTTGGAATAACGGGTGTAAACATCGCCGCGTCCCAGTTTTACGGAAACGCCCGCATTAATCATATTCCTGTCATCTCCCATGGTCCAGCCGAGACTCATCATCGTTCTTTCGTTCGGCCGATAGAAGAGGCCTACCGCCGCAGCGCTGGCGTTACGATAATTGCCGAAGCCTGCCGCGATGTCCCACTTGTCATGGGGGTCGAAGTCCAGCGGATGGAGGGCTGCCAGTGCTGCCGCCCCTGCTCCTACTTTACTGATCCGGTTGTCCAGGGTGCCCAGCTTTCCGTTCAGATTGTTGATGGTATTTCCCAGGTTGGTAATATTGGTTGTGTTCTTACCGACCTGTTTGTCCAGTATGGTCAGGTTGT
>ERZ773197.946-NODE-946-length-21408-cov-14.910785_pt1 | contig 21408 bp, 24 predicted proteins | sample MGYA00580999_ERZ773197 | MGnify/ENA primary metagenome ERZ773197 (study PRJEB29015, sample SAMEA2738166) | human oral metagenome | biome: human oral; feature: human-associated habitat; material: saliva | place: China | collected 2185 ...
TAAATAGATGAATATAAGAAAAGCGTCGAGAGATTCTCGGCGCTTTTCTTGTTCGAGCGAATTGTTTATCGTATGTTTGAAGGAGTCGTAAAACTATACGAAGCGTTACCGCAGACTTTTTCAAAATATCTCGCGGCGACTCAGCGGGCTGAGAAATGAAGGCAGGCAATCTTGTCGTTGCAGTTCTTGTTCCACCAAGGAATCACGGAGAGGAGTCCGAACAAGCCCCAGCGGCTGCGGAATCCCTCGTAGAGGGTTCGTTCTTTGAGGAAGGCGATGGCGGGATGGAGTTTCTCTATCTCCTTGCCGCTTTTTACGCCCCATTGGGATGTAACTGCGCACGGCGACCCCCGTTTGCGAGTGCTTGGCGCGGGCGAACTTGGCGAAGTCATAGTCGATCTGCTCGACGAGCCGCACGGCGAAATCGTCTCGGATCAAGGCGTCTGTGCGCTTCGTTTCTTCTGCTCGCGCCCACAGGGGAATGAGCAAGGTTTCCTACACCGCTGAGCTTTGTTTTCATGAAAGCCCTCCTTATGAATAATTGATATATAATCTCAATACCTATAAGCATATTATGATGTTTGTTCATCTATGTCAAGAGGGCCTTTATGAGCGATGGATGAAATAGGTATGTTGGGAAGGCATAATAAAAAAAGAGCTGCCACTCGTGACAGCTCTGAACCTTCGCATGGAGCGGGCAATGGGAGTCGAACCCACCTCTAAAGCTTGGGAAGCTTTCATTCTACCGATGAACTATGCCCGCGAACGCTACGCAAAGTATTGTATCATAGATTGATGGGTGTGGCAAGGGGGAGTTTCAGAGGGCTTCGTCTCGTGTGGGCTCGGCTTTGCCTTACGATTGCGCTGCACCGCTTGCGACGCCGAAGCCTGCGGGAGTCGTGGGCGCGGGCAGGGGCTTGATGACGATGTCGAGGCGGTCGCCGTTCTTGATGGGGTCGGTGAAGACGACGGGACGGCGGTTGACGAAGATGGAGACGCTGACGCGGCTCGTGGCGGGCGGCGGCTCGAAGCCGACGGCGAGCAGAGCTTCGTTGACGGTCGTCGCTTTTTTTTCGGAAATCCTATAGTAGACGACGCTGCCGTCTTCGAGGTAGGTGCCGGGCGACGCCTTGTGACCGTTGACCTCAAGTTCCAAGGAGGCAGAGGGAATTTCGTACTCCTGATCGTTGTAGGTGATGGTGACGGAGGCCTGCAGACGCGAGATGTCGAGCACGTCGCTGAGCTTCGGCTCTGCCGTCATCTGATACTCGATGCGATCGCCTTCGTGAATCGGCTCGGAGATCGTCGCGGGCGCGTCGTTCAGCAGGATTTCGGGCGATACGACGTACTGCGCGTTGTTGTCGTTGAGCGTGTAGCGGATCTTGCGGCCCGTCGGCGGGTAGCCGGCGGCTTTCAGAGCCTCGCCCAAGGTGCGCGGTTCCTTGCTCTCGACGATGTCGTTGTCGGCGAGCAGACGGTCTGGTTTGGCGGCTTCGCCGTTGACGTAGGCGGCCTGGTGGATGTGCGTCTCCTTGCCGTTGATTTCCAGCGGAAAGTCCGGCTCGATCTGCAGGACGTCGGCGAGGCGCACTTCGGGCGTCTCGCCGTCCTTGCCGTGCGCGACGGTGATGCGGCAGCCGGCCTTGACGAGGGCGTCGAGCGTCGTGTCCTCGCCGTCGAGCTTCAAGATCGCCATGGAGGGAAGCGAGCCGGGGAAGAATTTCTTTTCGCCGTTGACCGTGACCATGAGGCCGAGGCCGGGACGGCCGTTGTATTTCTTGAGTTGGATGCCGGCATTCAAAAGTGCGTCGGATACGGTGAGGTCGCGGAAGTTGAAGAGGTTGATCTCCTGCTCGTTGACGTAGACGGAGAGGAAGTGCAGCAGGTTGATCGAGGCGATCTTCAAGATGCCCAGAGGCGTGACGGCATCGGGCGTCTGCAGCTCTTCGGGGATGGCCTCGACGCCGATGACGCTCTCGGGATGGCGCACGGCGACGCGGTTTTCGGGGACGGAGAGCGCCTTCGATACGAGCGCGGCGAGTCCCGGCGTCTGCGAGCCGCCGCCGACAAGCATGACGGCCTGCGGCGAGTCGCCGTTGAGTTCGAGCACCTGACGCGCGATGGAGTCGGCGAGGTTCTGGATGTTCGGCATGATGGGGCCGATGACGTCGGAGGGGCCGAGGTCGTATTCCGTGCCGAGGATGTCGGTGAATTTTGATTCTCGTCCGGCGGAGGCGTTGCGCTTGACTGCTTCCGCCACGTTGAAGTCGAGGAGGTAGCGCTGGCTGATGGCCTCGGTGATCTCGTCGCCTGCCAGTGGCACCATGCCGTAGGCGATGATGGAGCCGTTCTTCGTGATGGCGACGTCGGACGTGCCCGCGCCGATGTCGACGAGCACGAGGTTCAGGTGGCGCATCGTCGGCGGAATGAGGACGTTGATGGCGGCGATCGGCTCCAAGGTAAGCGCGTGCATCTCAAGGCCGACGTCCCTGAGGGCCGACTGCATGGAGTCGATGACCTGGCGCGGCAGGAAAGTGGCGATGACGGTCGCCCTGGCGGTCTTGCCGCGCTGACCGACGAGGCTCTTCAAGGGGATGTCGTCGAGCGTGTACTGGATCGTGCTGTAGCCGACGCAGTAGTAGCGGCCAGGGTCTTCGATGTCCTTGGAGCCGGCGAGCTTCGCCTGCGCCGCCTGCACGCCCGAGAAGTCGAGGGCGCGCTGCTGCTCGTCGGTGATGACGCCGTTGATCTCGACGGAGGCTTCGGCGGTCATGGTGTAGAGGGCGCGGCCGGCAGCTGCGACGGAGGCGGACTTCAAAGGGCCTGTCGTCTTTTCCAACTCGCGCTTGACCTCGCGGATGAGGTCGGCGACCTGCGGCACGTCGTGAATTTGGCCGTCGAGCATGGCGCGCGTCTTGTGCTCGCGGCGCACGGTCGCGAGGATGCGCATCTGTTCGTTGTCGAGTTTTTCAGCGACGATGCCGATGATGCTGCGCGTGCCGATGTCGAGCGCGAAGATTGGCTCGCCGAGCGGCTTCTTCTTCGTTCCTGCAGTCGAGGGTTCGACAGACTCCTTTTTGACGGTGCGCTTCGTTGTCTTCTTGGCGGCAGCTTTCGTGCCCTTGGCGCGCGTGCTCCTCGTCGCCGTCTTGGCGGCGGGCTTCCTGCCGCGCTTCTTGGCGGCGGGTTTCGCCGTATCGCTGGGCGCTTCATCTGCAGCGTCGTTCGCTTCGTCCTTTGCGGCGACTGCTGCCGTATCGTCTGCACTGGCAGCGGTCTCTTCGCGCGTCTTTGCCGCATCCGGCGCGGCGGGTGCGGCGGTCTGCGTCCCCGCAGTTTCCGTTTCGCTTGGAGGGACGCTCTCGCCTGAGGCGGCTTCGGAAACAATGGCTTCCGTGGTAAGATCTTTCAGTTCTTTTGTTTTCGCCGAGGTCTTTCTTGTTCTAGGCATCGAATGACTCCTTTGCTTGTCTCGCTTCCGCACGGCGCAGGCATTTGCCGGTGCTTTTCCTGCGCCTTTCGCGCTAAACTGCACGCACAAACGTCTGCTTTGTGGACATCGTGCGCGTCCTTACATGAAAGAGCCAATCCGTCTGCGCCCTTTGGGCTTGACTTCTTGGACTTTCATAGTAAACTTTCTGGACATATGTTCAGCAGCCGCGCGAAGCAGCACGAGTCATGTTCTTGCCCGGTTCCTGCGACAGCGCATCAAAGAGGCACGCTGTACATATGTCCACACGCCTTACATGAAAGGGCCAATCAGTCTGCGCCCTTTGGGCTTGACTTCTTGGACTTTCATAGTAATTTAAATTGCGGAAATGGATTTATTGAAGTTTTATAGAAGGTTAATTCTCTTATTTCGCGAATACTATAAAGGAATCCTGTTTCTTGCAGGAAATTTTCTACAAATTATTTGAATGGAGAGAAGGGATCCTATGACGGGCAATCGAGAAGTCATTACGGGAAGCGATTTCAAACGCATGTTGAGCGGCGCTTACGGGGAGTTTCTTCTGGAATATGAGGGCATTGATGCGCTTTCAAGAAAGAGGCAGGGGGAGCGCTCGGCGCTTCCGGGCACGCATGTGCTGCGCACGATGGGCGCGGCGGTCATGCCGCTCGTCGACGTGAAGGATGAGAGCATCGGCGGTCTTGCGAGGCGCGTGGCGAGCGCGGCGGTGCTCGGCGCACGCGGCACGTCGGGCGTCGTGCTCGCACAGCTCCTGCGCGGCATCGCGAAGGGGCTGTCGGGAAAGAACGACGCGACTTCGTCGGAATTCGGCAAGGCGTTCCAGTACGGCATTCTCTACGCGCAGCGCGTGCTGCCGCCGACGGTGGAAACGGTGCTTGTCGCCGCTGCCAAGGCGGTGGCGAAGGGCGCGTACCATGCGGTGCGCGCGAATCTTCCGATATCGGAGATCCTGCAGGCAGCGATCGACGAAGGCAGGAAGGCTCTGGCGGAGGAAAAGCGCGAAGAGCCGGGGGCGCTCGTCATGCAGACGTTTTTGCAGGGCTGTATGAAGGGGCTCGACGGGCACTTTGTCTCGCCGGCCGTGAGCCTGTCTCTCGGCGTGGGCGAAGATCGGCTCTCGATTCCCGACCCGCGCCGCGACCTCGTGCGCCCGTACTGCGTGACGTTCCGCATCGTCGGAAGCAAGGCGCGTGCGCGTGACGTCGAGCATCGCCTGCAGGAGGAGTGCCGCTTCGTCGCCGTCGTGCACGATGAGCGCTCCCTGCTCGTCCATGTGCACACCGATCATCCGGGCGTCGTCGTCGAGCAGGCGATCGGCTGGGGCAAGTTGCGGTCGTTCCGCGTGACGGATATGGCGGAGGCGCATGCTCTGACGGCGGACTATGAGTCGCTGCTTCCCGTCGCGCTCCTCGCTGTCGCGTCGGATGCGGCACGCGGTCTGCGCCTGACGGAACTCGGCGCGAACGTCATCGTGCCGGGCAGGCGCGAGGAATGCCCGTCGGTAGCGGAACTCCTGCACGCGGCGCACAGCGACCTCGCGCGAACGTATGTGATTGTCGCGGGCGATTCCTCGATGGAGCTTGTGCTGCGCCAGGCGAAGCGCATCCTCGGCGAGCGCGTCGAGCTTGTGCTCGCAAAGGATGAGGCAGAGCAGGACAAGGCGGTCGCCCTCTACGACAAGAAGCGCACCGCCAAGGAGAATGCCAAGGCGATGCGCAAATTGCTGGAATGAAAGCCGTATGATTTAGGTAGTGAGAATGTGCCGGGATGCAGCTTGACTGAGGTGAGCGAGCTATTTGATAAAGGCGAAGAGCTTCATCAGTGCGTAGGTCATGCCGCCCGCGATCAGAGGCCCGACGGCGACGCCCTTGAAGAAGCATACGCCGATGATCGTGCCGATGATGAGTGCGGCGACGATGTGCGGATCGTTCTTCAGCAGCTCGACGCCGCCGCCGCCCGCCATGGCGGCGAGGACGCCGCAGACGATGGCGGCGACGCCCAGGGGACTCTTGAAGGCGTCGATCATGTTGGCGATGGTCACGTCGCCCGTTGCAATCGGCACGAGGATGGCAGCCAAAAGAAGCACGATGCCCCAGTTCAGCCCATTGACGGAAAGGATGTCGAGCATTGCCGTCAGCCCGAGAAGCTTCAGAACGAGCACGATGATGACGGCATAGGCGACCGTCGTATTGTGACCGATGATGCCGAGGGCGAGGATCAGGAGCAGCATGAGGTATTCGGAATACATGAAGAGCACCTTCTTTGTGTTGATGGAGAGAACATTGCCGCTGAGCCGGCGGATTTTCTATCGTATATATAGTATAGCGGAAAAACGAAGATAAGGAAAGGTGATAAAGCGTGTCAACGACTTACAGCGTAGCGATTCAGTACAAGAAGGATCTCGGCTACATCGAATACGATGCGGAAAAGAAGGCGGCGACCGTCGTCTTGGATGATGAGGACGGTCGTTGCGCCGTGGAAAAATATCTGGCCGAGAAGCATGAGATCGGCGTGCCGCACGAGAATCTGCGCGACTTCAGCAAGGAAATGATCGACCCGACGGCCGATGTCGAGAGCTTCAAGACGGCGCTGACACGCCTGTGGGAAGCTACGGACGTCCACGTCGATTGGAGCCGTCCCGTCGACTATGTGAAGGAACATCGCAAGTATTGAGGAATGAAGGGAAATTTTTCTTCGGGGGGACGCTGCTGCGTCCTCTTTTTATTGCCTGTGGACGATTATTGTATTATAATCGTGTTATATGATCGGCAAGGCTTCTGAAATTCCATACGGAGGGAAGGATTTTGGTTTCCCCGATCAAGGCTGTTTGGGAAGGCGTCTTCTTGCACCGCTCCTGTGGAATTTTAGGAGGAATCTTTATGGAAATGGTTCTCGGTTTTCTCGTAATGCTCGGCTGTCTGCTCTTTGGCGTGCATCACGGCGGCATCGGACTTGCCGTCATCAGCGGCATCGGGCTTGCCGTCTACACCTTCGTCTTCGGCTATCAGCCGGGCGTGCCGCCGATCTCCGTCATGCTGACGATCCTTGCGGTCGTTACGTGCGCAGGCTTTTTGCAGACTTCGGGCGGACTCACGGTCATGCTCAAGTATGCGGAGAGGCTTCTGCGCAACAACCCGAAACAGGTCACGATCTTCGCGCCTGTCACAACGTGGCTTCTGACGGTGCTCTGCGGCACGGGGCACGTCGTTTACACGATGTTCCCTATCATCTACGACGTGGCAATCAAGCAGGGCATCCGCCCCGAGCGCCCCATGGCGGTGTCTTCCGTCGCGGCGCAGATGGGAATATGCGGTTCGCCCGTATCCGTCGCAGTCGTTTCCATCATCGCCTTTATGGCACAGGCGGGACATCACGTCTCCGTGCTGCAGGTGCTCGGCGTGACGATTCCGGCGACGCTGACGGGCGTCGTCTGCGCGGCGCTCTGGAGCTACCGCCGTGGCAAGGATCTCGACAAGGATGAGGATTTTCAAGCGTTCATCAAGGATCCGAAAAATAAGGAGTACGTCTATGGCGAGTCGGAGAGCCTGCAGGGGCAGGAGTTGCCGCGTCCGTACTATCACGCGATGTTCATCTTCTTCATCGGCATTCTCGTCATCGCGATTCTCGGCAACGATCCCGACCTTTTGCCGCATTTCCCTGACAAGCTCGGGCAGATGAAGGCGATCGATATGACCGAGGTCATCCAGATGATCATGCTCCTGATTGCCGCCGCCATCCTCCTTTTCTGCAAGGTGAAGGCGAAGGAGGTCGGCAACAGCCAGGTCTTCCGCTCGGGCATGGTCGCTCTGCTCTCCGTCTATGGCGTCGCCTGGATGGCGAACACCTACTTCAGCGCACACATGGCGATTCTCAAGGACTTTCTTGGTGCGACGGTGCAGGCGTATCCGTGGGCTTATGCCATCATCGCCTTCTTCACGTCGAAGCTTGTCAATTCGCAGGCGGCGGCCATCGCCATCGTCGTGCCGATGGCGCTCAACGTCGGCGTCGACCCCGTCCTCATCATGTCGTTCATCTCTGCGTGCTACGGTTACTTCTTCCTGCCCACGTATCCGTCCGATCTTGCGTGCATCGGCTTCGACCGCTCGGGTACGACGCGCATCGGCAAGTATCTGCTGAACCACAGCTTCATGATCCCCGGTCTCATCGGCGTCATCTCCGGCTGCTGCGTAGGCTACGTCGTCGCGCATCTGATCTTTTGATGCAGTGAGTGAAAGATGGGGGCTGTCGTACATGATGTATGTGCGGCAGCCCCTATTTATCACAACGGACGAGAAAAGTAACAAAAACATATCCGTGTGCAAAAAATGCTTGAAAAACCGTTAAAAACCTCTGCCAAATACACTATGGATAAGCGTTTGCTTCTGTGTTATAATGTTACACGATGCGAGAGGGTTCGGGTCATCCCGAGCTTCTTTATGTTGCTTTTATAGAGTGTTTGTTTTTAGGAGGGGGATTCTTTCATGAAGATGAAGAAAATGCTGCTCGGTGCTGTCGGACTTCTGGCTGCGGCTTCTTTCGCCGTTGCGGGCTGCGGCGGCTCGGGAGATTCGGGCTCGGCGTCGAAGACGCTGCGCGTCGGCACGAATGCGGACTTCGCGCCTTTCGAATTCCAAGGGGAGAACGGCAAGGAGTACGAGGGGTTCGACATGGATCTCGCGCGTGCCGTGGCGGAAGAGATGGGCATGACGGCGGAGATCCAGAACATCAATTTCGACGGCTTGATTCCGGCACTCGTGTCGAAGAACATCGACATCGCGATCTCGGGCATGACGATCAACGACGAACGCAAGAAGAACGTGCTCTTCTCGGAGCCTTATTATCAGTCCGGTCTGACGATCGTCGTCAAGAAGGACAACAAGGACATCAACAGCTTCAAGGATCTCGCGGGCAAGACGGTCGCCGTGCAGATCGGTACGACGAGTGCGAAGGAAGTCAAGAAGAATCCGGACATCCAGGTCAAGGAGCTGAACAGCTCGGCGGATACCTTCCTTGAGCTGAAGGCGGGCGGCGTGCAGGCTGTCGTCAACGATCGCCCGGTCAACGACTATTACATCGCCAAGAGCGGCGAGAAGGACGTGCGCGTCGTCAACGAGCTTCTGACCTCCGAGGACTACGGCATCGCCATGGCGAAGGACAATCAGGAACTGCAGAAGAAGGTCGACGAAGCCTTGAAGAAGCTCAAGGAAAATGGCAAGTACGACGAGATTTACAAGAAGTGGTTCGGGCAGAAGGCCGAGTGAGGACAGTCGTGAGGTGCAGGCATGAATTTTGATTTCGATCTGGCGGTGAGCTCTTTCCCCGTCCTGCTCGTCGGCGCGCTTGTGACGATAAAGATCACGGCGATTTCCGTCGCGCTCGGCGTTGTCATCGGCCTCGTCGTCGGTGTGGCGCGCATCTCGCAGGTCAAGCCGCTGCGCCTTCTGGCGATGGCGTATATCGACTTTCTGCGCGGCACGCCGCTCCTGGTGCAGATCTTCTTGATCTACTTCGCGCTTCCCGTCATCTCGGGGCAGCGCGTCGACCCGTTCTTCGCGGCGATTACGGCGTGCAGCATCAACAGCGGCGCCTATGTCGCCGAGATCTTCCGCTCGGGCATACAGTCGATCGACAAGGGGCAGATGGAAGCGGGGCGTTCCCTGGGCATGACGTGGCTGCAGACGATGTGGCACATCATTTTGCCGCAGGCGGTCAAGCGCGTCATACCGCAGATCGGCAACGAGTTCATCGCGCTTTTGAAGGATTCGTCGCTCGTCTCGGTCATTGGCTTCGAGGAGCTGACGCGCAGCGGCCAGCTCATCATTGCCCGCACCTATGGCTCGCTGGAAATCTGGCCTTGTGTCGCCATCATTTATCTCGTGATGACGCTTTCCATTTCGCAGCTCGTCGCCTATCTCGAACGGAGGTTCAGAACCGATGGTAAGCATTAAGGGGCTTTACAAGGCATTCGGCGATAATCTCGTCCTCAAGGGCATCGATCTCGAAGTCGCGGACAAGGAAGTCGTCGTCATCATAGGGCCGTCCGGCTCGGGCAAGTCGACGCTCCTGCGCTCGATCAACTACCTCGATGTGCCGTCCAAGGGAAAGATCTCCATCGACGGCAAGGAGCTTTCCGCAGCCGACATCAACCGCGTGCGTGCCGAGGTCGGCATGGTGTTCCAGCGCTTCAATCTCTTCCCGCACATGACGGTTCTGGACAACATCACGCTTGCGCCGCGCAAGGTCAGAAAGACCGCACGCGAAGAGGCGGAAAAGGATGCACGCATGCTCCTGGAGAAAGTCGGCCTGGCGGACAAGGCGGAGGCCTACCCCGAGCAGCTTTCGGGCGGTCAGCAGCAGCGCGTCGCCATCGCGCGTGCGCTCGCCATGAAGCCGCGCCTCATGCTCTTCGATGAGCCGACGAGCGCACTCGACCCCGAGATGGTCAAGGAGGTCCTGGACGTCATGCGCTCGCTGGCAAACGAGGGCATGACGATGGTCATCGTCACGCACGAGATGGGCTTTGCGCGTGAAGTCGGCGACCGCCTGCTCTTCGTTGACGACGGGCGGATCATCGAGCAGGGCGTACCGAAAGAAGTGTTCGAGCATCCGAAAGAAGAGCGGACGAAGAACTTCCTGTCGAAGGTGCTCTGAGGCGTCATGAAGAAGTGCGAGAAGCGATGCAGCGACAGTATCCTGCGAAAAAAACTTCTTGCAGAAGTGGTTGAAATTGCCCGCTTTTTGTGATAAAATAGGCGAGCATACGGGCGGTCCTCTGGGGGAGAAAAGGCTCTCTTACGAACGTCTGAGATTAAGGAGGAAAACAAATGAACATCATTCAGGCTTTGGAGCAGGAACAGCTGCGCTCCGACATCCCCGAGTTCGCTCCCGGCGATACGGTGCGCGTGCACGTCAAGGTCGTCGAGGGAACGCGTGAGCGCATCCAGGCGTTCGAGGGCGTCGTCATCGCGCGCTCGGGTACGGGCGTGCGCGAGACGTTCACCGTGCGCCGCATTTCCTATGGCGTCGGCGTCGAGCGTACTTTCCCGGTACATTCGCCGCGCTTGGACAAGATTCAGCTCATGCGCCGCGGCATCGTGCGCCGTGCGAAGCTCTATTACCTGCGCAACCTTACGGGCAAGGCAGCTCGCATTCGCGAGAGGCGCTGAAGCACATCATGGGGACTGCCTTGGGGAATGCCGGCTGGGCATTTTCCCTTCGCAGTCCCTATTTCCTTTTCAGGAGGTATTTTATGAGTTCGTTGGGAGAAGAAGTCAAGGATTGGCTCGTGGCGATCGTCGTCGCCGTCGTGCTCGCCTTCGTCATCCGTCAGTTCATCGTGGAGCTTTACGTTGTGGACGGACCGTCCATGCGGCCTACACTGCAGTCGCGTGAGCGCCTCGTCGTCAACAAGTTCATCTACCGCATGAGGGATCCGGAACGCGGCGAGATCCTCGTCTTCCGCTATCCGCGCGATCCGAGCCGCGATTTCATCAAGCGTGTGATCGCTGTGCCCGGCGACACGATCGAGATCAAGGACGGCAAGGTGTTTCTGAATCAGCAGCTCTTGAACGAGGATTATATTCTCGAAAAGACGCTGACGAATTACCCGCTGTCGACGGTGCCCGCCGGACATATCTTCGTTATGGGCGACAACCGCAACAATTCGGAGGACAGCCGCTTCGCCGATGTCGGCTTCGTCCCCTATGATCTCATCAAGGGCAAGGCGATGGTCGTGTTCTGGCCGGTCGCCGAGGCGAAGTCCCTGCCTTGAGGCTTGGTCTTGCATAAGGAGGCAGACATGGATTTTCAGACGAAAGGAAACAGCATCGTATACAAGAATGCGGACGGCGTCGTGCTCGCCCGCGCGGATTTTTCGGAAGCAGCGCCGGGAGTCTACGATATTTTCCATACGGAAGTTGACGCCTCGCTGCAGGGGCAGGGTATCGCGGGCAAGCTTGTCGCGAGAGCTGTCGCGGAGATTGAGCGGCGCGGCGGAAAGCTGGTGAAGGATGCTTCGTGCTCGTATGCGGCAGCCTGGCTGAAGCGACATGCGGAGAAAGGTGTATCGCAATAATCGGGCGGATGCTCTGGCAAAACGACTGCCGAGAGGGAAATCAATAAGAGTCGTTCTTAATGCGGCTTCTATTGATTTTCCTCTTTTTTTATCATACACTTTCCCAAAAGGAGCGAACATTTTGTCGGGGGAGGGTTGAGATGGAACGAAAGAATTTTGCAGAGCGGCGATTCCTGCCCTTGGTTTCGGCGCTGCTTTTCTTTTGCCTTGCATTCTTGCCGCTGTCGGCCTCGGCGCAGGAAGAGCCGGAAATCGACCTGCTTGCCGCGCTCGTTTCTTCCGCCTCATATTCCGACGACGGCGGACTTCTCGTGCGCAGCTGGCTCAAGGAGACGGCCTGGGATTTCCAGAGCCGCAGCACATCGACGCGAGCCGCAGAGGGGCGTGTCCATCTGGCGCGAAAGACGCTTGCAGACGGCAGGCGCATCGCCGTGCTTTCCTTCCCCGGCACGGAGAACAAGAAGGATATCGAGGTCGATCTGCGCCTTTCTGCCGTTCCCTTTGGCGGCACTAGTCCATCGGAGTTCACTGCCGTTGCAGCCGGAAGCGACGCCCGAGATATGCCGCACGTCCACAAGGGATTCAACGATTTCGTCATGGCGGCGCTCTTTACGGAGGAGATGCCGGAGTTCGGCAATCGGACGACGGGAGAAGCGCTGGCAGATGAGCTCAAGGAGCATCCGGAAGAAGTGCTCTATCTGACGGGGCACAGTCTCGGCGGTGCGGCCTCCCTCGTGACGGCGGCGCGTCTCGCTGATCTCGGCGTGCCGCCCGAGCAGCTCAGGGTCATCACGTTCGGTGCGCCTGCCGTCGGCGATGAGAGGTTCGCGCGTCTCTATGAAACGAGGCTTCATTTCACGCGCATCGTCATGCAGGCCGATCCCGTCACTGCCGTCCTGCAGTCTTTGGGAAAGGGCTTCGTGCAATTCGGCGAGAAGATCGTCTGGAAGCCGCGGACGCGCGAGGATCGCTTCCATCATGAGATGGCAATCTACTTCGACGAGGCGCTGCGCTGCTACTATGATGCGGTGCAGACGGATTCACCGCACGAGCTGTTTTGCGGTACGCCGCACGAGCTTGCGGGCGGCCTTTACGTCGCGGCGCCGTCCTTTGACCTGCCCGAGGCGCTCGCGCAGGAGGCGCCGTATATCGAGCGTGCCGTGCACGATGCACTCGACGTCCGCTATGCGCCGACGGTCTTTTCCACGCAAGGCGGAACACAGGAATCGCTTTTCGCCGCCGCTCGTGCCGCCGGCTGCAAGTACGTCCTCGTCGAACATTTTTCGGGCAATCTGCTGCGAGAAAGGCATGGCAGTTTCCGCTTGACACTTGAAGAGGAGATTTACACGAGCGACGGACGACTGCTGTCTATGGAATCGCGCAGCACGAACACGGGCGATCTGCCTGCGATCGAGGCATTCCTCTATCTCATGTACAAGGGGAGCGAGACGCGCGATGCGGCATTGGGACTGTAAATGCGCGTGCAGACGGCCGCTTTTTGAACCCTGTGCGCTTCCCTCGCCTTCGGGCGGGGGCTTTTTCTTGCGCACAGGGGCTTGTTATTGTATGATGGTAACGAATGAGAAAGGAGCGATGCTTTTTGCAGTGGGCGGAAGTGAGCGTGGATACGTCGCACGAGGCGACGGATCTTGTGTCGGAAATCTTGCAGGAATTGGGCGCTGCGGGCGTGGTCATCGAAGATCCGGCGCTCTTGAACGAATACATTCGTTCGGGACTCTGGGACTATACGGATCTCAGGGAGAGCGAGGAAACGGAGGTCGTGCGCGTCAAGGCGTACTGGGCGCTCGACGAGGAGCTTGAGGGAAAGCTGCAGACCCTTGCTGCGCGGCTGGACGGCCTGACAGCTCATGGAATCGACAAGGGCGCGGGCGCGGTGTCGTGGAAGGCGGTCGCCGACGAGGATTGGGCCGAGACGTGGAAGGAGTTCTTCCATACGGAAAAAATCGGCGCGCGCACCGTCATCAAGCCGACGTGGGAAGAATACGAAGCCAAGGCGGGGGAAATCGTCGTGGAGCTTGATCCGGGCGCGGCATTCGGCACGGGGCAGCACGCGACGACATCCCTGTGCATCCGTGCGCTCGAAGACCTCGTTCGGCCGGGCATGACGGTGTTTGACGTCGGCACGGGTTCGGGCGTGCTCGCCATCGTCGCGGCGAAGCTCGGCGCAAAGAGGGTCGAAGCCGTGGACTTCGACCCTGTCGCCGTGCGCGTCGCCCGCGAGAACGTGCGCCAGAACGGCGCAGAGGACGTCGTGCACACGGAGCGAAGCGATCTTCTAAAGAGCGTTGCGGGCGAGGCGGATCTCATCATTGCGAACATCATCGCCGATATCATCGTGCGCCTTTTCGGCGAGGTGAAGGGATCTCTGGCGGAGGGCGGCACGATGCTCTTGTCGGGCATCATCGAGGATCGTCTGGCGGATGTCGTGGAAGCCGCAGGCCGGCATGGTTTTTCCGTTGAGAAGATCGAGCAGGAAAAGGGTTGGGCGGCCGTCGTCGTCAAAGGGGGCGGAGCGCGATGAGGCGCGTCTTTCTCGAAGGCGAGATCGCGGACACGATGGAAGTGCGGGGCGCGGACGCGCACCATCTGCAGCGCGTCATGCGCGCCAAGCTTGGCGAGAATCTCCTCGTTGCCGATGGTGCGGGCGGCTCGGCCGAGGCTGAGGTCGCGGGCTTCGCAGATGGCAGGGTGCAGCTTCGACTCGTCCGGCGACTGTCGGAAGCGGCGGAATCGCAGGCGGAAATCGAGCTTTTCCAGTGCCTGCCCAAGGGCGACCGCATGGACTTCATCGTGCAGAAGGCGACGGAACTCGGCGTCGCGTGCATCCGTCCCGTGCTCAGTCAGAACGTCGTCGTGCGCTACGACGAAAAGAAGGCGCGTGCACGCGTGGAGCGCTGGCAGAAGATCGCAGCGGAGGCGGCGAAGCAGTGCGGGCGCACGCGCATCCCCGAGGTGATGCCGATCGTGCCCCTTCGCGCGGCGATGGAAGGGCAGGGGGCAGCGCAATATGCCCTGCGCCTTTTTTTCTACGAGATGGAAGAGCGGCGGGAACTGCGCACGGTTCTTTCGGATTCAGAGGCGCGGCGCATCTTCATGCTCGTCGGGCCGGAGGGCGGCTTCGATGAGGCGGAGGCGCAGCTGGCAGTCGCGCACGGCTTTTCTGCCGTGACGCTTGGTCGGCGCATCCTGCGCGTCGATACGGCGGCGATCGTCGCGCTCGCGCTCGTGCAGTATGAAAAAGGAGATTTAGGTTTTGCCAAAAGCAGCATTGACGACCTTGGGCTGTAAGGTCAATCAGTTTGAAACGGAGACGATGGAGGGGCTTTTCCGGCAGCGCGGCTACGCCATCGTCCCCTTCGACGAGGCGGCGGACGTCTACGTCATCAATACATGCTCGGTCACGAGTCTCGGCGAGAAGAAGTCGCGCCAGCTCATCCGCCGTGCGCGCCGCCTGAACGAGCGAGCCGTCATCGCCGTGACGGGCTGCTACGCGCAGGTCGCACCCGAGGAGATCCGCGCGATTGAGGGCGTGCGCGTCGTGCTCGGCACGAAGGAGCGATCAGGGATTGTCGATCACGTGGAGCGAGCGGCGCGTGAGGCGGGCGTCTTCGACGGCACGGGCGACATCATGCACGCCTCCGAGTTCGAGGACATCCCGCTCTTCGGTGCGCCCGCGAGAACGCGTGCTTTTCTGAAAATTGAGGAGGGCTGCGAGAATTTCTGCTCGTTTTGCATCATTCCCTACGCGCGCGGCCCCGTGCGCTCGCGCCTCTTGAAGAGCGTGCGGCGCGAGGCGGCGAAGCTCCTCGCCATGGGCTTCAAGGAGATCGTCCTGACGGGCATCCACCTCGGCTGCTACGGGCGCGACCTCGGCGATGTGACGCTTGCCGACGCCGTGCGCGCTGTTCTTTCCCTGCCGGGACTCAAGCGTCTGCGCCTCGGCTCTTTGGAGTCGATCGAGCTGTCGGACGATCTGCTCGCGCTCCTCGCGCAGGAGGAGCGCTTCGCCGGGCATCTTCATCTGCCGCTGCAGGCGGGATCGGATGAAGTGCTTCGCGCGATGAACCGTCACTACGATACGGCGAAGTTCGCCGCGCTCATCGAACGCGTCGAACGTGCCGTGCCCGGCATCGCCATCTCGACGGACATCATCGTGGGCTTTCCGGGCGAGACGCAGGAGCTCTTCGAGGAAAGCCTTGCTTTCGTCGAGCGCATGAACTTCGCACGCATGCATGTATTCCCCTACTCGCCGCGCCGAGGCACGCCGGCAGCCGCGTTTGCCGCGCAGGTTCCCGAGGCGGAGAAGAAGGAGCGCGTGCATCGCATGCAGGCGCTCGCCGCAAAGAAGAGCGAGGCGTTTCACGCCGCCTTTCTCGGCACAGAGATGCCCGTTCTCTTCGAGACGGAGCGCGAGGGCGTCACGGACGGACTCACGGCGAACTACATCCGCGTCTATACGGATGCGTCCGTTCGGACGGGAGACATCCATGCGATGCGCCTCGTTCACCTTTATCGTGACGGCGTTTGGGGCGAGATCTGAAGTTCCTCGGACTCTTGCTCTGCGAACTGCTCGGCGAGATCGTCGAGATACGCGGCAAGGCGCTCGCGGCTCTCCTCATGCGCGAGCTGCGCGATCATCGTCATGTGGTGTCTGAGATCGTGGCGCATACGGCGCGAGCTGCGCCAAAGAAATACTCCGTCATCGTTCCGAGCGTTCCCGCAAGCATCAGCAGCGGATAGACGAGCAGGGCGATGGATATTACCCGCAGCGGCTGGTCGCGGATCACGAGAAGCATATAGGGATGCAGTCCATATTGGCCAGCAGACTGCGGGGACAGGAAAGGAACATCGGCATGGCATCGAGCAGCTCCCGTGCGCGGGCGAGCGTCATATAGGGCGCGGCGTATGCTCCGCGCAGACGCTTTCGAGAAGATCGCAAAGCCGGTTCAGATCGTCCGGCATATCGTCCAGTACAGCAATATTCATTGTACGACCTCCTCATCATATTCTAGGGAAATCAAGGCGCAGGGCGTGGGGACAATCACGCCGAGAGAGCTGACGCTTGGCACAGTGGCGGCACAGAGTAAGATATACGACGGAACGACCTCGGCAGACACATCGAAGTTTAGCGCGGCACTTGGCAATACCGTCGCGGGTGATAGCGTAACAGCGACCGCCAGCGGCGCGGCGTACAACGACAAGAACGTTGCTGAGGCAAATGCGGTCAATTATACGGGGGTCGCCCTCACAGGCACAGACGCGGGGAACTACAGTCTCGCCGCGACCACTGCGCAGGGTGCGGGCACAATCACGCACCGCGACCTCACGCTGACCGCCGACGCGGCGAGTGTCACGCAGGGAGAGCCGTTGCCGGCTTTCACAGGCAAAGCGCAGGGCTTTGTCGATGGTGAGGGAGGAAGTGTGTTCGGTGCAGACGGCGTGACCTTCACGACCGCTGTCGCCGATACGAACACCCCCGGCAGTTACGCCATCCGTGGAGCTACGATCTCACGGGCTACTGCGGACATCTAGGCGCGGACTCTGACTGGGCGCGTCGGCAGATGAAGCGTGCGGGTACGGAAGGCAGCTTCACGAAAGCCGTGCTGAACCTCAACCTGTGCCACGAGATCAGCGATCGCCGGAACATCAGCCTCAAGGCGCAGGCGCAGAAAGCCGGAACGAACCTCGACAGCTCGGAAGAAATCTACCTCGGCGGAGCGAACGGCGTACGCGCCTACCCGCAGGGCGAAGCCTCGGGCGACAACGGCTATTTGGGCAGCATTGAGCTTTCGTACCGTACGGACGTGCCGAACCTCGTCCTCAGCACCTACTTCGACATGGGTCGCGTGCAGTACGCCAACGACGGAAAAGACGGCAGCGAAACCCTCAAAGGCTGGGGCATCGGCGTCACCTACAGCCGCCCCGGCGACTACTTCCTGCGCCTCGACTGGGCGCGCCGCATCGGCCTTGCCAATAACGCGAGCGACGACGCCAAGGCAAAGAACCGCCTGTGGTTCATGGTCGGCAAGGTCTGGTAAGAGGAAAGCAAAAGAGCGTGATACACAAAAAGCAGCTGAGAGCACGCAATTCGGCTGCAAAAACAAGCGAAATGGCAGCCGACAGACAGCAGCCCCCTTCTTTTTGCAAGAGAAGGGGGCTGCTTGTTTAGGAGGTGCATCGTTAGATTGTATCAAAATTTAGAGGAAAGACGGAGCGTTTCTTCCCAATCTTTTCTCGGGCGGCAGGTTTTTCGCCATGAAAGTCGAATAATGATGATAAGGATGAAGGATTACAGTGATTTTTGAAGGGAGGTGGAAAAGATGGCAGACTGCATTTTTTGCCGTATTGCGGCGAAGGAGATTCCCGCGACAGCGGTTTATGAAGATGATTCCGTCATCGCCTTCAAGGATCTTGAGCCGCAGGCGCCCGTGCATGTACTCATCATTCCGAAGAAGCATATCAAGAGTCTGCTCGGCTTGACGCAGGAAGACAGGGCACTCGTCGCGCACATCCATGTCGATGTCGTGCCGCAGCTCGCAAAGGAGCTGGGACTTGCGGAAAAGGGCTTCCGCGTCGTCGTCAATACGGGCGAGGAGGGTGGACAGACCGTCGGGCATCTGCATTTTCATCTCTTGGGCGGACGATCCATGCAATGGCCGCCCGGTTGATAGTTGACCCCGAAAAGAAAATCATGTATAATGATGAGGTGCACGATGCAGTGTTGGCAATTATTTTATGCGCCCGCCTTCCCGTGCGCCCCAAATCTAGTGGAGGGGGGGAAGAACAATGGCAAATGAGGTCAAAGTAGGAAAGAACGAAACGATCGACAGTGCTCTCCGCAGATTCAAGCGTACCTGCCAGAAGGCTGGTACTTTGGCAGAAGTTAGGAAACGTGAACATTACGAGAAACCGAGCGTCAAGCGCAAGAAGAAGTCCGAGGCGGCTCGTAAGCGCAAGTTCCGCGCATGATGATTCGTGATGGAAGCGTGTGAGAGAAGCTGAAACAAAAATCCGCAAAGCTTATGCTCTGCGGATTTTTTTCGTGCATTGAATCTTGGCTGTGTATCAAGCTTACGCTTCCATGATGATCGGCAGGATCATGGGGCGGCGGCGTGTGGCGTCGAAGATGAAGCGGCCGAGAACGTCGCGGATGGTCGTCTTGATGGAGGACCATTCGGTGATGTGCTCATCCTCGCACTTCTTGAGAGCGCTGAAGACGCGCCTTCTGGCGGTGTCCATGAGTTCTTCGGATTCGCGCACGTAGACGAAGCCGCGCGATACGAAATCGGGGCCGGAGACCATGCGGCCGGAGGAGCGGTTGATCGTCACGACGACGATGATGACGCCTTCGCGCGAGAGCTGCTGGCGGTCGCGCAGGACGATGTTGCCGACGTCGCCGACGCCGAGACCGTCGATGAGGACGATGCCGGACTGCACCTTGCCGTTGAGTTTCGCCGTATTGCGCGTGAATTCAAGGATGCCGCCGTTCTCATTGAGGAAGATGTTTTCTTCCGGCATGCCGAGGCTCTGCGCGAGCTTGGCATGCCGCACGAGCATGCGGTATTCGCCGTGCACGGGCATGAAGTAGCGCGGGCGGATCAAATTGTGCATGAGCTTCAGCGCATCCTGCCCAGCGTGACCCGAAACGTGGATGCCCTCGCTCCTGCCGTAGACGACGTCAGCGCCGAGCTTCAGGAGAAGATCGATGGTCTTGCCGACGTAGCGTTCGTTGCCGGGAATCGGCGTCGCCGAGATGATGATGGTGTCCATCGGCGTGATGTTGACCTTGCGATGCGAGCTCATCGCCATGCGCGTCAGAGCGGACATCGGCTCGCCTTGGCTGCCCGTCGTCGCGATGACGATCTGGTTGTCGTTGTAGCGGCCAATCTCGTCGATGTCGACGATCGTGCCCTCGGGCGCGGTCAGATAGCCGAGTTCCATCGCGATGTTCGTGACGTTGACCATGCTGCGGCCAAGGATCGCCACCTTGCGGCGGTAGCGCACGGCGGAGTCGATGATCTGCTGGATGCGCGAGACGTTCGAGGAGAAGGTCGCGACGATGATGCGCCCGCGTGCGCGCCGAAATACGCGGTCGAAGGCGACGCCGACGGTCGCTTCGCTCGGCACAGGCTCTGTGCGCTCGGCGTTCGTGCTGTCGGCAAGCATGAGCAGCACGCTCTTGTTGCCGATTTCCGAGAGCGTCTTGAAGTCCGTGAGCTTCCCGTCGACGGGCGTGTAGTCCATCTTGAAGTCGCCCGTGTGAAAGATCGTGCCGAGCGGCGTGCGGATCGCGAGCGCCACGGCATCGGGGATGCTGTGGTTCACGCGCACGAACTTGATGGCGAAGCAGCCGAGCCGCAGCTGATCGCCCGCCATGATGGGATGGAGGTTCTGCGTCGAAACGCCGCGCTCCTCCAAGCGTCCCTTGAGGATGCCGAGCGTCAGCGGCGTGCCGTAGACGGGCACGTCGATTTGCGTGAGGACGTACGGCAGAGCGCCGATGTGATCCTCGTGACCGTGCGTCAGTACGATGCCTTTGATACAGTCGCGGTTTTCCAACAGATAGGTGATGTCCGGGATGACGAGGTCGATGCCGAGCATGTCCTCCGTCGGGAACATCAGTCCCGCGTCGATGACGAGAATGTCATTGCCGAAACGCAATACCGTCATGTTCTTGCCGATTTCCCCGAGGCCGCCCAAGGGGATGACCTGTAATTTTTTTGCATTGGCCGGATGATTGGCAGAATGTGTGGCAGAATGTGTGTTTGAAGAATTTGAAGCCAAAAAATATACACCTCCGAAATTTTTGTTTTAGGAAGCGCTGAATGTATCCGCGCTTCCTGTCATGTCCTGTGTGATAGCTGAACATACGTCCAGCAAGTTTTAGCCGATCAATACACATCTCATAGTATTATATAACACATGAACTTTTTTTGCAAAAGAAAACGACAAAAAGCCGCCCGTGAAGGCGGCGAACGGACAAGCCTCTTTATGGATTTTCTACTAAGGCGAGGCGAAGTCCTACGCAGTTGGAAATTTTGGCAAAGGTATCGAGCCTCGGCATCGCACCGCATCTTTCAAAACGAGCAATGGAAGATTGTGCAATGCCTGATCTTTGTGCCAAATCTCTCTGCGTCCATCCTTTTTTCTCGCGAGTTTCGATGATTTGCGCAACCAGACTTGCGGCAAGAGATAGTTCACTTTTTTCAGTTTCCGTCAAAGATTGAATTTCCTTTTTTTTGCTTTGCCAACTGCGCATGATAAGGACTCCTTTTAGGTGTAGATTTTTAGCGTGATGAAAAATCTTTTTCCCATTGTTGTTTTTTTCGTAATGCTGTACGGATTTCCTGCACAGGCGTCTTCTGTGACTTTTTTGAGAAGGTGTGCAGCAAGACGATCGTGCCGTTCTGCCAGACGAAAAAAATGATTCGATCATCGCCTGGACGCAGTTCCCAAAGATCGTCCCGCAGATAACGGCAGATTTTCTTTGGTGCGCGGGTTCCGAGCTGTTCCAATAATTCCAGCTGATAATAAAGGCGTTTCAGTTGCTGCTTTACCTCTTTGTTTGTCATGGCGTGTTCGTCCAATGAGGCGATATAGTCATCGACCTCTTCTGTCATAAGGATTTCATAAAGTGGATTCATTCGCATGACTCCTTCGGATTGGATAATAAAATGATAACATAAAAGTAATCAAAAAACAAGCACAACTGTCGTGTGGCAATAAAAAGCCGCCCGTGAAGGCGGCTTTTTATCGCAGTTCGTGAAGTTTCTGCAGGGCAGGGAGTCGTGGATTTACGACTCCCGCTCGACGCGGACGTTTACGTCGTAGAAGGTGCTGCCGC
>ERZ773197.952-NODE-952-length-21364-cov-21.186353_pt1 | contig 21364 bp, 17 predicted proteins | sample MGYA00580999_ERZ773197 | MGnify/ENA primary metagenome ERZ773197 (study PRJEB29015, sample SAMEA2738166) | human oral metagenome | biome: human oral; feature: human-associated habitat; material: saliva | place: China | collected 2185 ...
CTACTATACCACATTTTAATGCCATATCTTAAATAAACGTTTATTTCTTTTGTACAAAAATAAAGCTAACGAGCGCAAAGGAAGTTTCCTTTCTCTTTATCGTATGCTGCTTATTTTCTGCAAAATTACATAATTAATTCGATATAAGCGAGAAGAAGTGGAAATAAGGTGGAATACATATGAAGTCAATCTCATCTCTATCATACGATTATAGGGGCATAACGCCTGTGTAACGTTATACCCCTATAAGTATAAGGAATACTTTTATATCGTACGTTATAAGCCTTTATTCTTTATATATAAGATAAGAACTTACCTGACTTTTTGCTATTTTATCTCTGATGTAATCGGACTATTGATACCCTTCATAGAAACAAGGAAGGCCTTAGCTGATCCGAACTTCAAACTCATATCAAGACGAACAGGGATATGGTTGCTGTCGTCTGTTACATAGAAATTAGCTATTTCGCGCCACTTATCATCCTCATATTCATAATAGGTGAGACGCAAACAACGATACTTATGATTATTGTCAGCCTTGATATTCTCCTTACCACCATAAACGATACGAGCGGCATGGCGGCTATTTCCATCTACGATAGGGAACTTCACTACCTCACCTTTCTTCCAGTTCTCTGGATTAAAACTACGTGCACGAAGGAAGATACTCATCATATCGAAACAACAATCATCGTATGTATTCTCCATCCATTGATGTTTTCCCTCGTTATTGATTCTGTGCTGGCGTAGCTTACATCTACCATTTGGATAAGTATAGAATATCTCATCTACCGTATATCGCTTTCCTTCCCTTGCTCCCTTACGGAAGTAGAGTGGCTCCATCTGCTTTGAATTATAAGTAAGTAATGTGTCACGCAATACAAAGTAGTCGTCAAGTTTACCATTACCACGTGTCGTCAACGAAGCACGATAAGCCGGAATACCCTTATAAGTAGAGGAAACCGTGTACCAAGAAGCTGTACCTGCCTTTACCCAAATAAACTTCCAGTTATAATAAAGGTTGTAGGTAAGGTACTCTCCACTGCTAAACGCCGTGTTACGGAATGTACACTGTGCGGTGGCACTGACGGCAATCATCGCAAAGAGACAAACTATATAAATCTTCAACTTTTTCATATTCTCCGTTTTATCCGTTCAACTTTAATATTATTCTTTATTTCTCTTTTAAAAGAAAAAAGAATGTTTTAGTATGATAGGCTGTGGATTAGTGCAGAACTTTTCAGCCATTTTCTTGCCAGAATAGTTATCAAACTTAGAGGTTATCTTATTAACAAGTTATTCTCATATTTAGAGTTTGATATTCAGGTACTATACTGAGTTATCCACATTATCCACAATTGATGCAAAGATAATAAGTTTATATCTTTTTTGATATGAAAGTTGTGTAAAACTTCTATAAAACTGCATTAATAACCTTGTGGATATCCACATAGAAGCTTCTTCTTCTGTTCTTGTGTGGATATCCACAGAGTTATAAAATAGTTATCAACATAGTTTTCCACAGAGTTATCAACAGTTATTAGTTCAATATCTGTATAAGTATTGTTTAGTAAATATTCCCTTATAAAGGAATCATTTGTGTTCTACGATGTATTATAATAGCTCTAATCAGTCTATATGCCATCTTTAAGCGTTGTGCTGATGCTCCGCACATAGTGTGCTAAGGGTTAACACTAATGGTGTTATGTGTTAATTACGTTGTAATATATTGGTAATTGTAAAGCAACTTATTATTATTAAAGAGGCAAAATACTAAAAGTAAAGAGAATATAGTTGATGTCTTTCATGGTTATAGTTCGTACTTTGGATAAAAAGAAATTCACAATTCAGAATCAAGATTACTCTTTATTGCTAATGTTATGTTTAGGATTTTCCCTTCATAACACCCAAAATAAGTAATCATAATTATGAATTGTGAATTATAAATTATGCATTAAGATTACTCATTATTGCTAATGTTATGCTTAGGATTTTCCCTTTCATAACAGCCAAAATAGGTAATCATAATTATGAATTGTGAATTATGAATTCTGAATTAATAATGAATTAAGACTTACAAGTCATCAATTAATGCAGTACTCTTGGCGTAAGCAGTACTCTTAGCTTCGAAGAAGTCGGTCTTTACCATGTTAGCATTAGAGTACTGACCTACCCACTTCATGTTCTCTGGTTCTTTTTGGTTGTCGTCATAGAGGAAACCGAAGCCAAGTCCAGACCAGCGAAGATTACCCAAATAACGGATATAGTCAGATACCATCTGAGCGTTAAGACCCTGCACATCGTTACCGATAACGTATTGACCCCATGCTATCTCCTGACGTACACCCTCACGCATCATATCCTCATAAACCTTTATCTTCTCTGGAGTAAACATATCAGGCTCCTCTTTCTTCAGCTCAAGAATAATGCTACGGAATAACCATAGATGCGTATTCTCATCTCGGTTGATATAGCGAATCTCCTGTGCAGAACCCGACATCTTACCATTTCGGCTGAGATTATAGAAGAACATAAATCCGCTATAGAAGTAAATACCTTCAAGGATGAAGTTAGCAATGAGTGTTTTCATCAAGCTGAACTTATCTCTTTTCTCATGGAACTCATTGTAACAGTCACCAATAAACTTATTACGGTTCAAGAGGTGCTCATCGGTCTTCCACTGATAAAGAATGTCGTTACGCTCTTCAGGACTACAGATAGTGTCGAGCATGTAGCTATAACTCTGACTATGGATACACTCTTGGAATGCCTGAATATGCAGACAGAGGTTTACCTCGTTTGCAGTGATATACTCACTAAGGGTTGGGAGGTTATTGCTCTGAAGCGAATCAAGGAAAACAAGAAAGCTCAGAATCTTATCGTAGGCTGTACGTTCAGCCTTTTCAAGACGTGGATAGTCCTTAAAGTCTTGTGAAAGATTGATTTCTTCTGGAATCCAGAAGTTATTCATTGCCTGTCTGTACCAGTCACTTACCCATGAATACTTCATATTATTGAAGTCATTCAAATTAGTAGTATTGCCACCAATCATTCGTCTCAAGCGCAAGTCAATATCACCTGAAGGATTGAATAAGGTATTACGTTTTAATTGATTGTCCATTATTTCTTATATATTAAATCCATTAATTGTATTAATTCATAATTCACAATTCATAATTCATAATTATGATTAGTGATGTAAACTTTATATTAATTGGGTTATTTGACCCATTTATAAGTTTACTAAACTCTGTTATTATTCTAATATTCAACAAAGAAAGTAATCATAATTATGAATTATGAATTGTGAATTATGATGAGCAGCTCTCACACTCTTCCACCTCTAATGACTTACTACGCACATAGTAGATAGTCTTAACACCCTCTTTCCAAGCAAGTAAGTAAAGGTCGAGTATCTGGCGCATTGTGAAGTCATTGGTGATATAGAGGTTCATACTCTGTGCCTGATCAATATGACGCTGACGCACACCAGAAGCACGAACACTCCATTTTTGGTTGATAAGATAAGCACTCTTATACATCCAGTAGGTCTCATCTGAAAGCTCTGGAGCAACACGTGGAAGCATACTTCCCTTCTTCTCTTCTAAGAAGAAACGCTTCATGATTGGGTCTAAGCCGGCTGTTGTACCTGCAATAATACTTGTACTGCTGGTTGGTGCGACTGCAAGAAGATAAGCATTACGCATACCCTGCAAGGCAACTGTCTTACGGACATCCTGCCATTCAGCACTGTCATAACCACGCTTATCAAAGTAGATACCTGTTTGCCAGTCACTTCCCTCAAAGAATTGATAGCTTCCCTTTTCCTTAGCAAGGTTTGAACTGGCAAGGATAGCTGCTCGGTTGATTGTCTCGAACACCTTATCCATAAACTCCAAATGCTCTTCACTCTCCCACTTAATGCGACGCTTAGCAAGAGCATGGTGATAACCACTAATACCCAAACCAATAGAACGATAACGCTGGTTGGTAAGCTGTGCATAAGGAACAGGATAGAAGTTAAGGTTGATAACATTGTCAAGTGCGCGAACAACAGTTGCAACCTTTTCTTTCATCTTCTCTTCGTCCTCCAATGGAAGTCTACCAAGTGACAAACTTGCCAAGTTACATACGACAAACTCACCCGGACGAGTAGTTGTTACAACAACAGTATCACCATCCTTTGTCTCTACTTCCTTAGATACTGTCTCAATAGGAGCCATGTTCTGAGCAATCTCAGTACAGAGATTAGAGCAGTAAATCATACCCTTATGAGCGTTAGGATTAGCTCTGTTCACTGTGTCACGGTTGAATGTAAATGGTGTTCCAGTCTCAACAGCAGAACGAAGAACCAATCTAACAATATCCTTAATGCTAATAACACGACGTGAAAGACGCTGATCATTCACACAATCAAGGTACTTACGTTCCCACTCTTCGCCATAACAATCCTCAAGACAATAACCCTTGATACGCATAATCTCATTAGGACAGAAGAGCGACCAGTTCTGATTCATGTCTTCCTCTGCCATCTTCCAAAAAAGATCAGGATAGCAAATAGCTGGGAAAATATCGTGTGCCTTCATACGATCGTCACCGTTGTTGGTACGAAGTTGTAGGAATTCAGGTAAGTCTTTGTGCCATACATCTAAGTAAACGGCTACAGCACCTTGGCGCATACCCAACTGATCAACAGCTACAGCAGTGTCATTAACAAGTCGCATCCAACGGATTACACCACCTGCTACGCCCTTGAAACCACGGATATTACCACCTGTAGCACGTACTTTACCGAAGTACATACCCATACCACCACCAAACTTGCTCACCTGTGAGAAGTTGTCCAAGCTACGATAGATACCATCCAAACTGTCTGGTACGGTGTCAATGAAGCAACTTGAAAGCTGATGACTTGGCTTACGAGAATTAGAGAGGGTAGGGGTTGCCATCGTTACTTCTAACTTACTAAGCAAGTCATAGATGCGACGTACCCACATAAGACGGTCTTCCTTCTCTGGCATAGCAAGATGAAGTGCAATACCAAGGAACATTTCTTGTACACGCTCAATCACTTTACCAGAGTAATTCTTTATAACATAACGCTTTAGAAGTAGATCAAGACCTGAATAATTAAGGAGTTTATTACGTTCAGGATCAATGAAGGTAGCAGCCTCATTGATTTCTTCTTCGCTATAATTCTGAAGAATATAATCACCATAAAGTCCTTCTTCGGTCATATATTTAACCTTACGATAGAAGGTCTTGAGTCCCAACTCTTCCTCCAAACGGGTGATTTTCTTCTCAGAACGATAAGAAAGAATACGTGCTGAAATCATCTCCCATGCTGGAGCCTCTGGTGTTGTCAATTCTACAGCAGCCTTGATAAGTGCATCAATTGAATCTTTCTGTGACATACCAGGCTTAGTGAAACTTGAGAACTTCTCCTGAAGAGTCACCATACTATAAGAACGCTCGCGGTATTCTCGTGCTACACTGTGCAATACATCAGCCAACTCACGATCGTCAGCAGTCCACACAATGTAATTAATAGCTTGTCGCTGCTCATTACGCTGATAGCGGAAGAGAATATAATTCTTCGCTTCATCGTAATGACCATGTGCCATAAGACACTTCTCTACACGGTTCTGGATATCCTCCACAGTGCGCAGTTCAGGGTTCTCTTTAATGAACTGCTCTACTTCGCTTACCATTCCGGCTATCTCACTGTCTGAAATATCCTTTCCGGTGCTTATAAAACTCTTTTTAATGGCTATTGAAATCTTTTCGTTATTATAGACTTCTACTTCTCCATTACGTTTTGTTATATTCATTACTTCTTTTATAAAGTTTTCTATTTTGTACTACTTCAATTCGCTATTGAGACTTACTTATTTACGTATAAGTAACATATTATTAGTAACTTACGCCTTTTAGCGGGTTTTTGTATGGACAAAGTTAAGAAAAAAAAGTGAGATGATAGTTATCCAAAACGGAATATTTTGAGAACAAATTTACTTTTAATTGTTTTCCAAAATAGAAAAGAATAAAGTGTTCTTTTTGTTTAAAATTGAAATACTTTTAGCTGTTCAAAATCTCTACTTACAGCTTACAAAAAGCATTTATTTCGCTATCTAAAATTATAGTTTATCTCTTTATCAAATAAAAATCGCCTTGCCCTTCTGCTTGATAAGCTTATTCGTCATCTGATGACTCATCCGTAAGCTTTGGAGCTTCGAACTTGACAACTGTTCTAAAACCACTGATAGGACTAATCTTTCGCTTTCTCATTTCTTTACTTGACAGCAATGTAGCCTTATTGTCTTTGTGTTCAACAAGGATAAAAGCTAAATCATCATAGCGTACACGTAGTCTATCAGACACTATCTGATGGTAGGCTTTCCGGTATTTCTCCTGCTTCATAAAGGAATCTGAACGTGAGCAGAGGAAGACGATGCGGTTGTCAACCTTAAAATAATGTGAAGGATACATATCATCAACAGACCATTCTCCACCCGTAAACATATCGTAATAAGCTGGTTGGATAACAAAAACGTCACTGTTGATATAGACACCATTTGTATAAACACCGTGGTCTTCATATCCATATCCACATTTAAGAATAAACGTACTATCCTTAGGATATTGCTTAATAAAACGATGAATACATCCCAAAAAGGCTGATTTCATCTCTGTGGTGTCAACAAGAACAAGACTGTCTAATGGATTATTGTCTGTTGATTTTTTACAAGTCTTATTACAACAGGAGGATAGGAGAGTAAGAAGAAAGACGAAGAAGAGTGCAGTTTGTTTCATACTTTTATGATGTTAAACCCAAATCGGTCATTAGACCACAATATGTATAATTCTTATTACTATGGTATTGTTTCCTAACATCTTTTATTTTCTTATCGACATCTTGTCCGTCTTTGTAACTTGACGTAGCCCGCTACGCCTGCGTTTCAAAGCCAAACAATCTGCTCGATAATAAAACAAAATATGTTTAGGCTCTAATAATCGATTTGGGTTGAAGTTTTATATCTTTATTCTTTAAAATCTTTCTATATTCTATTCCTACAGCAACCCCTCTTCAATACGCTGAATAATCTCTTCTGGAAGAATATTATTCATACAAGCGAAGTCACCCCGATGACAGGGCTTGTTACCAAAGACAGAGCAAGGACGGCAAGAGAGTGTATTGATTTGAACAGCATCTTCTTCCTTCTGTTGCCAACCCATAAAGCCACAATAAGGATGGGTTGCACCCCATACACTTACCACTCGTGTACCAGTGAGGGAAGCAAGGTGCATGTTAGCACTATCCATTGAAACCATAGTGTCGAGATGACTCATAAGGATGAGTTCTTTTTCGAGTCCTTTAAGGACGTTAGCAACGCAGAGACATTGCGGATATTGTGCTGCCCATTGGTTCAATACTTCTATTTCTTGTTTACCACCACCAAAGAGGAAGATACGCCAAGAAGGATGTTTCTCAGTAAGTTTTCGCACTACAAGTTCCATTTTTTCCTGTGGATACATCTTACCTGCATGGGCTGCAAAAGGAGCTATACCTATCCATCGTTCCGATGGTTGCTTTACACCTATTATATTAGGGAGAAGCTGTAAGTCTCCACCTTCAGCTGGGAAGATACTCGTAAATTCAGGTTTAATAGGATAGCCTAACGCTTCGAGTACGTCAGCATAGTTTTGAAAAGAGGTAGGCTGCTGTATGAAAACCTTATTTTCTTCCCGACAGAGTAGCTTCTTTCCTTGCTTATGCTTATTAATATGTGCCACAGATTTACCATCGAGAAGGAAACGTAAGCGGAGGAAACGTGTTCGAAGCACGTTATGGAAATCGGCTACAGCTGTAAATTGCTTTGCTACCAACCGACGGTAAAGTGCGTTAAGTCCTCTAAAACCTTTATATTCTTCTTTCAAATCGGCAGCCATAAAGTCGACATTTGGTGCTAAATGCTGAAAGAATGGCTGTGCAAAAGGACGAGAAAGAACACTTATTCTCACATCTGGATACTGCTTTGCAAGCGAATAAACGATGGGAACTGTCATAGCAATGTCGCCCATAGCAGAGAATCGGATGATAAGAATATGTGGGGTTTTCATAGGCTAACAGAAATAAATAAGCAGGATAAAGAATAGAGGAAAAAAAGTTATTATTGATAAAGAAAGCAATAAGATATGCTTATTCAATAACTAATAAAGCGCATTGATGTTTACTCTGAGCGAGTAATTACACCCCTCCCTATGAGAGTGGGAGGGGCATCATTTTATTTCTTGTTGTAAAGAATCGGATTGGTAGCAGGGTCGTTGTACATCTTCATCTGACGATAAACCTTCATGTACTTACGGCCATGTTCAATGTCATCGAGCAATTGGTCGATGGCAAGACTGAGATCCTTCTGTTGTTCGAGGAGGATATTCAACTTAGATTTACATTTCTCAACGTGCTCAGCTGAAGCATCCTTGCGCTCAGTCTGCTCCTTCATGTGATAAATCTTCAATGCAAGGATAGACAGACGGTCAACTGCCCATGCTGGACTCTCGGTATTGATAGTTGCTTCTGGGAGTGGAGTCACGTCAGAGTAGAGTTGACGGAAATACGAGTCAATCTGCTCAACAAGGTCTGTACGGTCCTGGTTAGAGCGGTCAATACGATGCTTGAGACTCATTCCTTCGTCTGGGTTGATATGTGGGTCGCGGATAAGGTCCTCGAAGTGCCACTGTACTGTGTCAATCCAGCATTTCAGATAGAGACGGTTTTCAATGGAATCTCTGTCGTAAGGGTTATTAATCGGCGTATCTACGTTGTCCGTAATATGATAATCACGGATTGCCTGATTGAAAATCTCGTTACAATGTTTTGTAAATGACATTCGGTTTTTATTTTTCTGTTTATTCTGCAAATATAAAGTAAATTCCTTAAAGGACAAAATAAAAACTCTTGTTTTTCATTGTTAATCGCTTAATCTCAAATCAGTCATGATTGCCTAAACATATTTTATTTTCTTATTGAGCGGCTTGTCTGTCTTTACAATGTAGGAGTAGTGAACTATGTCAAGTCATAAAGACAGACAAGATGCGATAAGAAATATCCTTTTTAAGTGGATTTCATGCGCTTATAAGCTCCTCTGAATATGCCACATATCTATACGATAAGTTTATATTTCGTTTGCTGTCATTTTAACAATTAGTATTAACTACTTGTAAATTAAGTGTTTATAAGTTTATAAAAGATGACAGGAGTGACAGGAAAATTATTTTTCCGCACTGACTATTTACGATTGAATTCCGTTTATTTTTTGAATCTTCAGGATTTTGAAGTGATAAGGTTTTCCACTTAAGCTTAGGTCTCTGACGGAATGTCACACAGAGGGACGGAGAGTACGGAGGGATATCAAAGCAAGCACTGGTAGTCACGGAGGTACCGTCGGTGCGTGGAGCGACGGAGATAGTTTGCCACTTCTTTTAGCAATTTATATACAAAGCGTTCATACTAAAAGAGTTATCAGAAATATGTACGCTACACCTCCGTCGCTCTTTGTGCCATCGACACCTCTGTGACATTGCCTTTATCTCCGTCCTCTCCGTAGCTCTGTGTGCCTTATTATATAAGCGTTTTAGTTTATCACTCCATATTTCGGAAGAACCTTATTTATGTACACCTCAATTCCATATTTGTGGACGAGTTATAATTAACCTTTTAATCATCGTATGGAGGTTCAGCACATATGGTGCGGGTGCTTAGCACGTATGGTGCGAACGCTTAACACCAATGGTGCGGATACTTTATAAGCTTGAAAAAAGCAAACTATGCTTAAACTGTAAAAGGCAATTAAGAGTGCTTTACGATGTTGGATAGAATACGCATGATGAGTGACAATAAACAACATCGTTGTATTATCGTCTTAATAATAATAAGGTGTAGTAGTTTATAAGATCAGTTTAATTCCACGTAGTGGCATAAATAAAGTTTTGAATAATCTGATATAATTGTTTGATTTATCGTACAATTAAGTGTAAAAACGCCCAAAAACATGCACAAAGCTATATGGTTTGTGCAATAGATAGTGTATTTTTAATAAAAAAACTTGCACACATGGAAAAAAAACAGTTCCTTTGCAGCGCATTTTGAATTTGGAAATCAATATTAAACATTTTAAAACTTACAATTATGTCAGAAATTGAATCAAAAGTAAAGGCTATTATCGTAGAGAAGCTCGGCGTTGATGAGGCTGAGGTAAAACCAGAGGCAAGTTTCACAAACGACCTTGGTGCTGACTCTTTGGATACAGTAGAGCTCATCATGGAGTTTGAGAAGGAGTTCGGTATTTCTATTCCAGACGATAAGGCTGAGAAGATCTCTACAGTAGGCGACGCTATCTCTTACATCGAGGAGAACGCTAAGTAAGGTTTACTCAAGATAAAAGTACCAAGCAAAGCGTATGCCTTTGCTTGGCTTTTTTTTTAACTTTACTTTTTTAATTTATATTTCACGCATGGAATTAAAAAGAGTAGTTGTAACAGGTCTTGGCGCCGTTACTCCATTGGGTAACACTCCAGAGGAGACTTGGCAGAACATGCTGGCAGGTAAGAGTGGTGCTGCTCCTATTACACATTTCGATACAACCCAGTTCAAGACGAAGTTTGCTTGTGAGGTAAAAGACCTTAACATCAATGATTACATTGACCGTAAGGAGGCTCGTAAGCTCGACCGTTACACCCAGTTGGCTATGATTAGTGCTATTCAGGGTGTTAAGGACGCTAACTTTGACTTAGAGAAGGTTGACAAGAACCGCGTAGGTGTAATCTACGGTGTAGGTATTGGTGGTATCAAGACATTCGAAGATGAGGTGAGTTATTACGCACAGCATCCAGAGAATGGTCCTAAGTTCAATCCTTTCTTCATTCCGAAGATGATTGCAGATATCGCTTCTGGACAGATTAGTATGCTGTATGGATTCCACGGTCCTAACTATACAACAACATCTGCTTGTGCTTCTTCAACTAACGCTTTGGCTGCAGCATTCAACCAGATTCGTCTTGGTAAGGCTGATATTATCGTTAGTGGTGGTGCTGAGGCTGCTATTTGTGCTTGTGGTGTAGGTGGTTTCAATGCTATGCATGCACTTTCTACACGCAATGATGATCCAGAGCACGCTTCACGTCCATTCTCTGCAAGCCGCGATGGCTTCGTAATGGGTGAGGGAGCTGGTTGTCTTATCCTTGAGGAGTTGGAGCATGCAAAGGCTCGTGGTGCTAAGATTTACGCAGAGATGGTTGGTGAAGGCGAGTCAGCTGACGCTCATCATATTACTGCTTCTCACCCAGAGGGTCTTGGTGCTAAGCTCGTTATGAAGGCAGCACTTGAGGATGCAGGTTTGAAGCCAGAGGATATCGACTATATCAACGTTCACGGTACATCAACTCCTGTAGGTGATATTTCAGAGGCAAAGGCTATCAAGGCTTTGTTTGGTGATGCTGCTTACAAGTTGAACATCTCTTCTACAAAGAGTATGACTGGTCACCTCCTCGGTGCAGCTGGTGCTGTAGAGGCTTTGGCTTGTGTCATGTCTGTGAAGGAAGATATCGTTCCTCCAACTATCAACCATGAGGAAGATGATAAGGATCCTGAATTGGATTACAACTTGAACTTTACGTTCAACAAGGCACAGAAACGTGAGGTACGTGCTGCACTTAGCAACACCTTCGGTTTCGGTGGTCACAATGCTTGTGTTGTATTCAAGAAGTATGCTGAATAATATAATTGATAGAATAAAGCTCCCTTTCCGCAAGGAGAAGGAGCTTTATTTGTCTTTGTACCAAATTATCGGCATTATTCCTCACGATATCAGTTATTATAAGACTGCACTCTTGCACAAGAGCGTAGCGCGTCGTAACGCAAAGGGTAAGCCAGTAAACAACGAACGCCTTGAGTTTCTTGGTGATGCTATTCTCGATGCCATTGTCGGTGACATTGTTTATGAGCACTTCCCAGGCAAGCGTGAAGGTTTCCTGACCAACACTCGTTCAAAGATAGTACAACGCGATACGCTAAACCGCCTGGCAAAAGAGATGGGAATCGGACAGTTGATTCTCTCTAACGGGCAGACGTCTTCGCATAACAGTTATTTAGGTGGTAATGCTTTTGAGGCACTCGTAGGCGCTCTCTATCTTGATCATGGCTACAATGCTTGTATGAAGTTTATGAAGCAACAAGTCCTTGGGAAGCTTATCAATATTGATAAGGTTGCTTACAAGGAGGTGAACTTCAAGTCAAAACTCATCGAGTGGAGCCAGAAAAATAAGGTCAATATGGAGTTCAAGCTGATTGAAAACCAAAAGGATAAACAGGGTAGTCCTACTTTCCATTTCCAAGTGATTATGGAGGGTATTCCATGTGGAGAGGGACACGGTTATTCTAAGAAGGAAAGCCAGCAAGAGGCTTCCAAACTTACGCTCCAGCGTTTGCGTCGTGAGCCCCAGTTTATAGATGAGGTTTTTGCCGCCAAAGCCAACCGTACAAAGATGGAAGAAGAACCAGTGCTCAATGTTCCTGAGACTTCACAGGACATGAACTTCATTGAAGGTTCTGAACCAAAGGTTGAGAAACATGAGAATCCTTTCCAAACAGAGGTCTTTGATGAGAAATCATCGGCTGCTGATGAAGTGAAAGAAGAACTAACTGATTCCTCTGTTGAGGAAGAAAAGAAGGCTAACAATGAGGATTTTGACCTCTCTGATATTTCTCATTCTAAGTCTATTGACCGCGAAGCTATTATCGCTGCTGCTGAGGCAGAGGCTTTTGAAAATTAATAAATAGCGGTAAAAGAATTAATAAGACAGGCGTTTACAGCCGATGGTAAGTGATAATACCTATCACATTCATCATCTTCTGTAAACGCCTGTTGCTTTTTTTGCTGTTTTGTTAGTATCTAATAAGGTACTATTTAAAGCTAATAAGCCTAATTATTTCTATTAGCCTAATAAGCCTAATAAGGCTAATTGGTCCAATTAGGCTAATAAGCCCAATAAACCCAATAAGTTCAATAGGGCTAATAGCCTATTACTTTGTCATAATTTTTCATATCTTGATTTTTAATAGCTACTCTTTTGGCTTCTAAAAGACGCCCAATTGACTTGCAAAAGGTGCCCTTTTGAGGTCTAACTAACGCCCTTTTGAAGTCCAATTAAGCACCTTTTACCTTACTACTTTATAACTAATTGATTTCCTTATGGTTACAAACCTGCTTTTTGTATGTACTTTTGTCGTTATTTATAGATATCTTATTTGAAATTATGTAATGATTTTTCACACCCTTGTCTGTATATTTTCGAAGTGTTTAACCCCAATCAGTCATTAGATTACAATACACATTGTGGTTAATGACTGATTGTGTTTAAAAGCCTTCGAGAATCTTTTTATATCTCCATGATAAGCCGTTCAAACTTATCATTATCAACGCGTGAACGGTTTTTTACACGTGTTTTATAGGTGTTAATGGTGTGTACAGAGTAGTTGAGGAAGGTAGCGATACGTTCAGAATCAGTGATACCCAATCGGATAAGCGCAAAGATACGCATCTCGGTTGTAAGTTGTTTCTTATCGAGTGGCTTCTGATCTGGTTCGTCAAAGAGTTCGTTGTATCGTTCGATGAAATGGGGGAAAAGCTTCAAGAAAGTCTCATCAAAATCCACAAACATCGACTTTCTCTCTTCTCCTAATTCACTCTCTTTTAATGAAGAACGCAAGTCTTCAAATCGATGCATGGAAATCTTGCGATCAATCGAACGATAAAGTTTCTCGACTTTATTGATATATTCTGAGTTGATATAGAATGACCTACCAATATATTCATCCTTGATTTTATTCACTTCTTCCAACTGTTCGTTCTTAACTTCTAACTGTTGGTTGCGTCGTGCGATAAGTGCTTGTGCCTTCTTCAGCTTTATCATTTGCTTACGGATAAACCATCCTGCCATCAACAAGCCAATGACAAAGAGGATGAAGATTATTGCAGCCATAGCAATAGCATTGCGTTGCCCCTGCATTATCTTGTATCTATCTTGTTCAATGATAGGTAATATGCTGCTAACCTCAATCACACGCTGTCTTGCTCCATAGAAATTAGCATTTGCGAGCGACTCTCTTACATACTCCGTAGCGTGCTGTATGTCTCCTTCTTTATAGAGAAGATTAGCCAATGTACAAAGGGCAGTAGTCTCTCTGACCACTCCTTCGTTGTCATATATGGCTGCTTGTGCAAGATAATCCATTGCCAAGTCATTCTCCTTTAGAAAGAGATAAATCCAGCCAATACAAGATGTAACAATGGCTTTGTGGTGCAAATCCACTCCTTTCTTCTGTAAGAACTGTTTGAAAGTATCAAGAGAAGCCTCGTATTTCCGTTCCTTCATCTGTTTCATTCCAACCGCATAGAGCCATTCTGTTGAGCCTGCTGGGAGATAATGAAGTAGGGAATCGGTATATATACCTGCTTGTTTCACGTATTGACTCTGGTAGGGTTCAGTGCGTGTATAGTCAGATACGTCATAGTAAAGGCGTGATGCCATGGTGTAATAAAGCTTTCTTGCATTGGGATTAGTTCCTTCCGTGTGAATAGAATGTAGTTCGTTGAAAGCTTCTGTGTACAATCCAGCAGACAAAAGACAGAATACTAAGTCGCAATGTGCTTCAACTTCATAGTTAGGATTCTTCAATCTGCGTGCTTCGGAAAGGAGATGATTAGCATAGGCGTAGGCAGAATCATATTGATAAGATGAATATTCTTTGAATAACTGTCGGTCTATTTCGAATCTATCCTTCGCTGGAATCGTTTTCAAACGGTCCTTTAATCGTTTGATTTTCTCAAGTTTTTCATGTTCATAAAGCTTTTTCTTTTCTAAACTTTGGTCGAGTTGGTGTAGCCGTTCTTCCCATTTCTCATTATTCGCAGCACTGAATAAGGGGATAATAAGAAATAATAATGATAGATATATCTTCATAAACGTATTCATCTGAGGTATTGTTTATTGGTAATCAGATGTTTTTTGTCATCCAATCTACTTGCAAAAATAAAACTTTTATTAATAACTACAAAAAAATATCGACTGGAACTTCTATCCAGCCGATACTTTTATGTTCTATGGGTGAGTTTTCATTAGATTACTCCCCATAGGTAGCTATGACATTATCTTACGATAAATTTCTTTCCCTTATGGATATAAAGACCTGGTTTTAGATTCTCCTTGGATGTTGAAACCTTATTTCCTTGTAGGTCATAGTAGGCTTCATCCACAGCTGTCTTACCTAACAAACCTTCGATACGGTTGGTCTGGTTGAGGTTATTCAAGTCGTCTGGAGAATTGACTTCACCATCAGAGAAGAATCTGATAGCACCCAATGGAATCTTCAATTCAATACTCTTCTTATTAGCGTCGTCACTGCCATTCACCTCATCTCTATAATCATGAGTGTCATTTACCCATGCTGTGAGTGTGTGAACACCATTTGTTGCTGTCCAAGTACTCTTTCCGTTCGTACCACCAGTTGCTGAAAGTGTAATCTTCTGATGTGACTTCAGACCGCCATAGTGCTTATCGTTCCATGTGATAACACTGGTATTGCCATCAATCTGGAACTGAACACCGAGCTTTGTACCTGCTGGTACGTCTCTATCACCTGCATTAACAATTGTCGCAGTGAAGCGTACTTCATCGCCAGGATTAATGGTTTTCTTGTCGAAGGCAACCTTTGTAACAACGAGGTCATAGCCTCCTGTGACAGGAGTATAGTCTCCGTTGTCATCCTTTTCATCGACATTAAACTTCTTTCCAAGGGTGTTATTGTCTCTTGTTAACTCATCAGTAAGTTTGTTACGATAGTCAGCTTCAGCCTTTACAGCGTGTCCTCCAGCTGTTGCTTTCCATGCTGTTTGAGTTGTAAGGATAACGATCTGCTTTGCTTTCAGTCCTTTCTTATAGCTTGCAGTGACGTAACTCTCCTGTCCGTCGACAGTCACCTTCACACCGATATTTACACCAGCAGGAATGTCGACATTGCTTACATTCTGAAGAGCAAACTTAAAGGTAACATCGTCTCCTTCCTTTAGAACAGTATTACCTTCGGCATTCTCCCAACGTAAACCTCGTAAAGCGACATCATATCCCTTGATACCTTCCAACGGATTAACGATACCTCCCTGCTGACTTGTGTCTGCTTCAGGGAAATCAGGTACCTTATACGTAGCGTCACTCAGGTATTCATAACCGATAGCTGCCGCACGTGCCTTGTTATTATCAGTCCATACAGGCCATGTCTGGTTGTTTTTAATCTTGTCCTCGCTAACGTTTGCAATCTTAATACCATTGCTAAACTTCACGCCATCGACGTCTAAACGAATCGCACCAGTAGAGTGTTCCCATGTAGAATACTTTGTTGTCTGTCCTGCAAGAGAAGCACCAAGAATCTCTGTGTTCTTAAATTCAATGCCAGAAGGGCCTGACATAACACGGATAGCATCGAAAGGAGAGTCATAAATCTTCGTATTATTGAAGACTACATTACGTACACCACCTTTGATGTCAATGGCAGCTAAGTCCTCATGCCAGCTGTCATCGTTGGTTCCACAGCGTACAAGTATGTTGTTATCAAAGCTAATCTTCTGTGTATTTGTATACTTTGGGCCAGGGAATACATCATTCAGATGAATACCTGAAGCCATGAACATATCAGCAAGATAGTTGTTATAGATTTTATGACCATCACCACCATAGAGGGCAATACCGCCTGCACGCCAGATAAGTTCAATGGTATTGTAAGCGAAGGTGTTGTTCTTTTCGTCCACAGCACCCATTGTATGATCGTTCCACATTGCCAAACCGTCATCGCCGTTGTTACGAACACTACAGTTATAAACCGTTGCATTAGATGTTCCTTGGCAGAAGTTCACACCGTCAGCGAAGTTATTACGGATACGACAGCTGATAATCTTCAGATCATTGCTATAATCTACTTTACCGTTGTAATCGCCTATCCAGAAGCCACACTCAAAGTGATCTTCCCATACATGATGGATAACGCTTCCGCCTTTGAAGATATCCATGAAGCATTTATACACTGCTTGCTGGTTATGACGACTCCTCAAATTAGAGTTGAGGTATAGGTTACAGATTTCAACATTGTTGCAGTAGCCATCTGGTCCGTGTGAGCCATTACCGCCAGAGATACCTCCTCCGAATGGATTAGGGTTCGTAAACTTAAGGTTAGTATACCACATACCAGCACCAGTAATCTTTACGTCGGATCCAAAGATGTACCAGATACCGCTCAATTCGAATGTTCCAGCAGGAATATAAAGCACCTTTGAGCCTGCATCAGCATCTTTTAAAGCTTCCTCAAAAGCCTTGAGATAATCTTTTCCTTTGATATACTTGCTGTATTTAGCATCTGTAACGTTCACCGCACCAGCAGGGCATTCAATCTCTTCAGGCACAACCTCAGTCTCAATGAAGTCTACTCCATAGTCATAACCATTGGCACCAGAACTCTGAATGCGGATTCTATCGCCTGCTCGAAGTGCCTTATTCAGAAGGAGGTGGGTCTCATCAAAGGCAAAACAAGCTGGTCCACCATCATTTTGATCAGCTGGATTACCACCAGAAAAGTACTGATACATATAATAAGATGTCAGATTGACTGTCTGTACCTTCTTATCATTTACATAGACATCTAACGAACCATTCAATCCCATTCCGTCAGGAGAATCAGGCATTGTAAAGCGCAATGTCACACCATTAGCATCTCCCTTCATGGTCCACTCGGCGTAGGAACCATTAGAAGGAAGGTCAACATACGACTGACGAGAAGCCTGCGAAGCTATATTTTTACGGTCCCAAGTAGGAGAGGTCTTCAACGTTGCGCCTCCACCAAGCGTTGCTGTCTCAGAGTCGTAACGTGTGTAAGGCATCAAAGCACCCACTCGTCCCTTAGCATCAGCTGACGGGATATTCCAGTCATCAGCGTAAGATGCCTTTGACACCATCGTACCAGACAATAGAAGTGTCAGAGCGATTAATAACTTTTTCTTCATCATATTACTTGATTTTGTTTTTATAAAATGAGTTCTTGAGATTAGATTTCTGATGACAAAAATAGAGTTTTCATACAAGAAAGTAAAGTTAAAAAAGCCAATTCCAAGTATATAAAAGAGTTGTAAAAATTACTTTGCTGATTATCAGTATGTTACAAATTTATTAATTGAACTTAATACAAATAAAATCTATGGATATTAAGGGGTGACTATGGCTTTTATTGCATTTTTATCTTCAAATAACAAAGTTATATTATAGGATGTAGTTAATTAAATTAAATGTACTGATTGTGAGCTATTTATCTACTATAAGTACGCTTATAGCTCTCTCTTTCCTTTATATTTGTAAATGACAAGCTCCTCAAAGTAGTCTTCATAAACATTTTTTTTTGTAATTTCGCTTTCGGAAATGATGATAAATCTTGGTGTTTTTACCTGCAATATAGAAATCATTAGGTTTCTTTATTCTGTGTAATGCAGAGCAAACAGTTTAATGAATTAAAGTTAGGTTTAGTATAACGAAGTGCAAACTTCAGAATGATATTTGGTATATATATTTGTTATTTGGGTAATTTAAGTAATATAGATTTAATTAGACGCATTTTAATAAGTTAATTAAAGAAGATAGAGCTTGTCGTGAGACAGGCTCTATCTTTTTATTTTCTATTCTGCAAATTATAGTTTCAAGCTTTACAGAACAGGCTTTTTATGGTTCTTCTGTTAGTTACATAGATTGGAAATAGAATAAAAACTAATCCACTTGCATGCTATGGTTATCCTAAATAGGATGGTCTTACTAAAAGGGAATAAACTAAGCGATAAATGCAAATTGATACTATTTTATCCGCCTTCTACAAACTGCTTATTCCCTTATTATTTGAAGTTTGTAAACTATTTTCGTACACTTCAAAACCAATACATGCTCTTTTGGCCTCTAAAAGACGCCTAATTGACTTGCAAAAGGTGCCCTTTAAGAGGCTTACTAACGCCCTTTTGAAGTCCAATTAAGCACCTTTTGTTTTGCTACTTTATAACTAATTGATTTACTGTTGGTTGCAGACTTGCTTTTTAAGCGTGGTTTTATCCTTATTTATAGCAGTTTTCTTCGAAATAATGTAATGATTTTTCAAATTCTTGTCTGTAGATTTTTAACCCCAAATCGGTTATTAGAGGCTAAACATATTTTGTTTTATTATCGAGCAGATTGTTTGGCTTTGGAACGCAGACGTAGCGGGCTACGTCAAGTTACAAAGACGGACAAGATGCCGATAAGAAAATAAAAGATGTTAGGAAACAATACCATAGTAATAAGAATTATTCATATTGTGGTCTAATGACCGATTGGGGTTAAATTTAGGTCTTTAGTAATTTGGGGTGATAATGATTCGGATAAGCTTAGGTTTCTGACGAAATGTCACACGGAGAAATGGAGGGTACGGAGGATTATTAAAACAAAGTAATGGTAGTCACGGAGGCACCGTCGGTGCGTGGAGCTACGGAGATTGTTTACGAGTGTTATTAGAGATTTTATTCACAAAGCGTTTATTCCAAAAGTTATTAGGAATCGGTACGCTATATCTCTGTCGCTCTTTGTGCCATCGGCACCTCTATGTATGGGTTAAAGCTCCGTCCCCTCCGTCTCTCCGTGTGCCTTATAATATAACAGTTTTAGATTATCACTCCATATTTCGGAAGAACCTTAAATGTTAATAATTGCATCCCTTTTAGCTGAAAATTTGTCGTTTTGATGCTTTTAAAGGGCTAAAAGAGTAATATTCAAGTTATATTATTTATACTTTAGGATGATAAATGGGTATTGATTATCAGTAGTTTATAAGTTTTATTACTGATTTATGTTTATACAATCATCATTTTTCTTTACTTTATAAATAATGATAACTAACTTTGCCAATAAAGAAACAATCAAAAAAAATAAATTTTCAATAACTAAAAACAAGATTCACTATGAGAACAATCAGAGGTAATTTGTTCGCTATTGGACTACTCTTTTCTACGGCAATGGCGTTCACGGGATGTTCTACAGTTGATGACGGAAGTTTCACAGCACCGATAACGCTGAGTGAAAAGATTGGCGGTAAGTGGGTTGTTAACTCTGTTTTGCAGACTGATGAGGCGAATGCTCGTACAAAGACATTGACAGACCTACTCGATTTTGACACGTTTGTCATCAATCTAAACCAAGATGAGGCTGGTAATCCTTCGACTTTCACGGTAGAAGGTAGTGCACCACTTCTGTTGCCAACAAGTGGCACATGGAAGATGGATTACAATTTCACAAAGAGTGATAACACGCCGAGTCGACTCCTTCTCAATGACGGAAAGGCTGAGACAGCACTCACTGTAACGGCTGTGCCGGGGAATACGAAGACACTGGAATATCGCTTGACACGCAAGACAAACGGCCAGCCTTTTGTTTCTTACACTTACAATCTGACGCAGGCAGTTAAGTAATTTTGGAGTTTGGAAGTTATCAGTACTTATTCTCTTGGGCTTATCAAAGATTCAAAGTCTTTCTTTTGTAGGACTTTCTTATAAGCCACAATCTTACTTTATTACTTCCTAACTCCCCTAAAATAACAGAATCAATATGAAGAAGATATTATTTGCATTGATGTGCTTGTTCCCCTTGGCATTGTTTGCTGATGGTGTAGAACTACCGAAGGCACCAAAGTGCTGGACAGTTCCTACTGTCTTCACGGCTGATGAAGAGGTTACTTTCTATTATGATTTGACCGATGTCGGTTTTCAGGAGGGTGTTGACCTCTATCTTTGGGCATGGCAGCCAACTGAGCCAGATGCTGGTCATGGTGGCAATTCATCTGACTTTGCGAAGTTGGAATACGTTGGTAACAACATCTATAAGAAGACAATGGTACCAACACAGTACTTTAACAGCGATGTTTCAAAGTTTGAAGATGATGCGTGGCCAGGCTTTTGGCAGCGTCTGAAGACGAAGGATGGTAGTATGTGGTCGGGTGTTTTCGCAGCTCCTGACAGCCGTTCTGAATTCAAGGAATTTAAGAAGTCGGGTGATGGAATCCGTTTCTTCAGTGGCAAGAAAGATAAGGGTTTCACAGATAAGTTCACCTTAGACGAGCCGTTGACAGTAGTTTTCAATCCTGATGTATATAAATTAGGTGAGAAGACATTGACAGAATTGGCAAAAGATGCCGACTTCGTAGAGTTTGCTGCACACTCAGGTTTGAACGATTGGACCGTACAACAGACCTTGGATG
>ERZ773197.960-NODE-960-length-21281-cov-17.091256_pt1 | contig 21281 bp, 22 predicted proteins | sample MGYA00580999_ERZ773197 | MGnify/ENA primary metagenome ERZ773197 (study PRJEB29015, sample SAMEA2738166) | human oral metagenome | biome: human oral; feature: human-associated habitat; material: saliva | place: China | collected 2185 ...
GATATATCGCTCTTGCGCTTCGTTGAGTTTCTTATAATAAGACTCAGCAACTTGCACATGTTCCTCGTAGGCATCTTGCAGACCTTTCAGACCGCTATCAGAGAACCAGTTACCTTCCTCGTGGCGTGCTTTCATCACCGCAAGACGATAATCATTCACAGAGTCACGGAGTTTATTTATCTCCGCTTGTTTCTGCGCTGCTTTCTCGTATAGGCTATCTTGATTAGGAAGTACGCTACTAAGCGTTTGCATCAACTGAATAGCTGCGCTTATGATAGCCAATATCACGCTTGCCGACTCAATAGCTTTCATAGCGTTTGAGCCTGCCTTGCCTACTGCCGTAACGCCATCAGAGATAGTTTGATAATAGGTCATCACAGAGCCAAAGAGAGAGAATATCTCTCCTGTCTGACCGCCAAGTTTACCGCCTAACTCACCCATCTTGTCAGCAACACCTTGAATAGACTTCGTAAGTGTCTTATGTGCGTTCTCAATCTTATGAGTAGTTTGTGCGACCTGCTGACCTTTGGTAGCAGCGTCCGCCTCTGCATCTGCTAATTCCCAATATTCAGATACCCATTTTTTAAGGTCTTTATCGTAGCCTATGCTCTTGACTACCTTCTCGCCTTTCCTTACTCTATCTCGCCTGTTCTCGGCTGCTTTCAATTCTTCCTGCTGATGAATCAACTCTTCTGTCAGTTTCTTCATCATTCCGATAGGGTCACGGCTGATAAGCTCATCAATCATTCCATTGATAGCATCGAAGTATGTCTTTATCCCTTCTGGGTTGAGTGCTTCTCCAGCTGCTTGTTTTACCTCATCGAACCTATCAATAAGGCTATTAAGAGTTGATGTTGACGCACCATTCAAGTCATCAAAAGCAACTACATAGTTTGGGTCTTTCTTTAACTGCTCAAAGGCAAGTGACATTTGGTCCTTGCCATAGTTTGCTTTAGCTTCAGTTAACGACCTATAGAGTGCTTCAACTCTATCTTTGTCATTTCGCTTCTCAGCCTCCGAAATAGCCTTGTTAATGTCAGATACAGTCTTAGAATATTCCTTTGCAAGACTTGCTTTTTTATCGTAGTATGATTCATTTGCTTTGATAAGTGAGTCTTCATGTGCTATTTGTTCTTGCTTCTCCTTTTCAAGTGCATCATCATACTTCTTCCATATAGCACTTGTCTTTGCATCATAATTCTTATATTCATCTTCTGTATATCGCTTATCAGATGACGCATTTTTATACTCGCTACTTTCATAGAAGTTAAGTCCTTTATGCTTCTTGTTGATACTCCACGCTTGCTTAGCTTGGTCGATACGCTTTTGCTTCAAGTCTTCAAAGGCTCTATCTACGGCCTGTTGTTCTCTTTTCCTGTCAAGTTCTATCTGTCGTAACCGCTTCTCAGCACCTTCTTTCATGAGGTCTATCTCTGCCTGCTCGGTTTCGTTTGCTAAGTCCTCAATGGTGCGTGCTTTTTCCATTCGAGATTTCACTTCATACTCAAACTCTCTCTCATTTTCAGCGTTACGTTCCTCTCTTTCCCTTTTAGCTTTATCGGCAGCCTCTTTCGCCTTTCTCTGAGCTTCCTTTGCATTGTCTGTATCATAAGAAGAAGAATACACCTTTTCTTTTTTCGCTAAGGCATTAATTTTTTTTCTTAGCTCGGCACCCTTGCGACCTGCTGCTTCTTGGTAAGAAAGAGCATTGAGTTGCTCTTGCAAGGCTTTCTTCTGCTCGGCAATAGGATTTGACTTTCCTTTGTTCTCATTATTCTTCGCAGCATTCTCTTTATCTAATTTAGCTTTCAGCGCAGAGGCGAAGTTTGCACCATGTTGTAATGAGCCTTGCTTGGTGTACTTCTTTCCATTAACTGATGCTACTTGCCCTTCTTTTAAACTTTCCCCTAAAGAAGTAAAGTACTTTGAAAGTCGAGCTAACTCTGGTATATCCATCTTATCCATCCATGCAGGAACCTTTCCTGTGAATTGAATCTCAAAGCCAATAGTATTCTTCTTGTACTTATCCATCAGCTTTTGAATATTCTTATACAGCTGATGTACTCCATCATTAGGACCTTGCAAAGCACGTGATATACCTGCGACTTTATCAGAAAAGGTCAGTGTCTTATCAGTAGCCCTTTTCTCCGCTTCCGCTACAGCGTTGATAGATTTATTGTAGTCATAATGAGCCTCTGTCGCGCCCTGAATAGAATCTATGTACTTCTGTACAAGATTGTCTTGCTTTAACCAACCACCATCAGTCCACGCCTTATCAAGCGCAGCCTTACTGACACCCATAGCCTCCATCTTCGCCCTTATCTTTCCGTAGATTTCATTAAGCCCCTTATCGTAAGCAGAACCAGTCTTGTTGGCTATAAGGTCAGCGTTTTCTTGGACGGTCTGACTGATAACGGTAAATATAGCTGACGATTTCTCTCTCACCTCATCAGCACTACCGAACATCTTATTCAATATAGTGTCGCCTGTGGAATAAAAGGTTGCATTGGCAAGGTCTTTTCTTAACTGCTCGTTAGCAGAATTAATCTTATCATCGAATTCCTTATTTCCAGCATCTATATTGTTCAATCTTTGACGTTCGATAGCTTCTTCCTTAATCAGAGAGATAGCCATTTCACGTTTTTTATTCACAGTATCTATGCTGTCACCCTCCTTAATTCTTGCTACACCACTCTCATCCAAGACTTGATTTAATTCTTCAAGTACATCTTTTGAAAGCTTTGTGCTTGTCGTAACAGTCTTATTAGAGTTAGACAAGCCTTTCACTTCATCTGACAAAGTCTTAACCTTTTGTATAGACCTTGCTGCTGATTCTCCATATTTGTTAGACGCTGTAGCTAATTCTGTTGTTTCGTCGTCAAGTAATTGCATAGCCGTAAACACAGCTGTTAAAGCTACAGCAAGTGCGCCAACAGGATTTGATGCAATAGCAACTTTTAAAGCATTGAGAGCATTCTTAAATCCCATAGTAGCTACAGATGCCATTGCCTCAGCTTCGGACATAGCAATACCCTCTGCCTTAGCTAAAGCCATCTGAACAGCGGCTTTTTCCATAAGGAGATTATGAATTTTCTGATATGTACTCCATGCAACAACAGCAGCCTTTGCTATACCATAAGCAGCTGCAACATTGAGGACTATCTGACCTATCTCCTTCCAATGCTCAACAAGATAAGAAACACCGCCAAGAGCGTCATTAATAACGCCCTCATTGGCTTTTCCTATGTCATTAAACATAGAATCAATAGCATCTTCAATATTTGATATCTGACCTGTAATGGTATGCGACTGTGCTTCCATAAGACCACCAAAGCGGCTGCCAGCATTAGTCATATTCTCTATAGCCTGCTGAACCTCTGCTGCTCCAACCTTGCCAGCCGTTACGAGTTCTCCAACCTTGTCCTTGGTGACTCCAAATATCTTAGCTAATTCGTCAGCAATAGGAATACCGCGACCTTGGAACTGACGTAGGTCTTGAGTAAACATACGCCCTTGCGTCATGGTTGTTCCATATAGGTATACCAAGTCATTCAGAGGAATAGACAAACCTGCAGCAATATCACCTAACCTTATCAACGTCCCGTTTACCTCATCGGCTTGGGTGCCATAAGCTAACAATTGCTTTGCGCCCTCAGACACGCTTTTAAGGTCAAAAGGAGTAGTAGCTGCCGTCCTAACAAGCTGACTCATCAAATCATTTGCCTTGTCAGCACTTCCAAGCATAGTTGTAAACGCAACCTCTAATTGCTGGAATTGACCGCGCACCTCTAATACATTTCTTACAAGCTCCTTTGCAGAGAACGCACCAGCAGCAGCGGCAGCAGCAGATTGGACTTTTGAAAACACTTGCTCAATACCTTGTCCACTCTGTTCTACGACCCTTTGTGTTTGTCTAACTCCATTCTGAACACCTTGGAGAGCTGATAACATATTACCATTATCCCCCGTGATTTAAGAAACTTTAATGTTGAGGCTGATTTACAACGAGTTGCAGAAACCTTATTTTCCGAACGTAACAAACAAGTAACAAGGCTAACCATATAATTCGTATTTGGATAGTGTGTAGGAAGATGTAAAAGGAATGTCTTAGGCGTCTGTTTTTCCGTCTGTAACCGCATTTGTTGCCATGTGTGGGTAGTTGTAGGGGAGATTAGTTTTTGAACACTTAGATACGATAAGAATAAACCCACCCTAACCTCACGGTTAAGATGGGAGTTGCCGACACATGCTCTTTCAAAGACATTTATCAAAATAACTTGCATGGTGGTCGGTCTTTTGTTTCATATCTGTCAGGATTTTGCCATGTCGTCTATCAAGTCCCGATACATGGACAGTGCCGTAAGTGGCAGGTGGCTCTCTGAACCATACATTTCAAGTTGGTCATACTGACTGACCGCCACAGCCATCGCATCACAGATGAGAGCCTTTTCCTCGTGCATACCTTCATCTGTCCGAAGTTTCTCTATTCTCTCTGCTACCTTGTCCGTTACTTCAATCGTCTTCATAGACTACCCTTTCCTGTTAGTTTGCCATAGGCAGAAAGCCTCATGAGTTCCGACTGCTTGACCTTTCCCGCCTGTACAATAAGTGCTGCTGCAGCGTCTATCAACTCCTTTAGGTTTTCTGGTATCTCATACCCATTCGTATTCTTTTCCATATCGTTTTAGTTTTATACTGCCTCTAAAAGTTCGTGGGTGTCCTTAGCATCTGTTTTCCTACTCAACTCCTCAATGAGTTTCTTATGTGCGAGGAGTACCTGTACCGTATTCAAATCACTCATCATCAAGAACGTTTCCTGTGGATCTATGAGTTTCTCTACTGTATCGGAGATAGCGTTCAGTACATAATCGTGGAGTTCGATAAACTTTTTGCCGCTTCTGAACTCCTTTATCATTTCTGCGGTCTTGTCCGTTACTTCAATCGTCTTCATTATTGTTTGTTTAATTTGTTTATGAATGGTAGCCCCCAATGTACGGGGGCTTGTGATGTATTTAATTGCTCTTAGTGTGTCTGTTTTCTTTCCGATGGGGTGCAGGTAATGACCTGCCGATAAAACCTTGTATTCATGCTTATTTCGTTTTATACCGCTAATTGACAGTTGTATTGTGTGAACTTACGTGCTGGTATGCCAAGTGCTTCACTTACAAACCTGCGCATGTTTATTATCTCCTGTTTTGCTGATTGCGTCTTGATGTTAAGTTTCCTGCTGACATCCTCACTACTAAATCCTTTAAGATACCAGTGGTATATTTTCACAGTCCTTTTCCTGCGCTTATCAGTCTTGATGGAAGAAACCGCCTTTCTGACCTTTTTATCCAATTCCTTGCTGAGGCGGTCTGCCTTACTATCTCTCTCTGTTCTGTCCTCCACGCTCTCCGGTTCCGTGTCTGCAAGGAAAAAAGCGAACTGGTCTATTCCTACCGACTGACTTCTATCGAATGATACCCTTTTCCACTCGTATTTTATTGTCTGCAAGAGGAAGCCCAATGTGTCTTGCCCTGCATCTTTTGTTTCGTAGTATTTGAGGAAAGCGTCCTGCACGAGGTCGTTTGCATCTTCCATGTTGCAAGCGAGTGATAAGGCGTAGGATAGAGCCGTTCCGTAGAGGTCTGTTGCGTTGCTCTTGGTGTTCATAACTTCGTCTTTTTGGGAGGTCAAAAAATTATGCGATACGGATAAGGTTTGCTTTCTTGAAGCATCTGTATTCCTGCTTCTCGGTGTCGAAGTAAACCTGCACGCTGTCATTGCGCTTTCTGTCATCACCTTTGGTTGCAGGGATAAGTCCCTCTTTCAGTGTCCCATAGGCTTCTCTGATGCTTCCGTCAACCTTTTGGAAGTAGAACTTGACGATTCTCTTTGAGAGTTGGCTGCGGAGCTTGATGTTTGCCCAAGCGACCTTTAACGCCTCTGACATTGTGTAACCGTTTCTTTTAACGAACTGCCAAGCGAGTTTCATTATCGAACTCATCTGATTTTTAATTGTTGCTGTCATGTCTTTGAAATTTTAATTGTTATTTTGATGATGCAAAGATATATCATAATTTTGATATAACCAAAAGAAATAACGGAAAAACTATCATAATTTAGATATTTTAATAATGTATCTATATTTTGGCATCTAAATTAAATGTTGTTAATAATTATATCTTATATTTGATATATTACAGTATATTTATTATCTTTGCCAGCGTAACAAATATATTAAGATATGAATATATACATAAAAGAAGTAATCAAGGCAAAAGGTATGCAACTACAACAAATTTCAGAAAAGATTGGATACAAGTCTTTGCCATCGTTCTATCGGCAAATAAATGAACCCGAAAAGATTTCAATGAGAACTCTTCTCAAAATCGCTGAGGCTGCTGACTGTGAAGTAAACGACTTCTTCATCAAACCTGTTGGTGTTAATGAAATCAACAACATTACCGCCCTTGTGGACTACAATGGAACTCTTTATAGGGCTGATAATATCGGAGAGTTGGAAATGGTAGTGGAAAAGATTAAAACGGCTGAGAACGAAAGGAAATGAGCATGAAGAAAACTGCTATTGTATTTTTGTCTGTATTATTGTTAGGCTGCAATGCTCCAAATAAAAATATCAATGAAGACAACAATCACCCAAGGGTGGTAAGACTGATACGATCTTTCGAGAACTTACATCCAAAATGGGGCAACAATGAAGTTATTACCAAAAAACTGAATGATGAATTTAAGGATCAACTTGCAGACAGTCTAAAAGATACAACTTTTCTTTCTGACGTGTCTGTTAGGCTGGAAAGTATAAAAGAAACACAAGATGGGAAATATATCGCCAACTTCATAACACCCTATGCTAATAACGACAACTTGCTATTCAACATTGTTGGATATGTATCAAAAGAATGTGTGGACACTCTAATAGAAAAGAACTATTATTCTATCACTGGAGTATTCAAGGGATTTATCGAAAAAGATTTCGACGATTACCTTGATGTCAGAATGACTGACATCATAGGGAGGATAAAAAATGAAGAAAACGAAGAAGACAGCTATGGACTGGGAACAATCTTAATGGATATAAAAATCATAAATAAATCTCTTAAATCTGATAATTAAGATTGTTTTGATAGTTGTAAAGGTGTACGAATAAAACGGCTTAGGAGAGGCTTATTGGGGCTGAGGCTGGCATTGTACTATGGGTGTGTGGAGGAAGATACATAACCATTATTCTGTAATAGTACAATCATAGCTTCAATGTGTGTTTTGTAGGTGGAGGGGGCTGTTTTACTTTCTTGAATGGGTCTTATTCTTTCTTAGACGAGCTAATATAACAGGGGGATTATGATTTCTATAAGGAAATTTTTGTAATCCGCTTAGAACGACTTAAAAACATCTTAGGAGCGAGAAACCAAAAACCGCCAGAACCAATCAGTCCAGGCGGTCAGATAATCTTCTTACAAAACTTACCAAAGGGAAACTTTGCCAATCGTACCGAGGTCAAGTGAGGCTGTTGCCACTCCGAGAGCCTTGAACACGCGGCTCATGGTTGGAATACTGATACTGTAACCTTTCTCCAATCGTGAAATTTGGGCACGCTTCACTCCGATGCGCTCTCCCAATTCCTCTTGTGTGAGGTTCTGCTCAATCCTTGCCTTTTTGATTGCTTCACCGATTTGGAAAGCATGGACAGCTTCTGCAACACGTCTTTCGTGTTCGCTACGGTCTGGAGTACCGATAGGACCTAATGCCTCATTAAGCACTTCCCCCATTGAGTACACTTTGAATTTTCCTACTTGTTCCATATCTATTCTCCTTTTTCGTTGAAATACTCCTGTCTTATTCTCTCTGCTTTGGCAATCTCCTTTTGGGGTGTCTTCTGTGTCTTTTTGACTATGCCGTGCGTGGCTACTACCAAAGCATTGTTGCTTGTGTCCCAAAAGGCAAACAGGCGATATTGTATGCCGTTGTAGAGGGTGCGGAATTCCCAAATATCCGAGCTTTCCAATTTCTTGAATAACTCTGCGTTCTGCTCTCCCGATGCAATTCTGTGAGCATTGTAGAGAACCTTCTTCATTGCCGATTGAGGAAGACCGAGAACAAACTCTTTTGCTTCCTCCAGCATTACCAACTCAAATCCTTTTGCCATATAAGACTTTATTTGTTGGTGCAAAGATAGTGATTTGTTTCCAAAACACGAAACATTTAGGCTTATTTTTGCTCTGTTTTTCTGATTTTTAACGTTTTTGTGAGAAATGCTACCGTGTCGTGAAGTTACGTCTGTTAGAACCACGATTACAACCGTTTTCTGAAAATGCTCCGTTTCTCAAAAGTACAGACACAAATCCAAGAAATGCTACCATGAGTAAGAAATGCTGTCATATCAGAGAGAAACAGACGTTACTACCACCGTATGAACGTTTTTGTGAGAAATGCTACCGTGTCGTGAAGTTACGTCTGTTAGAACCACGATTACAACCGTTTTCTGAAAATGCTCCGTTTCTCAAAAGTACAGACACAAATCCAAGAAATGCTACCATGAGTAAGAAATGCTGTCATATCAGAGAGAAACAGACGTTACTACCACCGTATGAACGTTTTTGTGAGAAATGCTACCGTGTCGTGAAAAATATGTTGGTTGAGGCTGAAAAATGGGCGGATATTCCATTTACAGAAATTACCGCCCAAATCATTAAATATTCCTTGTGTTCTTTTCAATCGCCTCTAATGTACTTTTGAAACCGAAATCCGCTTTCTGTGTTTTAATAATTTCTTCGAGATAGGAATTTCTTGTTACAGATAGGTTAACAAGTTCATTCAGTCTTTGGTTCACATTTTCAACCGATCCACGCATTAAATCAACAAGTGCCCTCGTTTGCTCTCTCGTGATGTTACCAGCAGTTATCAACCCTATGAGGCTATTGGCTTGGTCATAGGAAATTGACGAAATACCATTAGCTGTTGCATTCTGCTGCTCATTCTCACTGCTAAACAGACTTACTCCCTTCTCTGATGCCATGCCTTTGTACTTACTCATAAGGTCATTGAAAGCTCCCTGCTGTCCTAAAATCTGCGTTGTCATGACATCAAGAATATCGACATAGTTTTTGAACTTTTCATCAGCAGACATAGACTGATTTTTCATCACGTCAAGCATCTTGTTATTGGCATCTTCAATGATTCCACTGAACAGTGTCTGGAATATCATCTGCTTGCCGATATTCTCAAGCATCTTACTTATGCTGTCTCCAAACGCTTTTCCAGCATCAGTTCCGTTCTTGAAAGCATCAACAAGTGCATCAGACATATTGTTGCCCAAATCTCCGAAAATTCCAGACAGGTAGTCTTTTAACTGCTTAGTTGCATCTTCCGCCTTATCGTAGAGGTCAATCATATTCTTCAAAGCCTCTTTACCCTCACCACTGAACTCACGGCTGTTGATGATACTTTCCGCCAACTTCTTATTGAAATTTCCTGCAGAATCTATCAACTGCGGATAAACATCAAGGATAGACGAGTATATGTCCTTCCCTTTGCCCCAACCAAAAAGTCCAGTCTTTTTGTGACCAGTCTTAATCTGTATGTCAGCAAGGCCCGAGTACGCCTTTTGAACTTCCGAATAGTCAAACAGTTTTACACCAAGCATTCCGAAGCCACCTTGATACTTCTTTTGCTGGGCGGCTGTGCCTTTAAGTTCTGAATTAAGTCTTTCGTAAGCCTCCCTCAACACCCCAACGGCATTCACCGCTTTCGTGTAGTCCAAATTGCCAAAAACTGTTGAAGCCTGCCCGAATGCAAGTTTTTCCTCCAACAATGCAAGGTTATAAGCTCTCTGTTGGGCTATGACTTCCTGTTGTATCTTTTTCAACGCCTCAGCATGGCGTGCGCTTGCTTGGAATGCCTTTGTTACAAAACCGATAGCTTCACCGGCAGCCGATGCAATACCACCGACAAGACCTCCTTGTGCAAATCCCTTTCCTATATTGGAAACTGAAGACATCACATCTGTAATGGTACTCATTGCATCAGCCATGCCTGTGTTTCCTGCGGCTTCAAACATTTCGGACAACTTACCTGTTATTCCTCCTATCAAGTCCGCTGTTTCTGATGCAGATGCACCGAGTTTTTTCAACTTGGCTTCTACGCTTTCACCTTCACCATCTTTGTTCTTAGAAAACAGATTTTTCAAGTCCTCTGCAAGTTGCTTGAACGGATTGGAAGATTTTGCGGCTTGCTTCAATTTCTCCAACTGCTCCGTTATTGCTTTTATCTGCTCCGGACTTGTCTTTAGTGTATTTAACTGCTCTGTAGTAAAACCAAAATTAGGAGTTATATCGCCAGTCTTGGTATTCTTCAGATAAGACAGCAATTCCTCTGTTTCCGCAATTATCTTTCTGATTTCCTTGTCGCTCTTGTCTGCGGCATCACCAAACAGGTCGACGAACAGAGTGGAGGATTCACGCATCTTGGAAACTTCCTCATCGTTGACGGACTTGATGGACTCCTTGCGCTTTCTTTCAAGTTCCGCTATGGCATTCTCACGCCCCTTGGTATCAGCAGGCATGGCTTCCAAGTCCTTGCGCTTCTTGTCAAAGTCTAAGTTTATCTGCGTGCGTCTTGCCTCGTAGTCCTGAAACTCTCCAAGCAACTTCCGATAGAGGTCTTTTTGCGCTTTCAACTTCTGCGAATCCGCAATGGCATCGTATTCATCAAGCTGTGCCTTTTGAGTTACATTCAAATCGTTTTCTGTAAGATTGAGGGAATTTCTGTAATCTTCTTGCTGTGCCTTTGTCGCCTTTGGATTCTGATTAAACCACTCATTGACTTTCTTGTCCTTGAGTGCTTCTATCATATCCTTGCGACGCTTTTCGTTTTCCGCTATCAAACGGTCATAGTTGAGGTTTATCTGCTCGATTTCTTTTTCGTAACTTTCTTCTTTAAGGTTTATACTCTGTTGTCTTAAAGCAAGTTCAGTTTCTTTCTGCTGTTCTAAGACATTATCCTCGTAGTCCTTAATTGCCTTGTTACGATCCCTCGTTTCTTCGGCTATACGCTCAGCCTCACGCTTTGCTTCCTCTCTTTCCCTTTTAGCTTTATCAGCAGCCTGTTTTGCCTTTCTCTCTGCTTCCTTTGCCTTCCTCTCTGCTTCCTTTGCGTTGTCTGTGTCATAAGAAGCAGAATACACCTTTTCTTTTTTCGCTAAATCCCTTATCCTCTTGCGTAATGTAGCACCTTTTTTACCTGCGGCTTCCTTATAAGAAAGGGCTTCAAGTTCTGCCTGTAACTCTTTCTTCTGTTCCTGTATCGACTTTTCTGATTTTGTAGACTTTGGTTTAGGCGACACCCCAACGGCATCTTTCTGCAAATCTACACCATATCTGTTCAAGATAAGTTTTTCTTCCTCTAAGGCTTCTCTCAGTTTTTCATTTGCTTCGTTTATCCTCTTTGTTTGGTCTCCAACCTCTTTAGAGCCAACAACTGGTGTAGGAATAAACGCACCTGCATTGCCGTACGTTACATTTCTTGCAGCAGATGCAGATTTTTGCTTCCTCACTGCATCATCCCTTTCGAGTTGGGCATTCGCTTTCTTCCTACCTATTTCAGCAAGTTTTTCCTTTGCCCCCTCCAATTCATATTTACGAGCAAGAGATTGCAAATATCTATCAAGGGCAGCCTTGTTTTCTATGTATTTTCCTGTTGTAACATCAAGCTGTGCATTGTAGTCGGGAATGAGGTCGTTTAGTTTTTTTATAGCCTCTTTGCGCTCATCCATAGAGAGTTTATCATTCTTAGCAGCAGCAACAAGCAAGTCTATCTTAGTCTTTTCCTCTGCTGCCTTACCAGCCGCCTCTTCCTCTATCTTACTTAAACTCTCCTGTGCTTTTGCCGCAGCATCAGTATTCTTGCTGAATAGATAAAAAGCAGCCGCCGCCGAAGTGATTACACTTACTATCAAACCGATAGGATTTGACTTTGATACGAGGTTAAACAAGAGCATAGCATCCTTTGCAGTATGCACACCTTTAGCGAGGGACAGGAAAGCGGTTACTGTTCCATAGATAGCCTGTACCTTATGTGCTGCGTAAACAGCAAGCAATGCTGCCTTGTAAGAACCATAAGCTACGACAACTTCCAAAACCACCTTGCCAACAGTCTGCCAATTTTCGACAAGAGTTGATACGGTTCCTAATCCTGTATTGATAACACCCTCATTGGCTTTTCCTATGTCATTAAACATTGAGTCAATAGCATCTTCTATATTTGATATCTGACCTGTAATGGTATGCGACTGCTTTTCCATAAGACCACCAAAGCGACTGCCAGCATTAGTCATATTCTCTATAGCTTGCTGAACCTCTGCAGCGCCAACCTTGCCAGCTGTTACGAGTTCTCCAACTTTATCTTTCGTTACACCAAATATCTTAGCCAACTCGTCAGCAATAGGAATACCGCGACCTTGGAACTGACGTAAGTCTTGTGTGAACATACGACCTTGTGTCATGGTGGTGCCATACAGATAAACTAAGTCATTCAGAGGAATAGACAAACCTGCAGCAATATCACCTAACCTTATCAACGTCCCGTTTACCTCATCGGCTTGGGTGCCATAAGCTAACAATTGCTTTGCACCCTCAGACACGCTTTTAAGGTCAAAAGGGGTTGTTGCAGCAGTCTTAACAAGCTGGTCCATGAGGGTGTTGGCTTTCTCTGCACTTCCAAGCATGGTTGTAAATGCTACCTCTAACTGCTGGAATTCTCCACGAACGGACATGACTTTTGAGGCAAACTGTTGAGCAGAGAAGGCTGTCAGCATACCAGCGGCAGCAGTCGTGATTCTGTTTATCATACCGTCTATACTTGCCCCCGAGTCCTCTATCTTCTTAGCCATCGATGAGGCTGCTTCTTGCGACTCCCTAAAACTGCGCAACAACGAACTGTTGTCGCCCGTGATTTCAAATTTTAATCCTGCCATAGTCTTTTCGTTCTTTATTCGTTATGTATTTCTTCATACAAAAATGAGTTTATTTCCAGTTTTCTCCAGCAATGAAGTTTCTGACTGCCTCCGCATTGTTACCATTCACAATATCATCAGAGAAGATATGGGCTTGTTTTTTTTCTTCTTCTGTGAGATAGACCGAATTTGGCTGATCCTTGTAGAGCATCATGAGATTTGTGTAACTGATGCCCCACACGGCATAGTCGAAAGTCCAACCATACCTCTCACAAGCAAAATCGAGCAAGGTTCCGTAGATAGTCTTTCCACCAAAGAAAATAGTGTTGCTGTTTTTTTTAACTCTCATCACTTCTTTCCTCTTATTTTCATCTTCCTCTATGCCGAAATGTTTTATCAGTATAGGCATATAATCATTGAGGATAGGAGTTAGTAAGGAAGACATGTCTTGAACGCTTAGAGAGCCCTTGAACGTGCTTATTCGCCCTTTTACCTTGATGTTGTTGAGCACATCATCTTTGGTTTTCATCGTGGCATACGCAAGGATACGCAAAACCGTGTCTTGGTGCTTCTCGCAAACCCTCATAACTTCAAGCATGGGTATCTGCTTGCCAAGTTTCTCATCGAACTGAATGTTTTGCAGTTGCCTGTTGATGAGTAGTTTCTTTCCCAAAGAGATAGGATAGATGTTGTAAGTCTTTCCTTTTGCCGTGAAAGACACGACTTGGTCTCTCACAATCTCTTCCAAACAATTCAAATAATCTGTTTCTTCCATTCTTTTATTTTTTTGTAAATAATTTTATTCATTTCCAGCTATCACAACATCGAATCCGAGTGTTTTAAGCTCCCTTATCCGATACTCTTGGAGAGGTCGAGGGTTCTCTTTCGGTCTTTTGACCTCAACGAACTTCGCCTTACCGTCTTTAAGAAGCATGAGGTCGGGTATTCCAGGCTTATTAGTGAGTATCAGTTTGACCACCATGTAACCCTCACTCTCATACTTCTTAATGAGGCTTCTTTGAATTTTGCTTTCTAATGGCTTATTTTTCATTCTAAGTGTAGTTGGTATGTGTTTGCAATCTTTAACTCGTTGTAGAGGCTAAAAACCGCCTTATTTTGAATTTTACGAACCGATAGAGGGTTGTGTTTGTGGTAATAGGACAGCGTGAAGTTCATTTTGCCATGCACGGCATTGAGTATTTCTTTCTCCACTCCGAAGTCTGAACAAAGGAAAAAGACATTGGCAGGTTCTTTCCTCTCCTTTGATACAAGCCTGTTCTTTCCCTGCTCGTAACTTAGGTATGAGTATTCGAGGTTGAAGAATATCAGAGCGTCTGCCGTATCAAGCCTTACGCCCTCCCTTGCCCTCCTTACTTGGCTGATGAAAACCTTGTCCGTTGAGGATTGGAAATCTTCGGGGCTTTCGGTCCAGTTTGGAAAGCAGCCTTTCAGCATTTCTTCCTCCGCACGATAGATGTAGAAAATGGCAATCTTCTGCCCTCTGAAATGAGATTTTATGAACTCCGCCTTTGACCTGTCAAGAACAACATACTCTCCGTTACCGCACACTATCGTACCGCTCGAAATCTGATGCAGTTTCAGTAACATCTTTGCTGGCGTGTCGGCTACAAGAGGGAGAGGGATATTTGGGTGGTCTGCGACTTTATTCTTCCTCAACTCATCAAACAGGGCTTTCGTTGAGGCTTTCATCTTGACCTCCAAAGTCCTCTCGATGATGTCGGAAGAAAATCCAGCCTCATCTTGCGTGTACGAAAGGAACAGGTGCTTGGTGGCGTTTTCCACCGCATGCTTGTTTGCATCGGAGTAGTCGTTCACAGTGTAACCGTTGATTATCCTCTGTCGTACCGTTACGAACATCTTAGCCCACTTGTAGAACGTCTTGTACTCCTTGAATGGGCTGAATGAGGAAACATAAAACTGGTGGTAGAGTTGCGAGTAACTTTCGGGGGTTGGTGTACCACTCATGAAGATTATCGGCAGTCCGTCACAAAGCTCTTTCAGTACCTCCGTTCTTTTCGATGGTTTGGGGAACGCACCGAGCGTGTGAGCCTCATCGAGGATAACCAAGTCATACTTTCCTTTTGCTTTCTTGGCGCTCTCATAGTTCACCACATCGAGTTTGAAAGACGGTCTTAACGCCTCGTAATCTGCCTTAATCGACGGAATAGCCTTTATCTTACTTACAACAAGTACAGACTTCGCTCCATACTTTTGAGCCACAGACATTGCCGTGATGGTCTTTCCTGTGCGGCACTCCATTGCGAGGTACACAAGTCCATTGGTTTTGATTATCCCAACTGCGTTGCTTGATATTTCTTCTTGATAATTTCTAAGTTTAACCATGATGATTTATGTTATAGGCTATAAAATGCCTTATTTTGTCGTTTATTTGCTCTATATGGACTTTAATCGTCCAGATTGGATAGTTGTAAGGATTGATGCAAGAAAACGGCTTAGAGGGTTTTATTTTGCCTCGCGCGTTTTTTTAAGTGTCATATTTGTAAACTTATGCCCCTTTTTACGAACGTCAAGCCTTGCTTGCTCACATGCTCGCACATACTCGTGTGCGTGTGCGTATGCGTATGCGTGTGTTAGGGAGTGAAAGTAGGAAACTCCTGTCTTTCGGTTGGCGTGCCGTGAGGTGCGAGTGCCGAGCCTCAACATTGGAGTGGAGAGGTGTGCCAAGTGGGTTTCCTTTATGCCTTATAAATCTCATCTGAAAATTTATTTTTTTGTTTGAGTCCAACCTCCAAACCGAGCGAAGCGGAGGGGTGGGGGTAGAAACTTTCGTTAGAAAGTAATACTTTCTTTTTATTACACTATACCATTATTGTACTGTTTATATTATTATACTATTGCTGCTGTTTTCAACAAATGTGATTTGCTGTTTTCAACAAATATGATTTGCTGTTTTCAACAAATGTATTGTTGATTTCAACAAATGTCTAACAGATTTGCTGTTTTCAACAAATGTGCCTTATTCTTGATTTGGTCTGCCATATCCTTTATTGAACTTTTCGAGGTTGAAATCAATCACAGGGTAACACCCTTTTTCGACATCGTATGATAGGAAGTTTTCAAGTGTCTTCCGTGGAGCGTTTGCACGTCCGCACAGAATATCGTCAATATAGACCATAAAGGCTGAATTTATAGCCGTGTCGCTATATGAGCCTTTCGCTTGCGAGAGTATTGTTTCTATCTGCTTGTTTCTTGGGAGGAAAGATGCAGCCTTAGTTCTCTTAGGCTTTTCTTTTGTCAGTTCCCCGTCATTGTACATTCTCACCCTTTCTCTAAATGTGTCTTGCAACTTTACAAAAATGACATCAACATTGACTGTACTCTTTGCCGCTTTCTTCTTAGGCTTCGACAAACCTTTCTGAACCGATACAAGTTCCTTAAAATGCGCAATAGCTTCATTGAAATAGTCTGTACTGCTGTCGATAATCTTTGCCAGCGTAGCGGGTTTTGAGAGTTTGTCAAAGTCAATGTGGAAATACTTTGAGCGAGTGGACCGCTCCTTGTTTGGGCGAGTTTCAACGGAGAGAACACCAATTTCGGACAGCAACTTGATAATGGCTTCTTGTCTTGTCCTCTTGATGTTAAACTCTTTCTCAATCCGTTCCATGCTACTGTAAAAATCCTTTGCACCATCACGCATGAAATGCTCTTGAGTGATGCAGAAATACTCAAACAAAACAACCTCATCAGAAGCAAGTTTATACGCCCTACGAGATAGAATATAAGTTGAATATGTGAAACTCATAGGCGGTCTTTATTTTCTCCGTGAGCGTCTTTACTCACAGAGGTGGATAATTGTGAGGGAGTGTTCCCTTGATGCTTTGAGAGCCGTTTTTGCCAAAACTCCACAAATCGTTGTCTTTCCTCTTTTCGTCTCTCATCGAGCGACTTTTTTGGCACCTTTGGCTGAGGCTCGCATTTTCGGTGTCTTTGGACTGATATAAGTTCGGGATTGCCATGCCTGTTAAGAAAATCTCCATACGATTCCCTGTTCTTCTTGTGAACATTTACCAAGCGTTTCTGGTCAAGCCTCAACTTCCAATATGGATGAACAATAGTGTCATCCAATCGATTAACCAACACCTCTGCTATCTGTGTGCATAGTGCTGAGGCTGCATGGTAGGCAAGTTCCATTTCCACGCCCTTGACAGTGAACTTTATGGTATCTTCGCATGGCTTTATACAAAATCTTAATGCCATTGTGAAATCTCTATTTATGTAATAATATTTCGGTTTATTTCATTGCTCGTTGGGTATCGTGCATCTTCACACGAAATATGAGCTTAGGAGTGTTGTTACTTAGTCATTGGTAGACTGTAAAGCAACTCTCCCTTGAACCTCTGATAGAGCCTTGAAATGGCTTTGTAGGGCTTTGTAGGTGGGTGTGTTTGGAGTGATGATTTTTGAAAGGTATTCGTCTTGGCAGAGTTTCCCGAAATCCACCGTGTAGTAAAACTGCGTACCACGAGTACCCATGCCCTCACGCTTGGAATAGACAAACCCCATCTTGACGAGTGTTTGTGTACACTTCGTGGACTTACCGCTGGTCAAGCGGTACATGTCTTTCAATTCATTCATGGTACAGGTAAATCGACCTGCCTTCATATTCAATTCCTGTTTTCGACAAAGTACATCAAACACCAATGCAAGATTAGGCTCAACTTTGTAACCTTCTACTAAATTTGTTCTGTAATTTTCCATTGTTTTATCTTTTCATTAAATAATCATTTGCCTTTTTCTGCAACTCAAAATTTGATTCTGACCGATATTGGGTAAGAAAAGCATCTAAATCCTCACGCTTGAAGAAAGCCCGGCACGAGCCTCCTACCATAGGCTTGCAACTGCTTATCTGTTTAGTTCTTGCGAAATGCTTCAAACGCTGTTCGCTATACCCTGTGTACCGTGCCGCCTCCTCTACAGTAAGGATTGGCTTCTTGGAAAGTTCAACGTCGTCTATCTTTTCAATGATTACAGATAGTACCTTTCCGATTTTCTCTGTGCTGCTGTCTTCCATGAGACCGTTCAGCATTTCTTTCGTTTCTTCGTTTATCATATACGACTAATCTTAGAGTAATCTAATTATATTGCAAATATACTATTTTATATTTGATTATCAAAGAGAATTATCAATTATTTTATCGTAAATTTTGGCAGATAGTCAATCGCTTTCATTTTTACCTCTTTTACTACCTTTGCGTACACTTCCGTACTTTTGATTTCAGAGTGTCCAAGCAATTTACTGACGGTGTACAAATCCGCCCCCTTTGTTATGAGCATGGTGGCAAACGTATGTCTTGCACAGTGGAACGTGAGGTGTTTCTTGACACCAGCAAGTTCGGCTAACCTCCTAACCCAATAGTTATAAATGAAAGTGTGGTATGTTGAAGCAAAAACCAGCTCATTGTCTTTTTTTCTCGACATAGGCAGTAGATTGACAGCATTTTCAGACATAGGGAACTCAACAATACCGCCTGTCTTGATCATCTTTTTACGAATGGATTTTATACCTCCATCGTCTTCTATGATGTCCCCCCATTTGAGTGTCTTGATGTCAGAAAGCCTAAGCCCTGTAAAGCATGAGAAAAGAAAAATACCCCTCATGTACTCTGCCTTGACGAAAAGTGTCGGACCGTACAGGCTTGCCAAATCCAAATCACAGATACGTTGCAATTCAACCTCAGTCAGATACTCCTTGTGCGCATCAACATCTTTCGGTCTGTCAGACGGATTGAGTTTGGAAATAGGATTCTCTGCCAAATAACCGTCCCGATAGGCACTCGTTATATCTGCAGACAGGAGAGCGAAATATGAGTGTATGGTCTTTTCAGACAGGTAGCGAGCAACCCTAAGTTTAGTTTTCCCAATAGACTTTATCCTTGTGCTTTTTAGATAATCCACAAATCCAAGCACAAACTCTTTGTTGATGTGCCTAAACTGGATTTGCGGAACACCTGCATACTCTTTGAGCTTCTTGATAACATTCTCCCTCTGCTGAACAGACGAGTTCCCATGTTGGGTAGCCCTTTTACCACACTTACGAATGTACTCAACAAAATCAGCCTTCTCATATTCCTTTGCCATGGAAAGCCCATAGAAGGAGTGCTGCATTGCAAGTATGCGTTTTGACTTGATGAGATTGGCAAGTTTAAGCGTTTCCTTATTGTTGGCAACATCTATCGGTGTCTGTTCCGGCACAAGGTACAGATGAAGCGTTTCATACGTTCTCCTACCGTTGAAATAGCAGTCAAGGTACAGCGATTTGCTGCCCCCTTTAAGTTCTCTCTTGCGTAACCTTATAGGTTCCTTAAATTCGTTTCTTTTCATATCTTTTCCTTAATAACAAAAACGTAACAAAACTATACGAAAAAACAAACTCGTATGGTTGAGAGTGAATTTTCAGTTTCCCGTAACTCGCTAAAACACAACATAAAACTACAAAATACCAACAAAAGTATAAACAATGATATGCTTTCGCCCGTTATATCGAATTTAAGTCCTGCCATGACCTTTTTTATTATGTGTATTTTGTAACTATAGTTTTCTTACCCCCAGTTCATACTACTAATAGCATTCATGATAGATTCCTTGCTATTTCCGTCTACCATAGAAGTATCATTAGTATGTACTCTCTTTCTTTCGTCTTCTGTGAGGTACATTGTCTTTACACTGTCTTTCAATAAAAGTTGAAGATTAATAATGCTAATACCCCATACGACATAATCAAAAGTCCATTTATACCTTTCGCAAGCAGCATCTATGAGAGTTCCGTATATTGACTTGCCCCCGAAGGTGAGTGTACCACTATCATCTTTAGCTTTAGCAGCTTCCTCCATTCTTTCTTGCTCTTTGTCTATACCGAAGTGTCTTACATATGCATTTAACTTGTCATCAGATAGACATGTAATAAGGAGGGTTGCTAAGCCTTCATTACCTAAGTTGTCTTCTAAGTATTTCTTTCTTTCTTGTACTTTTCTATTGTCAAGTACTTCTTCCTTTCCTTGCAATGTATGGTAAGAGAGTAGAAGACAGCATTCTTTCTTTTTGCTTTCTGCGAGCCTTAATGCTTCTGCGTATGGGTTCTCAATTAATAGCTCTTTGTTGATATCAAGGGACTCTACTATCCTCTTCTGCAAATAAACCTTGCCTAAGGTAACTGGATATAAGTAAAAATGCCGACGACCAACACTGAACCCTTTCGGTCTATCTATGATGGTGTCGGCAATATCTAATTCTAATTGCTTTTCTTTATCCATATCTCTTTATTTTTGTTGCAGGTGATGGGCTCGAACCACCGTTCTTTACTTTATGAGAGTAACGAGATACCACTTCTCCAACCTGCGATATAGCCGTCTGTCCGGCTGTCATGCGTCTTTCCGCATTGTCAGTTATCCTAATTATCCTTTTACCAGACTAACCCTATACGTCTACGTCTACAAACGTAATGTCTGCATCGTTGATAGTTGCGCCCTCCTTGACGGTGGAAAGGTCCTTGGTAGTTGTACACCACTTAACGATATTACCAGTTTCTGGCTTCAAGGCATCATGATTATACGTCAAGATACCACCTTCCTCTGTACTGAACTCATCCGCAAGAGATACTACGGTATCATCAATACGTGGACCAGGCACTGCAATGTTCTCAGGCTGAATGAAGATGGCATAATGTTTAGCAACAATGCCATTTGTGTCAGCGAAAGGCTTCTTACGGCCTTGTAGACGTCTGAGCACATATTCAACTACATACTTGTTGGCAGAATACTTTACTGCCTCATTCTCACCACCCTCGATAGGTGCTTCTTTCTTGTCGCCCTTAGTAGGCGTGAGCTTTGTGGTATTCTCCTTAGGAGTTGGAAGCTTAGTCCACTTTGCTGTGGGGTTATCAAGTTCTTTCACAATGATACAGCACTTACCCCAACCAATAGAATTACTTGCCATAATTATTCATTTATAATTTGATACAAAACTTTATTATTTACAACGTGTTCAGAAGAACCAGACGATTCAATCACCCGCTGACCACATTCATAATTTGGGTCTGTGAGTGATAATCTAAAGTCCTTTCCTCGCACATTATCGAAAAGGTCGAATGACATCTTACATAACTTTCTTAATCGAGCCGAATTTTCCTCACTTTGGCCATCAATATAATCGTCAGCAACATAGATATTCACGTTTACATAAGCTACTTGCTTTTGCTTTGTACTATTCGCAAGTACAGATATAATAATATCCTCTGAACGTGAGTTTTTAGGACGTACAGATGTTTTCTTCAAGTCTCCACTCACTTCTC
>ERZ773197.966-NODE-966-length-21213-cov-20.852065_pt1 | contig 21213 bp, 20 predicted proteins | sample MGYA00580999_ERZ773197 | MGnify/ENA primary metagenome ERZ773197 (study PRJEB29015, sample SAMEA2738166) | human oral metagenome | biome: human oral; feature: human-associated habitat; material: saliva | place: China | collected 2185 ...
CACGCGGGATGAAGGTCAGGACGGACGAGGACGAGGCGGAGACAGAGACGGGCGGAGAGCGGCGCATCTATCTGACCTTTGAGGTCTACAACCGCGAGAACATCAAGCCCTCCTTCATCGCCGATGCTCTGCGGCAGGTGGACGGCGTACTGCGCGTCGATGTCGTGTGAGCCTCGTGCTTGACGAAATCGGTGGATTGAAGTAAAATGGACATAGAAAAAGGGCACTGCCGATGGGCGGCCGCCCCTTACCGTGTGAAGGAATAATCCGCCTACAGTTTGGAGACGTTCGGCGGATTTTTCTTTTTTACGACTTGATTACGAGAATCAAGGTGATGAGCAGAATGAGGAAAACATACAGATCGTAGATCCCCATGCCATCACCCCCTTTCGGGGGCAAGATTAGCCGCCTACCGTTACGTACAGTGCCTACTTTGATTATAGCAAACAAATGTATGCTATGCAATGCTTGACGAAATTGGCGGATTGAAGTAGAATAGACATAGAAAAAGGGCACTGCCGCTCAGCGGTTGCCCCCTTAATACATGCGAGATACCCCGCCTGTTGTTTGGAGACGCAAGGCGGGGCTTTCTCATTTATCGTTTAACGGATAAAACTAATACGGTGAACACAACGAGAAACGTTAAGAACTCGTAGGTCTCCATATCAATCCCCCCTTTCGGGGGCTGAGTTACCACTGCGCCTATCAGTGCCTGCTATGATTATAGCAAACAAATGTATGCTGTGCAATACAGGGAGGAATCGTCATGATTATCTCATGGGATGAGTATTTTATGGGCGTGGCGCTCTTTTCCGCCTACCGCAGCAAGGATCCGCATACGCAGGTCGGCGCCTGCATCGTCAACGAGGACAAGCACATCGTTGGCGTCGGCTACAACGGGATGCCGAACGGCTGCGACGACCATGAGTATCCGTGGGGACGGACGGGGGAGTTCGCCGAGCAAAAGTACCCCTATGTCGTGCATGCAGAGCTGAATGCTATCCTCAACGCAAGCACGTCATTGAAAGGTTGTCGTATCTACACATCACTGTTCCCGTGCAACGAATGCTGCAAGGCGATCATCCAGAGCGGCATCCGTGAGGTCATCTACCTCTCGGACAAGTACGCCGGAACGGACAGCACGAAGGCCTCAAAGCGGATGCTCGCCTCGGCGAACGTCACCTGCCGCCGCATGGAGACGGAGCTGACGGAGGTGCCGGTCCGCTTTACCGCAGAAGAGTAGATCAAAATGGGCTGTTGCACGAAACAAACGTGCAGCAGCCCATTTTTTAGGAAGTACTGATCCATTCAGCGTATCAGTGCTTCTTTTATTTTTTCAATTGTTCCGATGAATGGCAGCAGGAAGGAGGTTCATCACATGACGAGCAGCTGCTGCCGCAGCAGTCCTTCCTGCCCAGGCGAAAGTTCCGATAGACATGGCGAACGGCAAAAAAGAAAGCAGCCGCCAAAAATGCACCGACGACATAGGTTGCCATAAGAATCTCCCCCTCAGAGGCGCCTATCAGAAGCCGAGTAACCGACCAATCTGATAGACAAGAAGCGAAACAAACCAAGCAATCGCGAACATATAGACGGCAGAGAAGCCGACCCATTTCCACGCGCCCGTCTCTTTCCTAATCGTACCGAGTGACGTGACACATGGCGTGTAGAGCTGTGAGAATACCATGAAGGCAAGCGCAGAAAGGCTTGTAAACGCTGCGCCCATACCTGTCTGAAGCATCATGGAAGCCGTATTAGCCGCATCCGCCGCTTCGGTCGAGACATCGGCAACACCATAGAGAATGCCGATTGTCGCAACGACCGTTTCCTTCGCCATGATACCGGAAAGGACAGCCGCGCCAGCCTCCCACGTTGCAAATCCGTGGAATGTGAAGAGCACAGACATCCAGCCGCCGAGCGTCGCGAGGATGCTGTCCTCAATCTCGCACGGACCGCCAAAGTTGTAGTTCGACATAAACCAAAGGATGACCGATGCCGCAAAGATAATCGTACCTGCCTTGATGAGGTACCCCTTACCCTTGTCCCACGTCTCTAGGAGAACCGAATTCATATCGGGCATACGGTACGGCGGGAGCTCCAACAGAAAGGTCGAGCCCTGTGCCTTGAACAGCGTCGAACCGAGCACCTTTGCCACGATAATAGCCATGACCATACCGATGATATACATAAGGAACACAACGTTTGCTGCATTGTTGGGAAAGAACATCGCCGCAAACAGTGCCATGATCGGCAGCTTCGCACCGCACGTCAGGAACGGTGTGACGAGGATCGAGATCATGCGATCCTTTTCCGAGTCGAGCGCACGCGCACCCATAATGGACGGAACGGCGCAGCCGAAGCCCATCATCAGCGGCATGATCCCCTTGCCCGTCAGCCCGCAGCGGCGCATGATCGGATCCGTGATAAACGCGATACGCGCCATGTAGCCCGTGCCGTCGAGGAACGAGAGGCAGAAGAACAGGACGAAGATGAGCGGAACGAACGTCAGCACTGAGCCGACACCCGCGATGATGCCGTCCGTGACCAGCGAAACCATCCAGTCCGCGACCCCCGCCGCTACAAGCGAATCCTTGACAAAGTTCAGGAACTGATCGTTGATGAGCACCTCGAGTTCGTCGGCAATGGGCTGACCGATCCATGTAAACGTGATCTGAAACACGCCATAGAGAATCAAAAGGAAAATCGGCAGCGCAAGCGCACCGTTCGCGAGAAAACGATCTATTTTCTCCGAGCGCGTCGCACCGACATTCTGCACAGTTACGGCATACTTCACGACTTGATCGATGAGTGCATAGCGCGCCTCGATGATCGCCTCTTGCTTCTCCGCCTCCGTACGCGAGCTGCTCTCGATCTCATGGATCTTCGCGATATGCGCCTTGACGAGGTCGCTCGGCTGGTACCGTGCCATGACCGTACTCGTAAAGACATCGAGCAGCGTCTTTGTACTCTTGCTGCTGCGCCCCGTCGTCTCGACGGTGGGCATGCCGAGCGCCTCTTCGAGCTTCGCCGTGTTGATCTTGATGCCGCGCCGCTGTGCATCGTCCTGCATATTGAGATCGATGAGGAGCGGAATCCCCTTCTCAAGAAGCTGCACCGTAAGGAAAAGATTGCGCTCGATGTTCGAGCTGTCCACGACATTCAGGACGAGATCCAGCTTCGTACTCGTCAAGTAGTCGATGACGATTTGTTCCTCCGGCGAGCGGGCGTTGATGCTGTACGTCCCCGGAAGGTCGACGATGGAAATCGCCCGCCCCTTGTAATGCGTGTGACCGATTTTCTTGTCAACCGTGACCCCCGGCCAGTTTCCGATTTTCTGACGCGCACCTGTCAGTGCGTTGAATATGGTCGATTTACCGGTATTCGGGTTTCCGGTCAGTGCAACTGCCAATGCTGACATATCTCCGCCCTCCCCTTAACCGATTTGCTCGACAGATATGAGTGCTGCGTCCTCGCGCCGTATGGCAAGGTTATACGAGCGAATACCAATCGCGATCGGGTCCCCCATAGGTGCCGAACGCAGAACCGTCACCTTCGTCCCCGGAATCATCCCCATCGACATAAGACGCTGTTTGAGCGGCGACTCGCTGATTTGCAGAATCTTCAGCGTCATTCCTGTCTTCCCGTCCCTCAATGTCAATACATGACACCTCCTAAAAGCTGTCTGCTATCAATACAAATGATAATGAAATCATCTCTGTATCGTGTATGATAACTTACTTCATATTATTGCGTCAAGGGAGAATCTATGGATGCTTCATAAAATTAAAATTAGAGAATCACTGATAAATTCAACCGAGCTATCTTAGCACATCTTTTTGCTCGCACTTCTTCGTCATGCCAAGCCTCTCATAGATAACGGATTCCGAGAATGTCGTTTCGCGAATCTGTCCCTATACGAAAAGAAGGCCGTGGCACAAAGATACATTTACCTTTGTGCCACAGCCTCTTGTATGTGGAAGATTGTGTTTTACCCGACGAGCCATACCACGAAGTAGAGCACGAGCGGGATGGTCACGCAGAAGATGCCGATAAAGTCGATGTAGACACCGGTCTTGATCATCTTTGTGATGGGGATATAGCCCGACGCATAGACAATCGCATTCGGCGGTGTGGACACCGGCAGCATGAAGCCGAGTGACGAGGAGAGGGCGATACCGATCGCGACGTGGATCGGGCTGAACCCTGCCGACATCGCCGCCGTGATGGCGAGCGGGCCGATCATGTTCGTCGCCGCCGTGTGACTGGTGAGCTCGGAGAGGAGCAACGCCACTACACAGAAGATCGCGACGAGGGCGAACTCGGACGGCTCGCCGCCGAGCATCCCGACGATGCGGTCGCCGACCCACTGCGAGAGTCCCGTCTTATACATCATGCCGCCCATGGCGAGGCCGCCGCCGAAGAGGATGAGCGTGCCCCACTCGATGCCCTGTACCGCCGATTTCCATTCGAGCGTGAACTTGCGTTCCTTGAAGTTGATCGGCAGGAGGAAGAGGAGCAGCGCGCCTGCCATTGCTGCGACTGCCTCAGGGAAGAGGCGCGAATACATCTTGAGGAGGGGGGAGGTGCTGCCGAGCGTCATCGAGAGAATGCCCGGGAACACCCAGAGGAAGACGGCGACGAGGAAGCAGAAGAGCGTGTTCTTCTGGGCGCGCGTCCAGCCGCCGAGCTCCGCGACACGTGCGCGGATGAACTCCTCTGCGCCCTCGATGCGATCGACATCGGGCGGGAACATGCGGATGAGAACCACATAGGCGATGATGAAGTAGGCCACCATCGCAATGACACCCCATGTCATCCATTCAAAGAAGGAGATGTGGATGTTCGCCATCTGATCGAGGAAGCCGAGCATGATGATGTTCGGCGGGGTGCCGATCGGTGTCAGAACACCGCCGATCGAGCAGGCATACGCGGTCATGAGCATCAGCCCGGTCGCGTACTTGTAGTCGTGCAGGTCGATCTCCTTGCCGTTCGCGGCCATCATTTCCTTGACGGCGGCGAGCAGGCCGAGGGCGATCGGGAACATCATCGCGGCGGTCGCCGTGTTGCTCACCCAGCCGGAGCAGAGCGCTGCGGCAAGACCAATCGCGAGAAAGATGCGACGTGGATTCGAGCCGACCCACGAGCGCGAGAGCAGCCAGTAGGCGAATCGCTTGTCGAGCCCGTGATCCATCATCGCCTTTGCGAGGATAAATCCACCCATGAAGAGGAAGATCATCGGATTGGCAAATGCCGCATAGGCGTCCTTTGCCGTAACCACGCCTGTCACGACGGCGAGCGTCGGCCCGATGAGGGACGTGACGGGGATGGGCACGGGTTCCGTGATCCACCAGAGTGCCACCAGAACCATGATGGCGAGCAGCTTGTGGGATGCGAGCGTGAGTCCCTCGATTGGCGTCAGAAGCACCAGAATCGCGAGGATTGGTGCACCGATCAGACCGACGAGACGACGCGTGCGATCAAATTTCTGCTCAGCCTCATGTATCTGTTGGGCTTCTTTGCTTTGATCTCCACTCATTTTCTCAGCCTCCTTACTGGAAGTAATGATAATTTCTATGTGTATTTATTATACGAAATTTTGAAGTCTTTTTGCAACACTTTTCTTTAAATAATATGATTTTTTCCTGATTGTTCTGCTATAATAAAAGCGAATACGGTATGTTTCGTTCCAACAAAAGGAGGAGTTTCATGCAGAGCTTTACCTATCATTGTCCGACAGAGATCATCTTCGGGCGGGGGGCGGAGGATGCCGTTCCCGCAAAACTGCGTGCGGCAGGGGCGCGCCGCGTTCTCATTCTCCACGGCGGCGGCAGTGCGGAGCGCTCGGGGCTGCTCTCGCGCATCGAGATGAATCTGACCTCGGCGGGGCTGGCGTTCCTCGTGATGGGCGGCGTACAGCCGAACCCGCGCGTTGCGTTCGTCCGCGAGGCGATCCGCGAGGGGCTCGCGGCGGATGTGAACTTCATCCTTGCGATCGGCGGCGGCAGCGTGATCGACTCGGCGAAGGCGGTCGCTCACGGCATCGCAAATCCTGACGTGGACATCTGGGATATCTGGACGAAAAAGGCAGAGCTGACGCGCACGATGCCCGTCGCGTCCGTGCTCACCATCCCAGCTGCAGGCAGTGAGACGAGCGACTCCGCCGTGCTGACCAATGAGGACACGGGACAGAAACTGGGGCTGAATGCGCCGCTCAACCGCCCTGTCTTCGCCTTTATGAACCCGACGCTCGCCTTTACCCTGCCGCGTGAGCAGATCGCCGCGGGGGCCTCGGACATCATGATGCACACGATGGAGCGGTTCTTTACGGATGTCAAGGAGCCGAACGTCTTTACCGACCGTGTGGCGATTGACCTCCTGCGCACCGTGATGGAGTCCGTGCGCCGCCTCCTCGTCTCGCGCAAAGACTATGATGCGATGAGTGAGCTCATGTACTGCGGCAGTGTATCACACAGTGACCTGACAGGGCTTGGACGCGGTAAGGATTTCTCCGTACACAAGCTGAGCCATCCGCTCTCTGCACACTATGATGCAACGCATGGGCGTGCACTTACCGCGCTCTGGGGATCGTGGGCACGGTTTGCCTATCCCTACGACCCGGCACGCTTTGCCCAGTTCGCCGCCGATCTCTTCGGCATTGATGCGGGCACGGATGAGGAGCGGGCGCGCGCGGGCATCCGTCACATGGAGGAGTTCTTCACCTCCATCGGAATGCCGACGAGCATCGGCGGGCTGGGGATCGGCATCCTCTCGGCGGGGACGATTGAGCAGCTCGCCGATGATGCGACGCAGGAGGATCGCATCCGCATCGGCGTCTTCCATCCGCTCACACGCGCCGACGCCATCACCATCTATACGGCGGCAAATCACTGATCTCTTTTTACGAACAAAGACCTGCCCGACGAAGTCTGTGATTTCATCGGACAGGTCTTTTTATGAGAAAAGAAATAACCGCCCATTCTGACCAGTGAACGGTTGTTCAAAAAACAATGCGCAAAATCTGGAAAGATGCCGTCAAAGGACGTTTCTTTCTATGGTCATTATAGCAAATCCATCCATGTTTTGCAACACTTCGTTTTATTACTGATTCCCTAGAAAACAACTTCCTGCATAGACAATGCCAATACATACAGCTGTGAATAGATATTCCCGCAGCGAGCCGACGGTAAAGAGGCGTATCCCGATTTTCTGCGTCGGGAGGACGGCGGGCACCTTCCCGCAGACCGCGTCCTCCGCGATGTGGAGGAGTGCGCCGAGGAATACCCATAGGAGCAACGTGAGGAACATCCTGCTCCCGATGTACGTCTCACTGTGGAGGAGCGCACCGATGAGGGCGAGATAGAGCATCGGCCAATGCGACCAGCCGCGGTGACGGCTGCGCCATGTACGCCATCCGACACTGCCGGGGGTGCCCTCCACCTTGTCCGGCAGGACGGCGCCGACACATGCCGCCGCCGCCGCGAGCGGATCGGCACTCACCGCGTAGGCAATCGTGCCCGTGAGTGCAACATGCGATACCCATGTCATGTGTCGTACTTCCTCCTCTGAAGATGGGGATGGCCATCTATATTTATGATAGTAGATGTTTTATATGCAATATCTACAAAATAGCTATATGTTTGCCTTTCTCCGTGCCTCTTTGACAACGTCGGCGAGGGTAATCTCCTCCATTTCCTTCTCCATGGCGTCTTGGATGTCCATGAGACGGTGGTCGAGGACATCGTGGATATGGCTGCCGACGGGGCAGGCGGGGTTTGGGTTCTCATGGAAGCTGAAGAGGGACTGACCGCTGATGCTCTCTACGGCACGGAAGATGTCGGCGAGCGTGATGTCTGTGAGTTCCTTGGCGATATGTGCGCCGCCCTCGCGTCCGCGTGCGACGGTGATGAGCCCCGCGCGACGGAGCTGACCGAGGATGCGGCGGATGACGACGGGATGTACGCCGATGCTCCCCGCGAGCGACTCGCTCGTTGCTGGCTCGTGTTTGCCGAAGAGATCGACACAGATGAGGATGTGGACGGCGATGGTGAAGCGGCTTGAAATCTGCATGTTGTACCCTCCATTGTTCGATATTCGCATCATACAATGAATGGAGGGGAAATGCAAGGAGCTTTCTAAGGAATCACTGATTCCCTAAGCCAAGTCCTCGGCAAAGCGGAGCTGACGCCGCACGTCGTTGAGCAGTTTGAAGTGGACGGCACGCCCCTCGTGCACGAGCCGCTCGACGGTGGGCGAGGTCCACAGGCTGTGGATGATGTCGCCGTTCTGCAGGGCGATGTCGCTTCCCATGCCGCGCCGCCGGAGGACGAGGGCGGCGTACGCCGTGTTGACGTAGCCGATGCCGCCGCGCCGCATATTGTACATCTTGACGGGGGTGAGGACGCAGCCGTGCAGGATGGGGAGGATGATGTTGCGCCGCCGTGCCATGAGACGGGCGGCGTTGCGTCGGATGAGGCGGAGTGCCTTATCCTCGCGCTCGGCGAGACAGGCGAGCACGTGCTCCGGTGTGGCGCCGAGCATCAGGCTGCTCCCGTGCGCGCAGATCACGGCGGTGCGCGTCGTGTCCTCCTGCGCCGGAATGAGGGCGAGGATGTCCGCCGGAGCGGGCAGGCGCTGCATCAGGCATTCTCTTTTCGTACGATTCATAGTGGATCTCCTTTGTTTGGGGGAATCACGGCAAAACGCTGTGACTCCATGACTCCTGCCTGCCGCTGGCGAGGCGCACAGGCACGGGACACGATTCTGGATCTCCTGTTCCTTTCTGAATGCTATTATAGAGAAAATATGTTCGTATGTAAAGAAAATTTTGCGTGGAGGCTCTTCTTTTTTTTCGCCGCAGCAGGTATTTGGGTGTAAGCAGCTTACAGCGGACGAACAAAACGGAAAGGAGTGACATCTATGGCACGCAAAGAAGCAGCGAGCAAGCTCACGCTGAAGGTGATTACGGGGGTCGGCGCAGACGGCAAGAACCTCTATAAGAACCGCACGATCGCAGGGCTTGCGCCTGTGCTCACGGATGCGGATGCGCTCGCGGTCGGACGCGGGTTCGCGAATCTGCAGAAGCACGGGCTCGATCAGGTGATGCGCACGGATACGGCTGTCCTGACGGACTGAGCCCCCCGCGCAGCAGACGATGTGAGGAACGCAGAAAGGAGGTACGACGATGTCGACGAAGAAACAGCTCCGCATGACGCTGGCACTCTCGACGGGCAAGAACCACACGGTCAGTCTGATGGATCCGAAGGATGATCTGACGAAGGCGGCGGTGGAAACCTGCCTGCAGGATGTCATCGCAAAGAAGGCGATCATGCTCGGTGAGGCATACCCTGTCTCCATTAAGGACATCAGTGTCCAGACGGTAGACAGCGCTCAGCTTGCCTGAGTACTGCATCGGCAGGACATGATGAGGGACACCGGACGAAGCGAAACGTGTCGTCCGGTGTCCCTTTTTGTGCTCTGTCGCCGCTTCTGTGGATGGAGACGGGGAACGGCTTGCACTTTTCGCCTGTTTTTGGTAGAATCAATACGTTTCCTGCGGTTGTAGCTCAGATGGATAGAGCATCTGCCTCCTAAGCAGAGGGTCGCGCGTTCGACTCGCGCCAATCGCACCATACCGATAGATACAAAGACTTCTCCTCGGGAGGAGTCTTTTTTCGCTATCCTACGTGTAAAAGCCCCTCGCACACGGTCGAGGGGCTTTCTGTCGATGGACGTATTACTTTTTTCCGAATCCGAAGAGGGACTTTAGCTTGCTGCCAATGCCCTCTGCGGGCGGTGCATCCGTGTCGGGCACGTCGTCGTAGAGGTCGGAGTTCACGACCTTCGCCGGGGGCGCGTCGTTGCGGCTCTCTGTGTCATCGTCACCGAGGGAGAAGCCCGCGCCGTAGTTCGGCGAGAATCCCGAGATGATGGGGATGCCGCAGTGCGGGCAGGCAGTGGCGGTGGAGGGGACGAATTTTTCACATTTTGGGCAGTACATCATGGACCTCGCTTTCGTCGGACGATTCCCTTCTATAGGATATATCGTCATTTGCGAGCAGTCGGATAATACCGATGAGCGAGAGGATGCCGCAGAGTGTCCAGAGAAGGATGCTCGGCACGCCGATCATGCTGTCCGCTGCCGACTGGAGCGCGCCGGCCGTGACAGTGCTGCTGCCCTCCATTAAAACATCGGAGGAGAAAAGGCGGGCAAACGGCAGCGGGGTGATGAGGGGCGGGAGCAGCACGGCGAAGGAGAGAAATGCCTCATAGGGGGAATGTCCCAGCGTGCGCAGGCGCTGCCGTACGAGCGGCAGGAGGGGGAGCGGAAAGAGCACGAAGGGGAGGATGAAGAGAATGATGATGCCCGTGACAAGGATCTGCGCTGCCTCCGGAATCGCCGCGACAAGGATCATGAACACGCCGACCATGGCCTGCAGGATGAGCTGTGCCGCCGGCGGGAGGACAAGCCCCAGCACGAGGAGGAGGAGGAGGCTGCGGCGGATGAACGCCGTGCGCGTCACCGTCCCCGCACAGGAGAAATACGCTGCGCGCGTGGGCGGCAGTACCTCCTCGACGGGGGGATCGCCCCAGCGGTTCGCCTCCGGCTTTCCCTTTTTGAGGAAGAGCCAGCCGAGCCAGCAGGCGAGCGGGACAAAGAGGAGGAAGAAGAGAAGCAGCGCGATGCCCATGCTCGTGACGACGGCGGAGGCGAATGCCTCCGTCGTTCCGTTCCAGAAGGGAAAGGACGATCCCATCGTCTCGTTGATGATGCCGATGAAGATGCAGACGGGCAGGAGCATGAGGAGGAGGACGGGGAGACAGAGGAGGAGAATGGGCGCTGCCCAGCCGCCGCCGTGTCCCAGATCGTGCAGACGCCGCACGACGGCGGGGATGGCGAGTGGCGGGATGAGCGCGTAGAGGAGGAGGTTGAGCCCGAGGAACGCCGCGATGTAGACGGTGAAGAAGACCTCTGTCGAATCACGGAAAAAGCCCACCGCAGCGGATGCGGTGAGCGGGAAGAGGAGATAGCAGAGCGCGAGCATGGCAAAGAAGACGCCGCCGCTGATGACGCCGAGCGTCAGGGCGAAGTCGCGCCGCGTGAGCCTGCCCGTGAGGGAAAAGAGTGCGTGATTCATACGATACTCAGCTGCGCGATACGCCGCTGTCATGCGATGTATCGGTGCCTGTCTGCGCAGTACCTATTCCCGTGCTGTTTGTTGTATTTATGGCAGACGTACTGAATACGGGCATCTCCCCCTCCGTGCTGAGCGGATCCGGGCCGTAGGAGTTCGGTCCCTCCGTGCCCTTCTTGAAGATAACGTAGAGGGCGAAGAAGAAGCTGACGACGGGGACGAAGCTCAGCAGGATGAAGAACGCCGAGAGATCGAGATCGTGCAGACGGCGGATCGCGAGGAGATAGCCCGAGATAATGAAGGGCAGGTAGAGGATATAGGTCACACCGAATGCGCCCATCATAGGGAGGTCATTCCCCATCGGTGTCGCTGCCGTGGTAAAGGCGATGACCATCAGCAGGATGTAAATCGCCGTCATGATGAGACCGAGGGCGAGGCAGCGCAGGATGTAGGGCTTGCGGTTGAGACGCCCCTCCCACGAGAAGAACATTTCCCGAATGGTATCGATTTGGAACATGATGATTCTCCTTTTCGTTGATGAGGGAATCACTGTCTAAGGAAGCACTGATAAATTCGGTACAACCATCTTGACGCATCTTTTTTGTCCGCACTTCGGCGGAAAATCCTCCACAGAGCACCACTCTGCGTCCGGTTTTCCACCTCGTTCGGACGAAAAAATCTACGCCAATCTGGCAGACCTCATTTTATCAGTGATTCCCTAATGGAAAACGATTCCCAAAATATGCGGCTATTGTAGCATAGTCGTCTGTGATTTACAAGAAAAAGATATGACCTAGTATTAAAAATGAAAGAGAGAGTAAAAAAGGAGCTGTTGCACGAAGTTTGCGACTTCGTGTAGCAGCCCCTTGTGGCAGCATTTGACTTGAGCGGTGAGCGCATACCCCCCTACGCCGCACCGATCTCGCTCTCGTCGGAGACGGCGTTGCGCCCCTTTTCCTTGGAGCGGTAGAGGGCGCGGTCGGCGCGTGCGATGAGCCCGGGGAGGGAGTCGCATCCCCCGTGCCATGTGGAGACGCCAAAGCTGAGCGTGACGCCGCCCATGCGCTCCTCGAGGATGGCGCGCAGTCTCTCGCAGAAGGCGTTCATCGCCTCGAGGTCGTAGTGCAGGCCGAGGAGGACGAACTCGTCGCCGCCGTAGCGGATGAAGATGTGGCGGCGGTCGATCTCGTCGTGGATGATGGCGGCGATGTCTTTGAGCACCTGATCGCCCGCGAGGTGCCCATGCGTGTCGTTGACCTCCTTGAAGTGGTCGATGTCAAAGAGGGCAAGGGAGAACCTAAACCCGCGCTCGTGCGCGAGGACGGAGAACCGCTCAAAGCCCGCGTCGAGCTGATGACGGTTGAACGCGCCGGTGAGAAAGTCGCGCTTGGCGGCGTCCTGCGATGCGGCGAGCTCCTGCGTGAGGCGCTCGTTCTGGCGTTCGAGTGCCGCCTCCTCCATCATCTGGGTGCGGATGAGGTGGAGGATGAGAGGCACTATGGCGTAGATGGAGAACACGACCATGGAGAGTATCCCCGTGAAGAGATGGAACTCCCAGTGCAGCACGTCAAAGAGGGAGAGCGCGGCGAAGGCGATCAGGCCAAAGGCAGCGTAGCGGCACGCAGGGTGGTATGCCCAGTGGGAGCGGAGGAGTGCATGGATGAGGATGAGATCTGATGCAAAGAGCAGGATATTGTAGAACGGGAGCACGTTTTCGTATGCGTTTCGTCCGATGATCTCGGCGAGGGTCACCGCTGCGAAGATCCCGACGAAGATGTGCAGAATGTTCTTCACACGCGCGTGGTACTGCGGCGCGGCGATCTCGCGCACGACGAGTGCCCAGCAGATCGGCAGCGCATAGATCATCGAGAGATGCAGCTCCCACCAGAGTGCGGGCATCCCGAAGATGCGCGGGAAGAGGGTGGTGTTGCCCGTCGTCCACAGGGCGAATGCGGCGAGGAAGGCGATGAGGTAGATGTGTGCACGGCGGTGCACGTCGTGCAGGGCGCGCCACGAGAGGTTGAGGCTGAGGAATGCGATCATCGCGAGGGCGATGGAGAGTGCCGAGGTGTAGATCGCGTCGGCGAAGGAGATGTTCTTCATGAACTGCGCTGTCGTGCCGATCTCAAAGTCGTCGATGCTCCCACGCCGCCCCATATCCGTCGTGTGCAGGAGGATTGTGAGCCGCCGTCCTGCCGCCTTGTTGTCGAGGGGGACATAGTGGATCGTGCGGCCGCGCGTTTCCGTGCGCCCCGACCAGTCGCCGTAGCGGTAGAGGAGGTCGTCGTCGAGGTAGACGGCGATATCCTGATTCGTTGTGGTAAAGAGCAGGTTGCTGTCCATGAACTGTGAGGCATACGGGATCTCCCACGAAAGATAGACCGCCGATGCATCCGTGGGCAGCGGCGGCGGGACGGGATAGTCATAGGACTGCCAGTCGAGCGCGTCAGCGTGGAAGTCACGGAGCAGCGGGGAGGTCGTGTCCGCGAGGGCATACGTGGGGGGGAGCTGACGGTCGGGGGGCGCTGCGAGGAGACGCCATGAAATGATGCAAATGGCGGCGAGCGCTACCGTGCAGAGGAGTGCAGCAACATTGTCCTGCAGGAAGGTACGAAGTTTCATCATGGGGAGCACCTTCCTTTCGGAGGAGAAGGGACTTTCGTAGCAATTTGTGTGGATTTTCTAACATTATAGCATATTTAGGCGATATAAAACAATAGGAAAGGCGATTCCAGCAGCATCAGTGATTCAAGGAATCGCTGATAAAATGAGGTCTGCCAGATTGGCGTAGATTTTTTGTCCGATTGAGGCAGCAAACCGGACGCATAGCGAGGGCTATGTGGAGGATTTGCTAACGAAAAGCGGGCGAAAAAGATGCGTCAAGATGGCTGTGCCGAATTTATCAGTGCTTCCTTAAGTATACAGTGGAAGGGACACAAAAAAGGCGCTGCACGAAGGTTTTCGTTTCGCACAGCAGCCCTCTGATGCGCTGGTATCATCGGCGTTCGCCGCGTTCGGACAAACATCTGCGCCCATCCCAAGGGGGGGCAGTTGATCGGTCAGCGATGGTTCTCCGGATTTGCATTCGCACAGATCGTGCAGCACTCTGTCTCGCCCTCGGTGGAGACGCTGTTGCGTCCCTTTTCCTTGGAGCAGTAGAGTGCACGGTCGGCACGCTCCATGAGGCTGTGCATCGTGTCGCCCGCGCCGTGCCATGTGGAGACGCCGAAGCTCATCGTGATGCCGTCCATCGTCGTCTCGATCTCCGCGCGCAGCATTTCGCAGAACGTCGCCATCTGCATGAGGTCGTGGTGGAGGGAGAGGAGGATGAACTCGTCGCCGCCGTAGCGGATGAAGATGTGGCGGCGGTCGATGTGTGCCTGCACGATCTCGGCGATGCCGCGCAGCGCTTGATCCCCGCCGAGATGGCCGCGCGTGTCGTTGACCTCCTTAAAGTGGTCGATGTCGAAGATGGCGTAGGAGAAGGGGAAGCCGTTTTGTTCTGCGAGTTTAGCGAACCGCTCAAAGCTCGGCTCGAGCTGAAAGCGGTTGAACGCGCCTGTGAGGAAGTCATGCTTTGCCTCGTCCTGTGTTATCTGCAGCTCCTGTGCGAGGACATAGTTTTCCCGTGCGAGCTGCGCATCCTGCATCATCTGCTCGCGGATGAGGAAGAAGACGAACGGGATGATGGCGTAGATCGAGAAGACGGTGGTCGAGAGCGTCGAGGTAAAGAGGTGGTACTCAAAGTGCAGCGCATCGATGCCGACGAAGAGCATGAGGGAGATCGCCGCAATCACGCCGTAGCGGCACGCGGGATGCTTTACCCACGAGGAGCGCAGGAGGACGAAGATGGGGTAGAAGAAGGTGAGGCCGAGGATGGGGTAGAAGGCGAAGAGCATGTTTATGTAGCCGCTTCGCCCGAAAATCTCCATCGTCGTAGCAATGGTGAAGAGTATGCCGTAGAGGCAGAGGATGATGCGCAGGGGGCGTGCGTAGCGCCGTGCGGTGATGTGCTCGGTGATCTTGAGGAAGAACATCGGCATGAGGAAGAGCACGATGTAGTGCAGCTCCGTCCAGATCTGCGCTGTGCCGAAGAGGCGCGCAAAGAGAGAGGAGGTGCCCGTCGCCCACAGGATGAAGGTCAGGAGGAAGGCGATGAGGTAGAGCTGCAACCGTCGCCGATGTGAATACCCGCGCCAGACGAGATCCATGAGGAGGAAGACGATGAGCGAGGCGGCGATGGAGAGGCTCGCCGTGTAGATGGCATCGGTGATACTGATCTTCTGGAAGAGTGCCATATCGCTGCCGATGAAGAAGTAGTCAAAGCTGCCGAGCCACTCAGAATAGCGTGAGTGTAGAAGAAAAGTCACACGCTTTCCCGCAAGAGGTTCCCCGGCGTCAATGAAGTGGAGCGTGCGGCCGTAGGTGTCACCGAAAATCTCCCACGAACCGTGCACGTAGACCAGACGATCGTCGATGTAGACGCAGAGATCCTGATTCGTCGTCGCCGCGAGGATGTGGTCGATGGAGATGGGGATATTCGGCGGGATCATCCACGAGATGTAAACCGCCTGTGCATCGTTTGGCGTGGGGGGAGTTGGCGTTGTGTAGGGGTGCCAGTCGTGATCCGCTGCATGAAAGTGGATGATGTCGTTGTGGGAGAGATCCTTGATGAGGGCGTATTCGGGGGTGAGGTTGGCGTACGGCACCGTGCCGAGCAGCTGCCACGCAAAGACCATCGCTCCGATGACGACGGCGAATGCGGCGAGGCCGGTGAGATTGTTCAGCTTGTGCTGCAGGGATTCCTTCATATCACTCTGTCTCCTGCGTCAGTGATTCTGTAGAATTCATGGCATAAATATAGATGACATATTATAGCATAAAATATTCATATTGGATAGAAAAAAAGGATGAGAAATTATACGGAGCAGCTGTGCTGAGTCATGCTGCAAATGTGCAAAAAAACTGCCGCACGCGGCAGTATGCCTGTGCAGCAGTAGGATGGAGCGTCATGCGTGGAAGCCTGTGAGAGATGTCCGAAGCGTACCTGTTATGCGCGAATGTCTGAACCGCACGCGTTATGCGCGGAAGCCCGTGAGGTCGAGCGCGTCAAATCCCGCGAGGAGCGCTCTGACCTCGCGCTCGATCACGTCCGCGCCGCCCGCAGCGTCCGCCTCGATGTTGAGCGGCATGTTCGGGTCGTGGAGCGACATGCGCAGGAGTGCCCAGCCGCCCGGGAAGATGAGGCGCACGCCCTCGTAGGATGGGCTGGCGATGGGGAATCCCTTGTCCCTGGCGCGCTGCTCGAATGCGGCGAGGACGTCTCGTCCGTAGGCCTTGACGTCGTCCGTGCCCGTGATCTTGATGCGGATTTCGCGCTCCTCGGCGGGATGGCGCAGATCCTTGATGAGGTCGCCGAGCGTCTTACCCTCTGCGTGTGCCTTTGCCGCCGCAATGAGGAGTTTTACCGCGAGGTAGGCGCCGTCGTCGAGGTAGTAGTTCTCGCTGAGTGCGCCGTGCCCCGAGGTCTCGATGGCGAGCGGGGAGACCTCGCCTGCCGCGTTGCGGCGGATGCACTCGTTGATGACGTTCTTGTAGCCGCGCATGTAGCGCAGGTGCTTTAGATGGAGGTGATCCTCAAGGAAGTCGTGCAGTCCGTCGGAGGTGACGGAGTCGGTGATGATGGTGGAGCCGGGGGATTCGGGCGCGAGGATGGCGGCCATCATGGCGATGAGGGCGTTGCGGCTCACGTCCGTGCCGTCGGCGAGGACAGCACTCATGCGGTCGACGTCGGTGTCGAAGATGAGACCGAGGTCGGCATGATTTTTCACCACGGCGTCCTTGATGGCGCGCATGGCATCAGCGTTCTCAGGGTTCGGGATGTGGTTCGGGAAGTGTCCGTCCGGGTCGAGGAACTGGCTGCCCGTCGTGTCCGCGCCGAGCGGGGTGAGGATGCGTCCCGCGAAAAAGCCGCCCGCGCCGTTGCCCGCATCGACGACGATGTGCATGCCCGCGAGCGGTCGCTCCGCGCCGCCGAGTGCGTCACGGATTTTTTTGCGCAGGTGCTCACAGTAGCGCCCGATGAGGTCGAACTTCAATACATGGTCGAGTGTGCCGTGTGCTTCCTTTGCCTCTGCGGCGTAGGCGAGGATTTTCTGAATGTCCGCCTTGTCCGCGCCGCCCGCGGCGGTGAAGAATTTCAGTCCGTTGCGGTTGTACGGGAGGTGGCTCGCCGTAATCATGATCGAGCCGTCCGCTGCTGTATCCTCAAAGATGGTCGCCATGAACATGGCGGGGGTGGAGGCGAGGACGCAGTCGATGCCGTGTGCGCCCGTGTGGGTGAGTCCCGTGAGGACGCTGTCCTTGATGGCGAGCGCGGAGATGCGCGAGTCGTGGCCGACGGCGATCTGCAGCTCTGCGGGGCTCTTGCCCGTCGTTTCGCTGAGGAAACGGACGAAGCCGGCGGCGATGCGGTTTGCCGCCTCGGGGGTGAGGGTGACGGGCTCATCGGGCACGCCGGGAATGGCGACGCCGCGGATGTCGCTGCCGTTCGCGAGCTTTTTGAAGTCGTCATAGGTCAGGGGCATAGGGATTCCTCCTTTGTGTATGATTGTGTGTTTGCGGGGGGTATGCGTGTAATGATTCAAATGTGGATTCTTATACGCCGCCTCCCAAACACCTCGCTTGCAAGCGTTCGTGTGCTTGTACGCTTAAATACCGACGAATTTCGAAACGCGCTACGCTTGAACGACGCAATTCGTCGGGGCGTACCGCACACTTTCCACGCTTGCGCCGCTAAGGTTTGGTTCGGCGGCGCATATCATCCTATGGCGGAGGATACAAGTCATCCGAAACGCGCTGCGCTTGAACGACGAAATTCGCAGGGGGCAGAACGTGCGCTTATCTTCACTTGTTCCACTAGGGTTTGCTTTGGGGATACTGCTACGCTACGAATGCCCCAAAGCCTCCCCCGCCGGAGCGGGGGAGGTGCCGCGACAGCGGCGGTGGGGGCGCCATGAGCGGCTACACCTTTTTATCCATAGACAGCAGCCTGCACCGCGAGCGACATATCCTTACTCCGCGCCGAAGAATTCCTCCTCGATGGCGATGCAGAGAGTGTGGTAGATGGGGAGGTGGTACTCTTGGATCTTGTACGTCTCCTCCTCGGGGGCTTTGATGACGATGTCGGCGAAGCCCGACGCGCATTTGCCGCCCGATGCGCCCGTGAGGGCGATGGTGGTCATGCCGAGTGCCTTTGCCATGCGGAAGGCGTAGAGGACGTTCTTCGAGTTGCCCGAGGTGGTGATGCCGAGGAGGACGTCGCCCGCACGCCCGAGTCCGAGCACCTGCTGGGCAAAGGTGAGGTCGGGTGCCTGATCGTTCGCGAATGCAGTGCTGATCGCGAGCTGGGACGGGAGGGAGATGGCGGGGAGTGCGCCCTGCAGATGCCGCATGAAGTAGTCGACGGTCAAGGGGTCGGCGGCGTCGCACGCCTCGTGGAGTTTTGCGAGGATGTCCTCGTCGAGGTGACGCGGCAGGAGAAAGCCCTTCATCAGCTCACCGACGATGTGCTCGGCATCTGCCGCAGAGCCGCCGTTGCCGCAGACAATGAGCTTGCCGCCCGCGTGGTAGGAGGTGCAGAGTGCCTTGATGGCGGCGCGGATGTCCGTGCCGCAGGCCTCGAGTGCGGGATAGCGTGCGATGAGCGTGTCAACGGCGGCAAGAGTGGATGATTTCATAGATGTTGCTCCTTTGTTGTGTTTTTTTACGGTTGATGCGAGGGTGGCAGAAATGTACCGTGTACATTGTATTCGCAGGGCGGATAAAGAAAACGCTGCTTCCTTTATGCTCCGTTCCCTTCTATTATGGACGAAAATGCTGTCTTTTTCAAGGGAAAGGGGAGGGAAATGCGGCAGGTTGTCCGATGCGGGCATTTTTGTCGTCGCGCTGGGGCATCCAGCATATAATAAATCCCTGCGAGTCAAGAATGATGCGGGGTTAGATGGATTTTTCCGTGCGCAGTCCTGCTTTTTGAGGCACAAAATGCTCTATTTCGACGCTATTGATCGTAATTTATAGTTATTTATCGTTATTTTATGGAATTTATTTGTATTGTTTGTGCTTCGGAAGTTGTATTTTCACAGGACGGGAAATCTCTCTGATGGGATTCTTCAGTCAGTGGATGGGCATAAGAAAAGGGACGCTGTACGAAGCCGGAGCTTCGTGCAGTGTCCCTCGTTTCTCTGCGTGTCTCAGCGGTTACGATAACGGTCGGCGATGGCACGCGGGCTGTCGCCTGCATCGAGTGCCGAGGTCGGCGGTGTGATGTCCATCGGCGCGGCGCTTTGCGGTGCGCTGCCCTGCGGACGGATGTCCGTGATGGGCGGCTGCGGTGCGGCAGCGCGCGGCTGCTCTGCACGCTGGTAGACGTTCTCCTCCTCTTTGCGGGAGCGGAAGCGGTTCCAGAGCCAGCGCAGCACCATGAAGGCGACGACGGCGATGGCGACGTTCACGAGGACGCCGAGGATGTCGGCGAGAAGGCCGCTGCCCATGCCGCCGAGGAGGCTCGCGAGGAGCCCGCCGAGCATCATGCCGCCTGCGAGGAGGCCGATGTTGCGCAGGGTATTCCCCCAGCCCGTGCTGCTCTTGGCGGTGTTCGCGGCGTTTGCCGCATTCGCCTTGCTATTTGCCGCGGGGGCATTCTTTTCCAGCTGGTTCGCGTTCTTCGAGGGGGTGTAGCTGTTGCCGTTCCCCGAGACGGATTTGCCGCTGCTGCTCTGTCCCTCAGATGCCTTCGGTGCGGCCTTGGGCGTCGCCTTCGGTGCGATGCGCGCGCCGCCCTTGGCGGCCTCTGCCTGTGCGGTCAGGACGTGATCCACGGGCGTGGGGGCGATGAGGGGGACAGTGGCGACGCTCAGGGCGCCGACCATCGTCGCTGCGATGATTTTTTTCAGTTTCATTCGATTTCTCCTTTATGGAAGCACTGATAAATTCGGTACAACCATCTTGACGCATCTTTTTTGCCCGCACTTCGGCGGAAAATCCTCCACAGAGCACCACTCTGCGTCCGGTTTTCCACCTCGTTCGGACGAAAAAATCTACGCCAATCTGGCAGACCTCATTTTATCAGTGTTTCCTATATTCTTTCGATACGGGGATAGCCCCGGTATTCGTAACCGCATTGAAAAACGCAAATACCTTGACGAGCACGCGAAGATGCCTTACTCCTGATAGGACTTGATGTCCTCGGGGAAGGCGTAGATCTCGCCGACGGTGTCGAGCTCGCCCGAGAGGTAGCGGTCGATGTCGTCCACGTCGATGTAGAGCTTGCACTCGACGTCGAGGTAGCCCTGCTCGCGCCCGTCGGAGAGGTCGCGGATCGCCATGAGCTTTTCGCGGAGCTTCAGGAGGTCGCTGCGCGTCGCGTGCACGTCGAGACGCAGCTGGGGGACGCCGTATTCTTTGAGGACTTCGTCCATGGTCATACGCTGTGACATAGTATTTTCCTTTCTCTACTTTGACTATTTGCCTTTTATCCTATCCGATGATGCTGAATTTTGGCTGAATGCTGCATCTGCACCGCTTTCCCTCTGTTTGCGCAGGGCATGGAGGGCGGTTTCGAGGGCGCGCTTTTCGTAGCGGCAGGTTTCGTAGTCGAGGTCACCCGATGCGCGGAGCATCCGTGCGTCGAGGGTGCGGATCTCCGCCTCGATGCGCCGTATGGCGTCCGATGGATCCTGTGCCATGCACATCCCTCCTTTGATACGTATTCTAACAGTTTTGGCAGAAACTGTCTACATTCGTATTACAGTTATGCTATAATATGACTGTTATGAATGTTGTTGGAGGCTGTTGCATATCCCCCTATCGGCTCACTGCGCTCGCCACTTCCCCCGTAAACGGGGGAAGCTAATATACCGTTATCCTAAGCCTTCCCCGTTATCACGGGGAAGGGGGACCGCGCAAGCGGTGGAAGGGGCACAAAGAAAGGGCTGTTGCACGAAATTTGCGACTTCATGCAACAGCCCCTTAAGGAGTTCCTTATGAAGAAGGACTTTTATGAAAATGTACGCGAGCATGC